>ENA-OQIO01001345-OQIO01001345.1-human-gut-metagenome-genome-assembly--contig:-NODE-1345-length-12095-cov-4.635862_pt1 | contig 12095 bp, 13 predicted proteins | sample MGYA00242573_ERZ504737 | MGnify/ENA primary metagenome ERZ504737 (study PRJEB26092, sample SAMD00036203) | human gut metagenome | host: Homo sapiens | study: EMG produced TPA metagenomics assembly of... | reverse complement strand
TCGATCGATGCTCAGACGTACGTAGCTGTACATCGATCGATGCTCAGAGTACGTAGCTGTACATCACAGAGCCTTGTAGCATGAATCTGTGAGTATTTCTGTCACCTGATAGATCAAGTTTTGATATTAAGGCATAAGAGGGTTCGGTAAAAGGAAAATATCAAATCAATGCATTAGTTGGAAGTGCTTGTTTCCTATCATGGCATATCCAAGCTAACGATAGCAAAAATGGCTGGTGTTGAGGAACAGGATATTGACAGGCTTTTAGCCAATCCACCAGAAAAAGTTGAAATCGAAGTAAAATATAAAATTGCTAGTGACTGTTATGGAGCTACGGTTTTGGTTAAAAGATTGTGAGTTGCCAATATAATCATGTGGTGCTTGGGAAACTGGTGGAATAACAGGAAACATTTTTAGAATAAAGAAAGATAGAAGGCGAGTAGCAGATGGTGTCTGCTGCTCACTTTTCGTTTATGGGGATATGTCGCAATACGACTTTTGAAGTGTTGTATTGCAATCTGTTTTCGGGTATTTCTCGTTGGTATCATTACCATAAAAGCGAGGTGAATTCCATGAAAGCAGAGAAGAAGGAAATCAATATACAGATTGGAAAAAGGTTGCAAACCGCCAGAGAAAACAGTGGATATACGCAGGAAGTTTTTGCAGAGACGCTGGATGTAGGGTAGAGCATTATCGCAAAATCGAAAGTGGTGTCTATGGTTTACAGCCGGAGAAAATGCTGATCTTGTATGAGAAGTACAGGATTGAGCCGACTTATCTGGTTACGGGGGATACAAATCATAAGGTTGATATTGAACTGTTCCTTGCAAACTGTAGCAGGGAGGAACGGGATGCATTTATAGACCGTATGCTTGCGTATATGAGAAAGCTGATGACAGGCCGTTAAAGCAGCACAGTCTCCGGGATGTATATTTGATCAATATATTTTGAGAAGGAGACGATGTATGAGGGTAGCAATCTGCGATGATAATCAGCAGGACATTGAAAGGATTAGACGCTATACATTGCGTATGATCGATTATGCGGTGGAGTATGTGTTTTATACCAGACCGGAAGAATTATTGAGGGAATGTGCAGATGCGGAGCAAAAGCCGGATATGTACATTCTTGATATTGAGATGCCTGGAATGGACGGACTTGCGGTGGCAAAACAGATCCGTGAGACAGATTCCAAAGCATTGCTGGTGTTTCTTACCAGCTATACCAAATACATGCCAAGTGTATTTGAAGTTGTCACATTTGATTTTATTCCAAAACCAATCTCAGAAGAAAGGCTCCGTATGCTGTTTGAAAAGGCAGGAACCTATCTGAATTCTGAACGAATCAGAGTTTCTCATTTTGTTACCGCAGGGTGCGGTACAGTCTGAAGTTTGACGAAATCCTGTATCTGGAAAAGCGGGGGCGTCAGGCGATTATCCACACAAAGAAAATGAAATATCAGTCCAACATGAATTTGAATGAAATATGGGAGAAACTGGATGAGCGCATGTTTGCAGCCGTTCATGGCTCTTTTATCGTTAATTTGAAACATGTTCATTCCGTATCCAGCGGCATGGTCATGCTTACAGACGGCACAGAGTTGGGAGTGACAAGAGGGTACCGGAAGGAGCTGACGGAAAAGCACATCGCATTTGTGCAGGGAGGAATGTGACATGGCATTATATGGGGTGAGGCTTGTCATAAATCTTTTTGACCTCTGCATTTACCGCAGGTATTTAGAGGAGTTCATCGGAAACAGAAAAACTTCCATGGAGTTTTCTGTTCTTCTGCTGATAGTGTGCGAGCTGATTGGAAGTGCGGTGAACCAGATGGGGATAAGCTGGCTGAATTTTGTGACGATGGTTGCGATTCTCTGTGTATATGTCTGCCAGTATGAGGCAGGGATTGTAAGCAGGCTGATTGCAGTTCTGCTGTATATGGGGATTATGGGTATTAGTGAACCGGCAGGTTATCTGTTTAGCAAAGTATTTATGGAACAGATAGTAGAGGATGATGTTGTTATCTATTATTTTTCTGCATTCCTAGTGGTGATATTCCGGCTTGCGATTGTGGAAGTCTTTTGCAGGCTGAAAGCGGGAAAGAATGTAAAGGTGTCGAGTATGCCAAAGGAAACCAGTTATGCGCTGGCACTTATTCCATTATGCAGCCTGATCAGTTGTTTTTACTGATAGAAGTTGCAAAAGAATTAATCTCGGCACAGATGGTGGTGCTGTGCATGTGTATCATCTTTGTCATTATCATCACAAACTATATCATCTTTCTGATGATTGAAAAGTACACAACAGTGGAGGAAAAACAGTACGAAGAGGAAATGATCCAGAGGGAAATCTTATACCGGAACGAATACTATCAGGACATGGAACGTTATCAGGAACAGATACAGGACATCCGGCATGATATGAAGAACCGGCTGACGGGACTGCTCGCAGCGGCAGAACAGGGAAGTGCGGAACTGATCAAGGACAGACTGCAGGAAGTATTGGGAGATATCCGGCTGGCAGAAGAAATCATCTATTCTGCAAATCCGGTGGTGAATGCCATACTAAAAGTAAAAAGCATAAAGGCAAAAGAGAAAGAGATACCGATGCAGGTACAACGCTGCTCCCCCAGAGTGCAAATTCTGCTCGAACGGTACGCTCATTCTGAAATCGGCGGTACATTCATTCTGATTTAGCGGTATGCGTTTTCTACTCAAATCGGTACGTTTTTCCTTTATTATTGTGATGTAACTATTATTCATCACAGTGCAAAGGAGGAACTATTATGCACGACTACAATACTATTCTTGGAGTCATAGAACTTCGACTCAGTAAAGTCAGTTATGACACCGTACAAAAACGTTACCGGATCGGACGGAGCGGGATCGCATTGATTATGAACCGCTACAATGATTCAGGATTATCACTGGATGATCTTCGGCAGATGCCAGCCTCAAAGGTGGTTGATCTCATCTATCCAAAAGAAAACCTTCGACATAAGGACATTCCATTACCTGATTTTGAGAAGATACATGAGCAGATGATCCAAATGGGAAAACATGCCGACCTGAGTTTTTTATGGATTGATTATAAGAAAGAGCATCCCAATGGTTACCAGCTTGCTCAGTTTTATAAGCTGTATCGTGATTTTATGATAAACACTTATGGTACTTCCAAAACATCTATGCCTGTGGAACGGATCCCTGGTGAAAAGATGTATATTGACTGGGTAGGTGACCAGCCGGAACTGTTACTGGACACAACTACTGGCGAACTTCGGAAAGTTCACATTTTTACGACTACACTTGGATTTAGCAGCCTTGTTTATGCAGAGATCTTTCTGGATGAAAAGCTCCCACATTTTATTGCTGGTACAGTACATGCACTGTCTTATTATGGGGCAGTTCCTAAATATCTTGTCCCGGATAATCTGAAAACAGCTGTTACCAGGCACAGCAAAGATGAACTGGTACTCCAGTCAGCATTTTCAGATCTGGAAACTTTTTATGATACGATCATTCTTCCGCCACCGCCAAGGAAACCGAAAGGCAAACCAACAGTTGAAAATCATGTGCGTTTCCTGGAAACACATCTGGTAGAAGAATTAAAGAAAGATACTTATACCTCGCTGGAAGCCTTGAATGCTGCGGTTAGAAAGATCGTAGAGGACATCAACCAGCGTCCTTTCCAGAAAAAATCTGACATTCGGAAATCCCGCATGAATGGATTTGAAAAGTACGACAAACCGCGTATGAACCAGCTTCCAGGCGAAAGTTATATACTTTGCGATTATAAATACTTTCTTAAAGTTCCGGATAATTACCACCTTGAGTATGATGCCCACTACTATTCTGTATTGTATACCTATAAGGGGAAGCCTGCAATTCTTAAGGCTACAATGACGGAGATACGGATCTGCGATGAGTATAACCGGCTGATCTGCCATCATCCAAGATCTTACCGTGATTTTCCTCTTTACATTACAGATGACAGTCATATGCCTCCGGAACATCTGTATTACAAAGAAGTAAATGCACATGACGGAGCTTATTACAGACGGTGGGCATCTGTCTATGGAGAATCCATGGTAACTCTTATTGACAGGATACTCCGAAGTTCAAAACATGAGGAACAAGCATACAACAGCTGTGCCGGTGTACTCCATTCCTGTAAGGATGTTCCTCACAGGCTGATCCAGGAGGCTGCCGAAAAATGCGTGGAAACCAATGCCTGCAAGTATTCTTATTTTAAGAAAGTACTTGGCATGGTCCAGAATAATCATTCCAGCAGCGGTATAAACAATGGAGCAGGAAAACTTCCTTCCCATACAAACATCCGTGGAAAGGAGGCATACAAATGAGTTCATCCCATGACATTACATTAACACCTCAGGAACAGGCTCTGATCATGCGCCTGAAGAGTTTCCGTGTTCCAGAAATGGCACATATCCTGGAAGAACAGTTGAAAGATCCCAATGCAGATCTGAACACTTTTATGGAACGCATGACAGCAATGGTTGATGCAGAGTGGCAGGCGCGGGCAGATAAACGCTTTAACCGTCTGATGAAAGAAGCGCATCTGCGATACCCTGCGGCGGATCTTGATGAAACCATTTACCGTCCAGAACGTCAGCTTGATACCCAGACAATAGAACAACTGAGTACCTGCCATTGGATAGAAGAGGGAAAAAATCTCATCGTAACAGGCTCTTCTGCCAGTGGAAAAACTTATCTGATCAATGCTTTTTGTGTAACTGCAATGAAGCAGTCTAAGAGTGTAAAGTATATAAAAGCGAACACTCTTATGAGCGAAATGGAACAGACACGCATCAAATCCACAAATCTGGATTACCTGAATAAGCTGACCAAACTAGATCTGCTTGTGATCGATGATTTCGGTCTTATGGATCTTGATCTTGATAAATGCCGGGATCTCTTTGAAGTTCTTGACACCAGAGATGGGAGAAAATCAACTGTAGTTATCTCGCAATTTCCAGTCAGTACATGGTTCGATATGTTTGCTGATAATACCTATGCCGATGCGTGCCTTACACGTATCACCGATAAACATCATACATATCGTCTAGAAATGAACGGTATAAATATGCGTGAAACAGAATGATATCATCTAGCGGTACTTCGTACCGTTAAAAATGGAATAGCCGTTCCGCAGTAGCGGAACTGGCATTCCGTTTGAGCGTAATTTGCAACCTGCCCATATATCAGCGTTTTTCTATCCTTCTCCCATTCAAAAGCAGATAATGTAAGTCCCTTTTCTCCTGCATCCCATAACTTGCAAGGGAAATGTGTTTGGGCATAGCTTCCATTCATGATATCCATAAAGTGCTTTCCACCATTTTTTAATGGTTTTGCAATGACAGAAAAAATCTTATGATTTTCCCCATCGTCTTCAAGATATCCTATTGCTCCATCCGCCATATTCAGCACAACATCAAATTCCTTATCAAATGTGATCGTGCGAATGTCCAGATAAATGAACTTTGCATTCAAATTTTCTTTTTTTGCCTGCTCGTTTGCATAATCTATGTACGCCGGTGTAATATCAATACCGGTAACATCATACCCACGTCTGGCAAACTCCAGTGAGTGCCGACCAAATCCACATGCAAGATCAAGTATTTTTTCCGTTCCTTTTAACTGTAACTGTTTGATTAGAAAATCTACTTGTCTGCCTGTATCTTCTACCCATGACATATTCTGAATATCCAGCGTCCAATTTTTTTGATACCAGTCTTTATCCATTGCTTTCCAACTGTCATACTTATCCTGAAACTCACTGTAATCTTTAAAATCCTTTGGATCATTCCTGTGTGCATCAGCATCAAGTATCCGTTCATACTTCCATTCACAAACAGTATCTATAACATCATCTATCGGGTATGGTTCAATTTCACCATTATCATCTATATAATCGACATCGAATAACTTCTTACGTTTAGTAACGTTCGATGTCCATGTAAGGTTCGCTTTTTCTTTCCAATATTCTTTTCTACAACATTTAAACCTTGGTGCCATATCACTGGCTTCTCATTTGGCCTAGAACAGTTTCGTTGTGAAAAAATCTGATACGTTGTATGTTCAATAACATATCCATCTTCATTTCTAACATCAATATCTTTGTGATTTCTATATACGATGATTTCTGCAATCATGTTATTTGAACAAACAACTTCTTCTCCCACCCTATAATGCATAGTATGATTCTTTTTAAATTCTTTTTTTGTTATTTTATTCATGGTTTCCATAGTCACGACCTCCCAAACATTTCCCTACAAATTGATCTTCCACATTCCGTATTAAATATAGGATCATAAGCCGATTTGGCTACTTCTTTTGAAAAACTCTCTTCAACAAAAAAAGTCTTCAGAGAAATGTTGAATTCTTTTGGAATTTCCTTTATATAGTTCAATCATTGCAGGATGTAATATATAAATCATATTAAATACATGATACTCTCGTTTTTAATATGATCTATCAGAATCATATCTTTTGCAAACACAAATACATAGTGATATACTAGGCAATGCTAGATAAAGAAACCTTTTTATTTAACTCATCTCAATTTTATCTAGTATGTATAGGCCAATGCAATTTTTAAACCCTTTCTTTCGCATTGGTCTTTTACTTTGTTAATAAGTACAATCGCTCATAAAGATGTATTTGAAAGTTCTTTCTTCAACTGTCTAGTCAAAGCGTTACATCAACAGTGTTTGAAGTGATGTCAGTTAAAGATCTTAATCAATGTATGATTGATTTATTGTATGGATATACAATAGCTTCGAATACGGATATTTTAGTTCGCAAGAAAATTGTTTCAGAAATTAACAAGTTGATGTTGCCTTATACAAAGTGATAATGTCTATATTTCAGAAAATATTTTCAAAAATGTGACATATGTCAATTTATTTTTCAGACAAACATGGTATAATTTTGGCAGTTAGATGAATGTTTATAAGCCAACAAACAATAATAATACGTCACACATAAACAACGCCAACTATCTCATGTGTGATTCCATCTAACAGTCGATTGAGAACTAGTCTCCTCAAAAAAACACTAATACACTAGTTCTCTCCTCTTTTTATAGATTGTTTTATGAAACCTAGTGTGGGTTTCATTTTTTATTGTTTTTTCTTTCAAATCAAAAACACGAGTGGTATACTATGTCTTGTCGATAGGTTTTTTCTTTTCCTTTCTGATTAGACCTGTTCGGTATATATTTTTTCGAGCCAGCATGACCTACCCAATCATAGTTGGCTCTTTTTTATTGTTCGTGAAAATGGTATATTACTTTATACTAGAAATGAGTGGATATTTATGAAATTAAAAATATGGTTCGGAAGAATTATTCCTTTAGTCATCATCGCATTAGGTGAAATTGTATTATACTGTAATCTATTTAAATGGCTAACAACATCTTTTGTCTTTGTTGAAATTGTTTTGCACATTCTATCCATTTTGATTGTATTAAATATCGTACGTACAAGTAGACATCTATCTTCAGATCTTATGTGGATTATTCTGATTATGTTGTTTCCTGTCTTTGGTACATTTGTGTATGTATTGATGTTATTAAGTTTGTTGTTTGGAAAAACATTCCGTAATATTATTAAAGAACAAAAAAAAGGCATCTAGCTACTATATACAAGATGAATCGATTATTGATGAAATTCGTAACGATAATCCAGACTATGTATCACAGCTTGCTTTTTTACATAAAGAGGGATTCCCTTTTTATCGGAATACGGATTTTGAATATTATGCACCCTGCGAAAATGGATTTAATGTCATGTTAGAAGAACTAAAAAAGGCAGAAAAATATATTTTTATGGAATATTTCATCGTTGAAGAAGGTTTTATGTTTAATTCCATTCTTTCTATTTTAGAAGAAAAAGTAAAACAAGGTGTAGAAGTACGTATCATGTATGACGATATGGGATCTTTAGGTACACTTCCCGCTTCTTATGCCAAACAATTAGAGAAAAAAGGAATCAAAGCTGTTTCCTTTAATCGTATTTCCCCAATCATTAATACGATTATGAATCATCGTGATCATCGTAAAATTTTGATTATTGATGGTAAAGTTGCCTTTAGTGGTGGTGCTAATTTAGCTGATGAATATATCAATAAGAAAGTAAAACATGGGCATTGGATGGACAATATCATTTGTATTAAAGGTAAAGCCGTTTGGTCTTATTTAGTTATGTTTCTAACAAACTGGAACGCTTTACGTCATGAAGACTTTGATTATTCTGTTTTCAAAAATGAAGATGTTGTAGATGACACTTTGTTTGATGGCTATATTGCTCCTTATGCTGAAACTCCGTTAGATGAAGAATTGACGGGACAATCCGTTTATGAAGATTTATTAAATAGTGCCAATAAATATGTATATATAATGACTCCCTACCTGATCATTGATTCAGAAATGATCAACACATTAATTCATACGGCTAAAAAAGGTGTCGATGTTAGAATTATCATGCCGGGTATTGCCGATAAAAAGATTATACATGATATAGGAACTACATATTATAAACAATTAATTCAGGGCGGCGTTAAAATTTATGAATATGAGCTGGTTTTGTGCATTCAAAAGTCTTTATTTGTGACGATACATATGCCACGGTCGGAACAATCAACTTAGATTATCGCTCCTTATACCTACATTTTGAAAATGGCACTTTATTGTATAAATCTAAAAAAATCATGGATGTGAAACAAAACTTTATGGACACATTATCGAAATGCAAAAAGATTCAAGTCGAAGATACGCATGTAAATATTATAAAAGGATTATTCCTAAGTATTATTCGTATCTTTTCGCCATTAATGTAAAAAATCGTAGAGAGATTTTCTACGATTTTTTCATTTCATCTAAAGGCTTTACGAATTTCTTGCGATTTGACAAGAACTAGAACAATGATTTTACACACCCATACATCCCGGCATCGTTTTCAAGTTTAGCCAAAACAATAGGCGTTTGAGCACATGCATTAAATACATATTTTTTAAAAGATTGAGTGATTCTTGAAGTTAAAATATCTCCAGCCTTTGAAACACCGCCACCAATCACAATGATTTCTGGATCGATCACACTACAAATTTGTGCCAATGCCTTTGCGAGAATTTTACATGTTGAGTCTACAATTTCATTAGCTACAACATCACCATTTTTAGCTTCATCATAGACATGTTTAGCTTCTAAACATTCATAGTTACGTAAACTCGAACTACGAGCATCTTGATCTAACACTTTCTTAGCTTGTGTAACAATTCCAGTAGCTGAAACATATTGTTCTAAACATCCATGATTACCACAGTTACATGCGATTGGTTCATCATCCTTTACAGGCATATGACCAATTTCTCCACCAGCACCATGAATTCCGGAAACGATTTTTCCATTTAACACACAACCGCCTCCAACACCAGTGCCTAGTGTCACCATCAAAACGTCCTGATATCCTTTTCCTGCACCTTGCCACATTTCACCAAGGGCTGCCACATTGGCATCGTTGCCTACTTGAACTGGAAGGCCTGAAATTTCATGAAATTCTTTTTCAACATTCAATGAATTCCAGCCTAAATTCACACATACACTCACAAAGCCATTTTTATTGACTGGCCCAGGTACACCTAGACCTACACCAATCACATCACTTTTATCGATGCCTTTTGTTTCAATAGTACGATTAATAAAATCAGCAATTTCAGTAAGGATATATTTTCCATTATCTTCTTTATTTGTCGGGATTTCCCATTTTTCAATCAAATCCCCCTCCACTGAAAATAATCCAATCTTTATTGTAGTACCACCAATATCTACTCCAAATCCATATTTCATATTATAATTTCTCCTTTAATAATAGCTTATTAAAATTCTTAAAAAGAATCAATCACTTTCATATACTTGTTTAAGTAAATCATCCACAATGAATTTAGTATATCTTTTACATCCATATGGAGTGCCGTCACATAATGCATAATCACCAGAATATTTAATGACTTTACCACTTTTTAGATGCAAAGTATATCGGCTACTACACTCACCACTTAGTAATGGTTTATATGTTTTTTCACTGCCTAAATTTATTCTAATTTCATCAAAAAAGTCATAAATCTTTGGTTTGGACAAATTATAAATTTTATCATTTACTTGCACTGTTCCATTTATACATATTGATATATTATTTCTTTCAATCAGTGGCCCCAAAACAGGTTCATATTGTTCAAAAATACAATCCAGTTGTACAATTTCTTCATTTGTCAAATCCTGAAACCATGCTGGTTCTTTAAAATAAAGTGGTTTGTGAAGAAAAGTATCCATATCTTCATCATCTTCAAACTCGAAATCAGCACGAACAAATAGTTCATTTGTGTCTGGATCTACTTTTCGATCTATTATTTCATACAATTCAATAGAATGTACGTTATCATTTTCATCATAAAGATATTGAATTTTATGACGAGCTTTGGTGTATGAGAAGAAATTCGTAATATATGTTTTATATGTGGAACCATCTAAATAAGATGTATTGTATTTTACCTCTTCTAAAATCAAATAGTTATCTGACATTTTTTAAGCAACTCCTCTACTATATTTGTCGTACGACCTTCTTTATTAGGATCTGCACAATAATCAGCTTCATATTTAAAAACATTCCTATTATCACAATATAAAGTAAAACTTCTAGACCATCCGCCAACATATCTAGACTCATATGTAGTTTCACTACCTAGATTTTGTTTCATAGCTTCAAAGAATTGTTGAATGTAATTCTTGTTCACTTGATATGTTGAAACTACAGGATCATGATTTTCCTTTATATCTTCAATTTGAATCATACCATCATCAAAGATAGATATATTTATAGTTGTATTACTCGTTTTATTATCAAGTAGATCCAATATATCCCAATCAGAATAGCTACAAACGATTTTATTAATTTTTTCATTTGTTAAATCCTGAAACCATTCTGGTTCGTTAAAATAAAGTGGTTTGTGAAGAAGAAAATCCATATCAAATCCATCTTCAAACTCAACATCTACGCGTACAAATATTTCATTTGTGTCTGGATCAATCTTTTTTTCACTGAATGAATAAACTTCAGGAATATATACATTCCCTTCTTCATCGTAGAAATCATTGATTGTATGATGTGATTTGGTATAGGAAAAAAATGAAGTTACATAAGACTTGTATAAGGATCCATCATAATTCGATTTGTGAAGAATTGATTTTTCTAAAGTTAAATATGTTTTCATAACTAAACATTAACATATTAAAAAGGCTATTTCTAGCCTTTTAGAGTTGATCATATCATACATGATATAGAAATGAAGATTCTTTTTTTCTTGCGATTGTTAAACAATGCCAAATATCACCTCTAAAAGAATGACACTAATCACAATAAAAGCTACAAAGGCTGGCCTTTTATATAATGGGACATTTGAATAATCCATCGCATTTGATAACTTTGACATGTCATACTTTCCTAAATACATATAAATAGGATCTCTAAAATTCTTAATGTATTTTAATTTACGAGATAAAAAGATGTCTTCTAATCTTCTACAGAACAATTCGTCTTCTAAATACGGCATGATTTTGGGATCTGTAAAAACTTGTACAATCTCTTTAGACCCAATCTTTTTAGGCAAATTTTTTTCAATCGAATTCAATATATCTTGATAAACAACGATATCCTTTTCATTCTCAACAAATAATGTCTTTATTTCAGGAATAGGTGGAGGAACGATTGTATCCTCTTTCGTTGAAATGGGTTGTGTTTTAATATCCTGTTTATTTTGTTCAAATGAAACAGATTCTATTTCTTGCTCTGGATGTAGGCACTTTTGATAAGCATCCTGAATTTGTTTGAATTCTTCCGGATTATCTTCAGGATGATACTGTTTTAAAAGTCTCGCATACGCTCTTTTTATTTCTTTTTCTAAGAGTAAACAATTTGTGTGCTAGAGATTGCTTTATTTACGGGTTAATTTAGAATTCGATAATACTAAATGCCTTAATATTCTATCAATTTTTGGCCATTTCTCATCTTGAGCTTTAACT
>ENA-OQIO01001344-OQIO01001344.1-human-gut-metagenome-genome-assembly--contig:-NODE-1344-length-12103-cov-1.758434_pt1 | contig 12103 bp, 21 predicted proteins | sample MGYA00242573_ERZ504737 | MGnify/ENA primary metagenome ERZ504737 (study PRJEB26092, sample SAMD00036203) | human gut metagenome | host: Homo sapiens | study: EMG produced TPA metagenomics assembly of... | reverse complement strand
CCTCCCAAATGTTCGTCACCTGATACGCGCCTTCTGGTAAACGCGTTCCATGATTTGCGAAGCTGATTCAGTCTGCTTGTTCCACAAAGCACGATACGCTTCCACGATTTTCCCCGCATCGTACAGATATCGCGCATCCATACACGCGGGATATTCAAGCAACATGGATTCGGCAAGGTCGGCATTGCAAGCATAGTCCAGATCGGCTTGAATTCTAAGATCGCGCAGATGGTCGCACAGATTTCGATAGGAGAAGTCTTCATCGCATCCGGAATCCACTACTTCGGATCGTCCCTCAGCATGCACATGCCGATACCGCCATATCCAAGCACCATCAACGCAACATCGGCCGCACGCGGCTCTTCCCTCACCCCAACGTAGCAGACTGTACGCGGCCAGCCAATATACTTCCTGCAAATATTCAGCCATGCAGCCAGTCTCTTCTTTTTGCTGGTAGCGTATTTTCCACCCTTTTTCTTGCTTCTCCGAAACACATCCTTGGTGTAGGTCAATCCAATCTGGAATGGCATTCTGCTGCTGGGCCTTTGCAAAGCCACCGCTATCGAAGCGTCATTGATCATTTCATAGAGCCAAACGCTCATACCGTACTTACGCACGATGTTACGGCATCCATCAAGAAAATTCGCATCATGCTCAACCAGATCATAATCGAACGAAATCATGCCCACGCCAGATTCGCCACCCATGATGTGCTGCAGAATAATTCCTTCCCCAGTTCACAGACTTTTCGTCAAAAAGCGAAAGAGATCCGATCTCACCGTATTCATCGTGGATTTTTCCCAATTCCGCAAGATATTTGCCAGAACTGTATCCATCAAACCGCTTGATAAGTTCTTCGATCGTTGCCAAAAATCCCTGTTCATCCATATGGAACGGGCCAGTGATTTATTTCCGCCATGTGCAACTTCCTTTGTTGTAGGTGCACCTACTGTCTCATATTCAAATCATCTTGCGCCACCGAACCTTGAAAATCTGTGGATATGTGGAAAACTCCACCCATATCCACAGGCGAATAACGACTGTGGATAACTCACAATTCGCATGCAACAGACCTGATCTTACGAAAATCACCATATGCAAAAAGGTCCCTTCCCTCACCGGAAGAGACCTTTCAGGAAAAGCATCAACGCAACGTTTCAGCTGTTAGTTGATGAGCTCCTTGACTGCCGCGATAACGGCCTGCAGGCTTGCCTTGGCGTCGCCGAAAAGCATCTGCGTGTTGTCTTCGAAGTACAGTTCGTTCTGGATACCGGCATAACCGGTACCGCGACCGCGCTTCATGACCACCACGTTCTGTGCCTTGTCGACGTCGAGGATCGGCATGCCGGAGACCGGGGTGCCCGGCTTGCGTGCGGCCGGGTTGGTCACATCGTTGGCGCCGACCACAAGAGCCACGTTGGCCTGCGGGAACTGCGGATTGATGTCATCCAGATCGACGAGCTCCTCGTACGGCACGTTGGCTTCGGCGAGCAGCACGTTCATGTGACCAGGCATACGGCCTGCCACCGGATGGATGGCGTAGGAGACTTCGACGCGTGGTTCTTGAGGAGCACACCAAGATCAGCAAGCTCGCGCTGGGCCTGAGCCTGGGCCAGACCGAAGCCCGGCACGAAGATGACCTTCTCTGCGTAGACGAGCTGGACGGCCAGATCGTCGGCGGAGGTTTCCTTCATGGTGCTTCAGGACCTTCACCAGCGCCGGCAGCGGCGTTGGATCCGCCAAAGCCGCCGGCAAGGACGGACAGCAGCGGACGGTTCATGGCCTTGGACATGGCGATGGACAGGGTCACGCCCGCCGCGCCGACGAGCGCGCCGGCCACGATCAGGGCGATGTTGTTGATGGCCAGACCAGACATGGCCACTGCGTGCCGGTGCAGGCGTTCAACACGGAGATGACGACCGGCATATCAGCGCCGCCGATCGGGATGACGAACACGAGGCCGTAGCACAGGGCGAACACGGTGGTCAGGATCGACCAGAGCAGACGCTGGTTCGGCTGCACGCACAACATCACGAAGGACACGATGGTGAGCACGACGAACAGGATGTTCCAGAAGCCTTGCCCGGCAGGCTCAGCTTCTTGACCACTTGATGCCCTGCAGCTTGCCGGCTGCGATCAGAGAGCCGGAGAACGTGACGGAACCGATCATGATGCCCAAACCAGCGGTGATCAACACCACGATGGAAGGCGTGCCCTCGGAGGTCAGAATGTCGTTCAAAGCCACAAGCGCGGCGGCGCCGCCACCCACGGTGTTGAATACGGAAACGAGCTGCGGCATGTCGGTCATCTTGACCTTCTTGGCGGAGACCACGCCCGCCACGGCGCCGATGACGATGCCGACGATCAGCACGATGACTGCGACGCCATGCTTGAAACCGTTGGAGGCCTCACCTGCGAACAGCACGATGAAGGCCATGGCCACGGCGAACACCATGCCGATGGCGGAGACCATGTTGCCCTTGCGGGCGGTCTTCGGGGAGTTCATCAGGTGCAGGCCGATGACGAACATCACTGCGGCCAGCAGATAGACGAACCATTCGATGACGCCGAGCGGCGTGCTCAGCATTTCGGCCAGGGTACCCATTTACTTGGCCTCCTCTTCCTTCTTCTTGCCCTTGTCGGACTTGAACATCTCCAGCATGCGGTCGGTGACGACATAGCCGCCGACCACGTTCACGTGCCCCAGCACTGCAGCCAGGAAGATAAACACCCAGGCGAGCGGCTGGTGGCATGCGCGGCGACGATAACAACGCCGGCGATGACGATGCCGTGGATCGAGTTCGCGCCCGACATCAACGGAGTATGCAAGGTGGCCGGCACCTTGCCGATAACCTCAACGCCGATCAGCAGCGCGAGGACGAACAGAGTAATCGCAACAACGATATCCATTGCTTACTCCCCTTCCTTCTTGGCTTCCTCGCCGCGGCCGGCCACGACCATGGCGTTGTCAAGCTCTTCGTTCAGATCGATGGCCAGCTTGCCGTCACGCACGAAATGCGCAAGCACATCGGCCACATTGCGGCTCAGCAGGTTGGATGCGGTAGTGGAAACGCCGCTTGACAGGTACGGAGCGCCGATGATGGTCACGCCGTTGTCGGTGGACCTGGGTGCCGACGGAGGAGCCTTCGACGTTGCCGCCGAGTTCGCTTGCCGCGCAATCGACGATGACGGCGCACGGTGCAGACCGGCCACACCGGCCTTGGTCAGAAGGACCGGAGGCTTGCGGTCCCGGCACTTTGGCGGTGGTGATGACGATGTCGAAGCCGGCGGCCTTCTGATCGACCGCGGCCTGCTGCTGGGCCTGCTCTTCGGCGCTCAGCGCGCGTGCGTAGCCGCCTTCGCCCTGGCCCTTGGAGAAGTCAAGACCAAGGTCGAGGAACTTGGCGCCCAAGGATTCGACTTCGCCCTTGGATGCCGGACGCACGTCGTACGCGGTGACGACGGCGCCGAGACGCTTGGCGGTGCCGATGGCCTGCAGGCCGGCGATGCCAGCGCCTAGGATGAGCACCTTTGCCGGGCGGATGGTGCCAGCGGCGGTGGTCATCATCGGCAGGAAGGAACCGTACGCGTTGGCTGCCACGATGGCGGCCTTGTAGCCCATCACGGAGTTCTGCGACGTCATTTCGTCCATGGACTGCGCGGAGCTCAGCTGACGCGGCAGCTTTTCCATGGCGACGCCGACCAGACCGGTCTTCTCGATCGCGGCGACGTAATCGGCATCGGTGAACGATCCCAACATGCCAATGATCCATGTGCCTGCTTGACGCGGGCGAGCAGCTCATTGCTTGGACGATCCACAAAACCCAGCGCGTCGGCGCGTGCGATCACATCGTCGGCGGAGAGACCTGCGCGCCCGCCTTCGTATAATCTTCATCAACGTAGTGCGATGCGACGCCCGCACCGGACTCAATCAGACATGTAACACCTGATTTACGCAACCTCGTTACGATATCCGGTGTCAGAGCAACACGGGACTCGTGTTCGGAAGTCTCGTTGAGAACTCCGAAGACCACGGTGGCTTCAGCTTTTTCAGCCATAGGTGCCCTTTCTTCCTCGTTAAAGAAATCTAATGAACAGATACAGCGCCCAAGTGTAACGTACACGGCAACATCGCGGCCGCAATCGTTCATCTTTCGAATCACGGGCTGTATCCGGCATGCGCCGCCCGTTTCCCTGATGGCCTGTCACCTTACGCTACCGTAAGGTGACGTGTCGCGCGCGACGGGCTATCATTCCTTCTTTAGATACCGTTTATATACGTAGGAGAGTCACGTGTCCATCATCACCTCGTTGAACAAGCAGGCCACTAATCTCGCAAGGAAGGCGTTGCGCCTGGGCAACGATTTCGTGCACCCGGTCAGCGACGATTCCGGCAATACACCGGATTACAACGACCCGAACAGCATCCTCTCCCCCGATGGCCATATCGAGCTGCCGCACACCGCTGAATGGGGACCGGGATACCCGTCCACCACGTTCCTTGACCCCGAAACCGGACTGTTGACCACGAAGACAGAGGCAATCCGCCGCTAGACGAAGGCACCTCCATCTACGATATCTACGCCAACCGCGCCGCTCGTATGGGCGACGAACCATTGTACACGTTCAAGCAAGATGGCGATTGGCACACCAAGACCGCAAATGAAACGCTCGCCGACATCCGCGCCGTCGCGAAGGGCTTGCTGCATTATGGTTTGAAGAAGGGCGATGGCGTGGCTTTCATGTGCCGCACCTCCTACGATTGGGATGTGTTCGACGCGGCCGTCATGGCCTGCGGCGGTGTGCTCGCCACGATTTACGATACCGATTCCGCTGAGCAGATCCGCAATATCGTCAACAATTCCGATGCGCGTCTGCTGGTCGTGGAAACCACTGATATGAAGGCGAAGGCGGACGGGGCCGAAACCGAATGCCGACTTTGGAGCACATCGTCTGCTTCGAGACTGGTGGTCTTGACGAAATCAAGGCGTATGGCTCCGGTGTGAGCGATGAGGCGCTCGATGCGAGAATCGATTCCGTGCAGAAGACCGATCTGTGCTCCATTGTGTACACGTCCGGTTCGACCGCCGCGCCGAAGGGCGTGGAGATGACGCATGAGCATTATTGCGCCACCGCGTTCAATCTGCCCGATTATATGCCGGAACTGCTGCATGACAAGAAGAACACCGTCCTGCTGTTCCTGCCTCAGGCGCATTCCTTCGCCCGTGCCATCAACTACATCTGTGTGGCGAGTAATCTGCATATCTACATCGCACAGGGCATCAAGACGTTGACCGCCGATTTGCAGGTGGCCAAGCGACCATCATGATCGTTGTTCCGCGTGTGCTGGAGAAGGTGTACAACGCTGCTTCCCAGAAGGCCGGTCATGGCGCCAAGGGCGTCGCGTTCGCCGCAGCCGTGGTCGCCGCGCAGAATTATATGAAGGAAGTCAGCACCAAGGGGAAGGCCGGAACGCTTACCAAGGCACGTCGCGCGGCGTTCGATCCGGTGGTCTATGCCTCGCTGCGTGAGGTGCTCGGCGGACGCGCCAAGTGGATCGTCGCGGGCGGTGCGCCGCTTGATCCGGAGTTGTTGGCGTTCTTCCGTGGTGCCGGCGTGCCGGTCTACGAAGGCTACGGATTGACCGAAACCACCGCGCCGTGCGCGTTCAACGTGCTTGGCGTGCCGTATCATCAGGTTCCGTCGGCATCGCGTTCCCTGGTTTCGAGCTGCGTATCGCCGAGGATGGGGAGATTCAGGTCAAGGGCGCTTCGGTGTTCCCGAAGTACCATAAGAACGGCGAGGCCACCGAGGATTCCTTTACCGAGGATGGCTGGTACAAGACCGGCGACTTGGGCCGCATTGACGACGATGGCTTCCTGTACATCATCGGACGCAAGAAGGATCTCATCATCACGCCGGCGGCAAGAACGTCTCCCCTCGGCCCGATCGAGGATGTCATCAAGCGTTGCGAATTCGTCTCTCAAGCGTTGGTGCTTGGCGACAAGCGTCCGTTCATCTCCGCGCTGATCACGCTTGACGAGGAAGCGTTGCGTCCATGGCTGGAAAGCAAGGGTCTCAACCGAGATATGTCGATGGAGGAGGCCTCCAGCAACGCGGCCGTCCGCGCCGAAGTCCAGAAGTGGGTCGATCAGGCCAATGAGGGCGTGTCCCGTGCCGAATCCGTGCGTAAGTTCATCATCCTGCCGGAGGAGTTCACACAGGAGAACGGTTTAATGACCGCTTCCATGAAGGTCATCCGTCCGAAGGTGATCAAGCGTTACGCCACCCTGCTGAACACGCAAATGTACACCAAGAAGAAGTGACCATCCAGCACCAACAAGCTTAGAGCATAATAAAGCCTGCCGCATAAACAGCGGCAGGCTTTATTGTTCCCACCCGGAAAAAATCAGAAGCCCAGCTTCTCAAGCTGCTTGGCTGAGCCGTCAAACGGGCAGCCCAGTGGGCTGACCGTAGGCGAAGTGAGCAGCTTCGCCGCGAAGCGGATCCTAAGCGGCTTAGAAGCCCAGCTTCTCAAGCTGCTTAGGATCCGACTGCCATCCCTTGGCCACCTTGACATGCAGGTCGAGCTTGGCTTCTGCCCGACGATGCGGTTGACCGCGGTGCGCAGCTTCTTCTTGACGCGTACCAGATGCTCCGCGTTATGTCCGATGATGATCGGCTTCTGCGAATCACGTTCCACGTAGATCGACACAATCACCTGCGCCTTGCCCGCGTAGGATTCGCCGCTGTCGTTGTCTTCCGGATATTCGATGGAATCCACCACCACGGCGAGCGAATGCGGCAGCTCGTCATCCAATTCCTCCAGGAACGCGCCTCGAATCAGTTCGGCGATGGTGTCTTCCGGACGTTCTTCGGTGATTTGCTCGGCCGGATACATCTGCGGTCCTTCGGGCATGTTCTCCACCAGCACGTTGCGTACTTCGGCGAGATTGTCGTGCTCGAGGGCGCTCACCGGCACAATGTCGGTGAAGTCGGCGAACTCGTTGATTTCGATGAGCTTGTCGATCAAAGCGCTTCGGTCCAATTCGTCGATTTTGGTGACGATGGCGATCAGCGGCACCTTCCATTTGAATGTGCCGTCGTCGCGTTTGACGGCGAAATCAGAACGCAGCCTGCTCAGAATGCGTTTGTCGCCGGGGCCGATTTCCTGGTCGGCGGGCAGCAGGAAGGCGATCGCGTCGACATCGGATAGCGATTCGTCGACGACATCGTTCAGCCGCTGTCCGAGCAGCGTACGCGGACGGTGGATACCGGGGGTATCGACCAGCACGATCTGCGCGTTGTCTGTGGTCAGAATGCCGCGGATGGCCTTACGTGTAGTCTCCGGACGGGATGAGGCGATGGCGATCTGCGTGCCGATAAGCGCGTTGATCAGCGTCGATTTGCCGACGTTCGGACGTCCGACCACCGCGACGAAGCCGGAACGATATGGAACGGGGGCTTCGGCGTCGGAATGCTGGGAAGCCGGTTCGGTCACATCTGCGTCAGTCATGCTTGTCCTTGGAATCCTTGTCGTCATGGGATGCCTCTTCGGCACCGTTCGTATGGTCTTCGTGTTGTTCAGTTTCGTCCACGCCCTCGACGTGGGCCGGTTCCACCACGATGGTGGACACTTTCTTGCGGCGTCCCGCGGAGTCGACCGCGGTCAGGCGCAGGCCCCTGGTGACGGCCGTCGAACCGACGATCGGCACGCGGCCAAGCAGCTTGGTGAGCAGACCGTATACCGTGTCGACGTCGTCCTCGTCGATGTCGATTTCGAAGATCTCCTCCAAGTCGGCGATGGGCGTGCGTGCGGCATGCTCCATTTGTTCTCGCCGATTTGTTCCGGATCGGCATGCTGGGTACGGTCGTGCTCGTCCTCCAGTTCGCCGACGATCTGTTCGATGGTGTCTTCGATGGTGACCAGGCCGGCGATGCCGCCGTATTCATCCACGACGATAGCCACATGCTGGCGGGTGCGCTGCATCTGGTGGAACAGGTCGTCGACCGGCTTGGATTCGGGCACCAGCATCGGGTCACGGACGATGGATTCGACATCGCGGGATATCGCCGCGGGATTGAACGCCGTGGCGCGCACGGCATCCTTCAGGTATGCCACGCCGACCAGATCATCCACATCATCGCCGATGACCGGTATACGGGAGAATCCGGAACGGGAGCACAATTTCAGCATGTTCTCCAGCGTCTCCCCGCGTTCGATGCAAATCATATCAGTGCGCGGCACCATGATCTCACGCGTCAACGTTTCGGACAACGTCAATACGTTGCGCAGCATTTCGGAAACCTCAGGGTCGAAATCATTCGCCTCGACCAGACGATCTATGGTGGCGCGCCCTTGTTCGAGTTGGATTTTTTCAAGCTCCTCATCGTCCGACAGATCATTCGAATGACGTTTCGCATCCTTCTGTCCGCCGATTTTAGCGAACGGCGTCAAAGCCACCGCGACCGACGCCGCATCAGCATGCTTCAGCATCAGATCGACCGGTTTGGAGGCGCCCGCGCTACGTGGACGGACCAGCAGCGAAATCACCGCGACCACCAGCGCGAACACGAAGCCGACAAGCAGTCCCGCCCATAACGACGCATCGCACAACGACGCGATCGCGGCGACCAACACACCGTCAAGCACATTGCAGGTGATGCGGAAGAACGCGCATGAACCGGCGGTCGCGTAGCGGTCGGCGATCAGCCGCTGCACCTTGTGGATGCGTTTGATCTTCTTGTCGCGTATGAATTGCGATGCCTCCGTATCCGTCTGAATCTCAAGAATGAGGTTGTTCAGACTTGCCCTCGTGACACGTCCCACCGCGCCTTCCGTCGCGGCCATCGACAGCGACAGCCAGACCAGCAGCAATGCGATGACGACGAGAATCGCAATCATCGTGATAGTCGTTGTTTCCATGGTTCGTCAACCCCCACTTTCGAAACCGTCGATGATGCATCATGCCGTCATTTGGCCGTTTTGCCGCCGGCCCCGTGTTCGCGGTCCCATTCGGCGAGCACATCCGGCGTGCCGGCGGGAAGCGTCGCCTGCGCGCCGGCTCCCTGTCGAAGCGCGAAGAACGTCAATAGCAGCTGGCGTTGCAAGCCGAACATCTGCCGTTCCTGTTCGGGTGTGACATGGTCGTATCCGAGCAGGTGGAGGATGCCGTGGATGGTCAGCAGCATCATTTCCTCCATGGTGCTGTGGCCGGCCGCGAGCGCCTGCTGGGCGGCCACCCACGGGCATAGCACGATGTCGCCCAGCACGCCTTCCATTTCGGTTCCGCCGTCTCCGGGGCGCAGTTCGTCCATTGGGAAGCTCATGACGTCGGTGGGGCCTTCGAGGTTCATCCAACGCATGTGCAGTTGGGCGATGGGATCCGGATCCACGAACATGATGGTCAGGTCGGATTGTGTGCTGACCCTCATCTGGCTCATGACCCATACGCCGAGGTCGGAAAAGATTTTGCCGTCGATCTGCCAGGCGGTTTCGTTCGTCACTTCAACGCTCATTTATGCGTTTTCCTTGTTCTTGTCGTCGAATGGTTGCGATGATGCGGCACGCGCGCTTCTGCTGTGGTCTCCCGCTATGGCCGTGTGCCTGTCGTAGGCGGCGACGATTTTGCCCACGAGCGCGTGGCGGACCACGTCTTCGGGCTTCAGGTGGGCGAAGGCGATGCCGTCGATGCCGTCGAGGATGTGTTCGATGGTGGCCAGACTGATTTCGGCACGGTCAGATCCACTTGGGTCACGTCGCCGGTGATGACCATTTTGGTGTTGAATCCCAGTCGGGTCAGGAACATCTTCATCTGCTGTTCGGTGGTGTTCTGAGCCTCGTCGAGGATCACGAACGCGTCGTTCAGCGTACGGCCGCGCATGTAGGCGAGCGGCGCCACTTCGATGGTGCCGTCGTCCATGTATCGTTTGAGCTGGTCCGCTCCGAGCATGTCGGACAGCGCGTCGTACAGCGGTCGCAGGTACGGGTCGACCTTTTCGTTGAGCGTGCCCGGCAGGAAGCCGAGGTTCTCCCTGCTTCAACGGCGGGACGGGTCAGTATGATGCGCCGGACCTGCCTGTCTTGGAAAGCACGTACCGCTTTGGCTACGGCAAGATAGGTTTTGCCGGTGCCTGCCGGTCCGATGGCGAAGGTGATGGTGTGCGATTCGATGGCGTTGACGTAGGCTATCTGTCCGGCGGTTTTGGCACGGACCGGTTTGCCGAGCGCGAAGGTGATGACGCCCGGCACGTGAGGACGCCGCCTGTCTGCGGTTTCCTCACGATGGGACGCGTGCGACTGTTGCCTGCCGGCCATGCGCAATTCCTCCACCACGCGGCCGTGGCCGGGATGTGTGGCGCGGACCGGATTTTTAAGCACGTTCTGGTCGAGCATGCGACGGACGGTGTCGGCGTCCATCGGCGCGGTATAGGCGGCTTGGATGATATCGGCAACCACCTGTTCGGCTTGGGCGGCTTGGGATTCGGATTTGCTGGAATGCGACATGATGGCGATGCGGTTGCCCCGTACGATGATGGTCAGGTCGGGGAACGCACGTTCGACTTCCCGAAGCACCTCGTCCACAGGGCCGAGCACGGTCACCGGATCAAGCTGTTGGGGTATCGCGATGCTGCGTGTAGTGGTGGGCACAGAACCTCTTCCGATGTCGGTATTGGCGGTATGTGGACTATTCGTCGAGCTTTTCGCCGGTAAGCACGTGGGCGTGCACGTGGAACACGGTCTGTCCGGCGTCGATTCCGGTGTTGAAGATCAGACGGAAGGCGCCATGGAACTCCTGGTCGGCGATTTTCTGCGCCACTTCGGCCATGTGGGCGAGCTGTGCCGGATCCTCTTTGGCGAGTTCGGCGACGTTCGCGTAGTGCTTGCGCGGCACGATCAGTACGTGCACCTTGGCTTTCGGATTGATGTCCTTGAAGGCGTAGGTGGCATCGTCCTCGTACACCTTCTCGCTGGGAATCTCACCTGCGATGATCTTGCAGAACAGGCAATCCTTGTCGCTCATAACGCTCCTTATCGGTATTGGAAAAACCTTCGCTACCATGCTACACCAGCAGGAAACGGGGCGATTCCGGCAATTTCACGCAATGGAGCCGGGATCAGACGAAACGTCCCAATGCTCGCGCGAGCAATGACAGCGCGACCGGACCGGCGGTGGACGCACGTAGGATGTTGCTTCCCAGCACGCACACTTCGGCGCCGGCTTTCGTGAACGCCTCGACTTCGGCGTCGCTGATGCCGCCTTCCGGACCGACGAGCACATATATGGTGCGCGGACGTCCGTCCTTCAGACACGTATCGGACAGTTTGGCGATACCGGTTTCCAGTTGTTCCCAGGTCTTCGTGGCATCTTGATGCAGCACGATCACCATGTCGCCATGCACGCATGCGCGCTTGCAGATGGCGACCATCTGCTTGCTGGTCACGCAATCGTCCAGCTGGGGCGTCCACGATCTGCGCGACTGTTCGGTGGCGGATTCCAGCACCTGCCTCCACTTTTTGTCAGTACGTCCTGCCTTCCATTTGGCGATGGAACGGTCGGCCTGCCAGGGAATCACCTGATCGACGCCGATCTGCGTGGCCATATCGATCGCCTGCTCGTCATGGCCGGTTTTGGCGAGAGCCTGCACCAGCGCGAGCCTGGTGACCGGCTGCGGCTCCTTGCCGAATCGCAGCACTTCCGCGATTCCCTGCTGCGCGTCGCGCAGTACGGCGTGGATGCGCAATCCCCTGCCGTCGGAAAGCTGCAGTTCGTCGCCGTCCTTCAATCGCATGGCCTGGATGGCGTGCCTGCGTACGGATGAGGGAAGCGTCAGCCTCCATCCGGCGTTGAGCTCGTCGCTGTTCACCGGTACGTCGTCATGGTCCGTATCAAGCAGAAAAAGGGCATCAGTCATAGCTTCCGAGCCTATCAGGAACCCCACATAACCCATATCGGACCTATCGCGACACGCCGGGATTTGCATCATGGATTTCAACTGCTATAGTTTCATTCGTTGCCGCTGAGCAATGCACCTGTCCGGGTGGCGGAATGGTAGACGCGCTAGCTTGAGGTGCTAGTGCCTATTTTATACAGGCGTGCGG
>ENA-OQIO01001343-OQIO01001343.1-human-gut-metagenome-genome-assembly--contig:-NODE-1343-length-12104-cov-3.121733_pt1 | contig 12104 bp, 10 predicted proteins | sample MGYA00242573_ERZ504737 | MGnify/ENA primary metagenome ERZ504737 (study PRJEB26092, sample SAMD00036203) | human gut metagenome | host: Homo sapiens | study: EMG produced TPA metagenomics assembly of... | reverse complement strand
TCCTTTTAATTCTGCCAGATAATCCCTGTGTTCCTGAGCCATCCTCTGATAATCATCATCAAAAAGGTCAATCTGTTCTCCGGCATCCAGGCAGGTTCTATCAGAGACCGGATTCCTCTGCCCTTCCACTGAATCTCTACAGAAATACCTGTTGCTTCTTCATAAGCTTCTGCTGCTTCTCTGATCACATCTGCCTGTGGTTCATCTTCTTCCCACATGGACCAGTATACAATACTCTGTTCCGGAATTTCTGTGATTTCATCTGATGCTGATACAGTAACCGCTCCTGTTGCGAACAGCATTGACAAACAGCTCATACCCGCTGCAATGCTTCTCCATTTTTCCATACTGAAAATACCCTCCATTGTCTCTCAGACTTGTCCACATGAATTTATTTTTGTACCTGCTTCTACAGAGTAACTGTCTGACTTTATTTTCTCTAATAATCACTTGTCTGTCAATCCCCAAAATTCACCTGAAAGCAATGGAAACAAGAGTTTTACTTATAGCAATTCCATAAATTACTGCAAACAATCCAGTCCATCATAGCGTGAAGTCCTGCGTCAGATATCTTTGCTGTGCGTCAGCACGCCTGCAGATATCTTCCTTGTCCTTCGCATTCTGCTGAACTGTCTTGATTGCATTATTTTATGGAATTGCTATAGTTTGATCAAACAGAATTTCCATCTTCGTTCCCTTACCCGGCTCACTGTCCAGAAGAATCTTTGCATGATGTAAGACTGCGCCATGTTTTACAATAGAAAGCCCCAGGCCTGTACCTCCGGTTTCACGTGAATGGCTCTTGTCCACTCTGTAAAAACGCTCGAAGATTCTCTGCTGTTCGCTCTCCGGAATTCCTATTCCGTTATCTTCCACACGAAAGTACGGTTTCCCATTGAGTTTTCCCACAAAAACCTTTACATCTCCACCATCCGGGGTATAGCGGATAGCATTATCTGTAATATTGTAGAACATTTCATATAGTACATGGCGTACTCCCTGCATCTGTGCAGATTCGCCTGTATATTCCAGATTAATCTTTTTCTTTGCTGCCCTGTTCTGCAGATTGTTAATCACATCTTCCCCAAGCTCTCCGATGTCAACCTGTTCAAACATAGTTTCTCCGTTCTTCTCATCCAGTCTGGAAAGCTGAATGATATCTGCAACCAGATTGGATAAACGCTCGGACTCATGAAAAATCCTGCCGGAAAAATCCTGCATCTTGTCCGGCGGTACCATTCCATTCATCATAAGCTCAGCATATCCGGAGATTGACATAAGAGGAGTTTTCAATTCATGGGAAACATTTGCCGTAAACTCTTTTCTTGCACTCTCTGCATTCTTAAGATCTTCCAGCTGTTTCTGAATCTGTCTGTTCTGCTGATCCAGACGAAAAAGCAATGGCCTTAATTCTTCGTAGCATACATGCTCCAGAGGATGTTCCAGATCAATCCGGTTGATAGGCTCTATCAGCTTTCTGGTCTGTTTCTGCACAAGAAAAAGTTCAATTATAAGGATCACGCATACCAGTCCGCCAAGCAGAAGAGAGCTGGTTAACATTGTTACCAGAAGACTGTCTGTAGTCCTGGCTACTCGCAGAACCTGATCATCCTTTAATTTTACAGCATAGTAAAATGTCTGTTTTGATAAGGTGTCTGAATAGCGAACCATCTCGCCGGATCCCTGCTTCTCAGCTTCAATAAATTCCGGTCTGTTACTGTGATTTTCCATTTCTTCCGGATTCTCAATACTGTCAAACAACACCTGACCATCTTTTCCCAGAAGAGTGATCCTGCTGCTGGTGACATCTCCGATCCTGTCTGAAAGAAAAAACGTCTCCGTCTTCTTCCAGACCTGTTTTAATATATGCGGCTTCATCTCTGACACCCTGTTTCATATAAATATCATATCTGTTATACATGACAGTTCCTGCTGCCAGGAATGTAAGTATTACGGATAAGATAATAAGTAAACTGGTGTGACTGAATATTTTATGCTTCATTTTTCCACTCCTGTTTTTCGCCTGTTTTATCTGTTATGCACCGATCCTGTATCCCACACCCCGGACCGTTTCGATCAGATTTCCTGCCTCGCCAAGTTTCTGGCGCAGGGTTCTCACATGGACATCCACAGTTCTGGTTTCACCGTCAAAGTCATATCCCCATACATGGCAGAGGATCTGATTTCTTGTCATAACAAGTCCTTTATTCTCCAACAGATACTGAAGAAGTTCAAATTCTTTTCGGGTAAGATCGATCTTTTCTTCCCGGTAATGCACTTCATGACGTCCTACATTCAGATAAAGCTCGTCGTAATGCAGTTCCCTGTCTTCATTCTGACGGGCACTTCGTCTGAGAACTGCTTTTACTCTGGCAACAAATTCCATCATACCAAAAGGCTTGGTAATATAATCATCAGCTCCGCCTTCCAGACCTTTTACTTTGTCAAATTCCGCTTCTTTTGCAGTAACCATAATTACCGGTACATCCTTTACAGACGGCATACTTTTCAGCTGTTCCAGAATGGTATAGCCATCATCTCCCGGAAGCATGATATCCAGCAGGATCAGCTCCGGTATCTCTTCTTTCAGCGCTTTCATCAGTTCATTGCCATTGCCAAAACCTCTGGCTTTAAATCCTGTTGTTTCCAGTGTATAAATAAGAAGCTCCCTGATATTCCGCTCATCTTCTACACAATAGATCATTCTGCTTTGCCTCCCCTTTATTTATCACATGCTTTGTCGTCACAAGTGTATTTCTTTTTTCAGTATACTTATTTTTTTATCCCTGTACAAGTAGATATCCGGCATCTGCTTCATTTCTTTAAAGCAAAAATCCGGCCATTTTCCCTGAAATATCTCTCAGATACTTCAGAGTGCCGGATTTCCTGATTATGCGGATAACATCATCCGTTACTGTTCACTTCGTTCTCAGTAACGTTGCCAAAATTCATTCCAAATTGCCTGCGGCAATGGAATTTTGTCATCTACCTGTTTATTTTTATGAAAGCTGATATTTGATTCGTGCGTCTTCCAGTTCATGATAAAATGTTTCGTCCGGATGGCTCTTGACGATATTCAGATGACTGTGAGTATCATACAGATCTTCATTCACCTGCGTCACACAGACTCCAATATTGGAACAATGGTCTGCCACACGTTCCAGACAGGTTGTAATGTCCGAAAGGATAAATCCCATCTCTATTGTACATTCACCGTTTCTCAGTCTCTGTACATGACGACGTTTCACTTCTTTGGAAAGTTCATCAATCACTTCTTCCAGCGGTTCTATTTTCTCCGCAAGTTTCATATCCTGTTTGTCAAAAACTTCATATGCCGTATTTACGATGTCTTCTACTGCCTGCCCCAGCACTTCCAGATCTTTCTTTGCATTTTCGGAGAACTTCAGTCCTTTTTCATAAAGCTCCTGTGCTGATTCCATAATATTTACAGCATGGTCGGAAATACGTTCAAAATCTCCGATACAGTGAAGCATAATGGAAAGGCTGTGACTGTCTGCTTCTGAAATATCTTTGTGGCTCAGCTTCACCAGATAAGTTCCCAGTTCATCTTCATAGCGGTCAACCTTGGATTCCATGTTTTCCACACGTTCTACGCCTTCTTCACTGTATTTGTCCACCAGACTCAGCGCTGTAAACAGTGCATTGTGGGATTCTTCTGCCATTTTTCTGGCAGCATTGCGGCTCTGCTCTACTGCAAATGCCGGTTTCTCCAGGAAACGAGGCTCCAGAATCATAAACTCTCTGTCCTCTGCTGAAACAACAACGTCCTCTTTTTTGTCCCGGATTGTAAGACAGGCAAGTTTCTCCAGTCCCTTTGCAAAAGGAAGGAGAATGATCGTTGCAGTAACATTAAATACACTGTGGATAACAGCAATTCCTGCCGGTGTTGCTGCCTGATGGAAGAAAGAAAATCCAACAACTGCATTTATAAGATAGAATACAGTCATAAAGATAACCGTACCGATCAGGTTGAAATACAGATGTACTGCTGCTGCACGTTTTGCATTCTTCTTGGCTCCGATTGCAGAAAGGATTGCAGTAATACAGGTTCCGATGTTCTGTCCCATAATGATCGGGATTGCTGCACTGAACGGTACTGCACCTGTAAGACACAGGGCCTGCAGAATACCTACGGATGCAGAAGATGACTGGATCACTGCAGTAAGAAGGGCACCTGCTATAACACCTAACAACGGATTTGAGAATTTAAGTAACAGGTTTGTAAATTCCGGCACTTCTGCAAGAGGTTTTACAGCAGAACTCATCATATCCATACCGTACATCAGGATTGCAAAACCTATAAAAATTGTTCCGATATCTTTTTTCTTTGAATCATTGATAAACAGAATGAAGATCACACCAATGATCGCAAGCACAGGGGAAAATGATGTTGGTTTAAACATCTGAATAATAAAATTATCACTCTGTATTCCTGTCAGGCTTAAGATCCAGGAGGTGATCGTAGTACCGATATTGGCACCCATGATCACTCCTACTGCCTGTGATAATTTCATGATCCCTGAATTTACAAAACCTACTACCATAACAGTCGTAGCTGAAGATGACTGGATCACTGCTGTTACTCCTGCTCCCAAAAGCACTGCTTTTATCGGATTTGAAGTAAGATTTTCAAGAATCTTCTCCAGCTTTCCGCCGGAAACCTTCGCAAGACCATCTCCATTGCATTCATACCATACAAAAATAATGCAAGGCCTCCGATCAATGTTAATATACTGAATAAATCCATGATTATTCTCCTTTTCCCTTTTCATAAGTATACGGTTATTTACTTTCTGCCATCTGCTGGCAGTCTCAGACATGTGCAGGTATATATATGTTTTTTGTGATACATATCCCTGACTTGTTTCTCATCATAACCATACTTTGTAAAATCATCCCCATGAGAATGTTAAATCCATGTAAAATTTCCAGTCATCCTATTCATTCTATGCAAAGTTCCCATAAATCCATCCGCATTGTTAATATAAAAATAAAAAGAACCATTGCAAGAGATATGACACTAACCGGTATTCATCTCTTACAATAGTTCTTTTATCAATCTGAATTCTGTATTTCGACAGTATTATTATCAGAATCCGCGGATTTCTTCATCTTCGGAACCGGTCTTATCAATAGAACGGATTTCCAGGAAGTAACTGTAATTATCATTTACCTTTACTTCCACTCTGTCTCCAACCTTATGACCTTTTAATGCCATACCAATGGGAGATTCAATGCTGATGCGGTTTTCCATGGAGTTTCCTCTTATGGAAGTTACCAGTTATATTTCTCAATCTCATCATCTTCCTCGAAATATACCTCTACAATATCGTCCATTCCAACTTCATCGTCTTTGGAATCATCAGAAACAATGGTTGCTGTTTTCAGCATATTCTCAAGGTAGCGGATGCGGCTTTCATTCTGGTTTTTATGCTTCTTTGCCGCATAATACTCAAAGTTCTCACTCAGATCTCCCTGGGCTCTTGCTTCTTTTACAGCTTCGATTGCCTCTTTTCGTACAACCAGCTTGCGGTAGTCAATCTCCTGCTGGATTTTCTCAACATCCTTCTGTGTAAGCTTTTCTTTCATGACTGCATCTCCCTTTTACTGTTTTCCAAGTCGTTTCTCTTTCATATATTGTGCCATTTCATCAGAAATATTGTCGATCAGATAATTTTTACTGCTCTGACGTTTCTCATGCCATTGCTGGCGGATCTGATTTTCTGTAGCTTTTATTTCATCCCGAAGACCTCTGGCAGACATACGGTGGGCACCCTGTCCCATGATGATGATCTGCTCCAGTCCATCGGATGTTGCTACCGTTACCTGATTTTCCCGGCCAATCTTATGAACCGTTTTCTCAATGTATTGATCCGCTGTCTCAGCTTCTTTGGTGTAGACTACATGGATGTTATGATAAGTGATCACTTCCTCTGCATGGCCTTCTATCTTATAAGCGTCAAATACAAGAATTAACGTACATTTCTTAAAGCCCTGATAGTTGCTCAGGATATCCATCAGTTTTGTCTGGGCTGCATGGAGATTTGCATCTGCCAGTTCTTTTAAATCTTCCCAGGCATAGATGATGTTGTAACCATCTACAAGGAGATATTCTTTTTCTTTCTTCTTAGCAGAAGAACTGTTGCGGTAATAGCTTCCGCTGTCGGATTTTGAAGAAAATGTTCGTTTAAACTGTGGTTCTTTGTAACGCTTGACTGGCCCGAATGTGCGCTCAAAAATAGCTTTCAGTTCTTCCTCATCCTCATAGCTTCCTACGCCGGCATTCCTGGGTGGACGATAACCCGAATCTGTCTGATTGTTACTATTCCTGTTTCCTGCTATACTTTCTTCACTATCCAGTATGGTACTTCCCAGCTCAGACTCGTCAACCCCTTCTAAGTGCATATAATCCTCTACTTCATACCATGGCACCACAAATCCTGCTCCATGAGCACAGAATACAGAACCTGTGGGATTGTCCAGGTCACGTTCGGAATCATATCCAATCTCCGCTACAATCTCATCCTGATTCTGACATGGGGCATAGCCTTTCAACGAACAGAACAATCTCCCCCGCCCTTTCGTATAGGAGGTTACCTGTGTCTGATAATCTCGCATCATTGATACAGGCGCACTGCCTTTCAGAACCATCATATCATCCTCATCTGCTTCCGGCTGCTGGAAGGTTCCATTCATTTTTTGAATGTCAGTCATAGCACGCCCTATCATATCCCCCGGAATCTCAAGTCTGAACTCATAATATGGCTCAAGCAGGACACTCTTTGCTTTCTTTAATCCCTGACGCACAGCCCTGTACGTCGCCTGCCGGAAATCGCCGCCCTCTGTATGTTTCAGATGGGCGCGTCCTGTGATCAGTGTAATCTGCATATCCGTAATCGGAGAACCGGTCAGTACTCCCGGATGCTCCCGTTCTTCCAGATGAGTCAGAATCAGTCGCTGCCAGTTACGGTCCAGCACATCCTCACTGCATGCAGTAAAAAACTGCAGACCGCTTCCCGGCTCTCCGGTTCCAGAAGCAGGTGTACTTCTGCATAATGACGCAGCGGTTCAAAATGGCCTACACCTTCTACCGGCTCTGCGATTGTTTCTTTATATACGATATTTCCTGTGCCAAACTCTACTGCTACGTGGAAACGCTCCCAGATCAGATGCTTTAATATCTCAATCTGAACCTCACCCATCAGCATGGCATGGATTTCTCCAAGCTGTTCGTTCCATACAATGTGAAGTTCCGGTTCCTCCTCTTCCAGCTCTTTGAGTTTCTTAAGCATCTGGTGAATATCACAGTCCTCGGGAAGCAGAATTCTGTAATTTAATACAGGTTCCAGAACTGGCATCTCAGATTCCCGTTCAATCCCAAATCCCTGTCCCGGATGTGTCTGGGAAAGGCCGGTCACTGCACAGATAGTTCCTGCAGGAGCCTCCTTTGCAAGTTCAAACTTCGCACCGGAATAGATACGGATCTGGTCAGCTTTCTCTGTATCTGTGAGAAGCTCCTTTACCTTCAATGTTCCACCTGTGATTTTCATATAGCTTAAACGATTGCCCTGATCGTCTCTGGCAATCTTGAATACTTTTGCCCCGAACTCAGACGGATATGTCGGTGTCTCGCAGTATTTTTCCAAACCATGGAGGAATTCTTCTACACCTGTCATTTTCAGCGCAGAGCCAAAGAAACATGGGAAAAGTTTTCGCTCTTTGATTACTTTTTGGATATCTGATGTTGATATTTTCTCTGTTTCCAGGTATTTTTCAAGCAGTTCCTCATCGCAGACAGAAACATCTTCCAGAAACTGAGAATGCAGAGCTGATATTTCATCTTCTGCTTTCTCCGCTGTTTCGTCAATACTATTTTCCATTCCACTTGTGTTTTCCCAGGTGAAATCAACGCAATTATCACTTAATCGCTTCTTTAATTCTGCCAGAAGTTTCTCTTTATCAGTTCCGTCCTGGTCCATTTTATTGATAAACAGAAACGTCGGAATCTGATATCTTGACAGAAGTCTCCATAAGGTCATAGTATGCCCCTGCACACCATCCGCTCCATTTATCACAAGAATCGCATAATCCAGAACCTGCAGTGTCCTCTCCATCTCTGCCGAGAAATCCACATGTCCCGGCGTATCCAGCAAAGTTATCCCCCTGTTCCCCAGTTCAAACTCTGCCTGTTTGGAAAAAATCGTGATTCCGCGCTCCCGCTCCAGGTTATAGGTGTCCAGATAAGCATCCTTATGATCCACCCGCCCCAGCTTACGAATCTTTCCAGTCAAATACAAAATCCCTTCCGACAACGTAGTCTTACCGGCATCTACGTGCGCAAGGATACCAATGACAAGTTTCTCCATAGTATATTTAAAAGCTCCTTTTTCTTTATGAATTGATATATAAGTATTGGCTTAAATAAAATTAATCGTTTGTATCAATTAAAGAACTATTTTAACATAAGAATCTATATAATTCCAATATGGTTCTACTTTAATTTCCTGTGTCTCCGCCGGTGTTGCTTTGTCGGTTCTTTACATTCCAATATGGTTCTACTTTAATAATATATAAGGAATGACAATGATGATTATGCTCATCTTTACATTCCAATATAGTTCTACTTTAATTATGTACTCTCCCACCGTCCACCTGATTCAGCACACTTTACATTCCAATATGGTTCTACTTTAATTGGATTCTCCAAGAATATTTTTAGATGTTTCAGTGTCCTTTACATTCCAATATGGTTCTACTTTAATTCCAGAGCGTTGTTAATCTGCCTTTTCCACTCTTTCTTTACATTCCAATATGGTTCTACTTTAATAAAGAGCTGTGCCAGAACATTTTCTGTTACAGACGCCTTTACATTCCAATATGGTTCTACTTTAATCTATAGCTGTCAGTTCCGCATATTTTTTATGCTTATTTGCTCATTTTTGTCGACTTCACTATATCTGTTCTATTTTCCCATTCATTTTATCATGTTTTTCATCAAAAAACCACTCATTCCCTTTATTTACATACCATTGTCGACCTCTTCGCATTTTTATTTTATCGAACATCAACAGAATTTTTCATTATTAATCTACATCATCTACAAATTCAATTTTATAATATCCCATTTCATCATATCGACATTGCATAACTTTAATTTTTTCGCCTGGACTCAGATTAATTAATTGATATTGATGCACACATCCTTTTTTCATAGCCTTTTCATAAGAGTTGCAGTGATAATATGGAATTTCAAGCGAATACTGCAAAATATCACTTCTTAAACATTTTCTTTCAATCGCAGTTAATCTTTCTGAATTTAATTTCTGAGATATAGTATCTATTTCTTCTCTATATTTTTCATATACTGTTTCAGGAATGATCGTCTCACTTAAAATATTTCTCAATTTATTTTCATTTTTCTTAAAAGAATATATACTAATAGAATCTATGAAACGATACTTTTCCCTAAATTTTTTTATGAAATGACTTTGAGAAATATTTTCCGTTGTTAAGTATCTGTTAATCAACTCTTGTTTCTTACTTTCAGATAATTTTCCATTAATATCATGGATCGCTTTATTTGACAACTCAAATATTGCTTTATCAATAAATCCTTTATTCCCCAATATGAAATCGCCCTCATCCAATTGCTATATACATAACAATTGTACATGGTCACATTTTTTGCGCCTTTTCTATTGCATCTTCCAAATCTCTGAAACAAAGAATTTAAATCAAGAAGCTCTGTAAATAAATAATCAAAATCAATATCAAGGCTTGCCTCTACAATTGAAGTCGCAATCCAAATTCCTGATTGTTTATCCAGATTCCCATTTTTGTCATAAGTTTTTCCAAATTTTATAATTTCTCCTTCAAGTTTAGCTCTATCTTTTTTTATGAAACGACTATGAAAAATATTTACAGTAACTGATATATTTTTACCTGCTGCTTCTGCCTTCACTTCTTCCATAAGTTTTTGTGCCGTAGCAATTTTATTACAAACTACCAGTATTTTATTACTGATTCCTTTTCTTTCATTTTCTTCATATATATCCAGAATATCTTTTGCATTAATTTTTCTATCCCTGACTTCTACATTATGGCGAATAGAATCATTAATAAATACTTTTTGATTGTCCTTTGAAAATCCAACATATTTTTCTAATAACTCTTTTACAAATGGAGATAAGGTTGCTGTCATAATCGCTATTTTTCCACCCATCTTTGCAATATGTTCCAGTCCATATATTAGATACGCCAACAAATCCGGGCTATACATTTGAATTTCATCAATTACAATTCTTGAATAAGACAAGGTTGTCAATTTCAATTCATATCCCTGATATTTAAATACAAAATTAAATAGCTGATCCATTGTTGAAATACTTAATGGAATAGAAAATGCTTTTCCCCTTTGCTCATACTGAAATATTTCTTCGTCTGTTCCCACATGCTTTTTGACATAATACTCCAACGATTCAGAATGAAGAAGACTGACTTTCTCAGACAAATTTTCATTTTCCAGTATATCTTCGCACACTCTGTCATAGATTGCATTAATCGCAGTTCGTAACGGTAACACAAAATATCCTTTATGATTTCCAATCCACCATAAACCGCCCTCCGTTTTTCCCATTCCTGTTTGAGCTATGGCAATAATATTCTGATTTTGTTTTTCCATGCAAAATCGTTGTAGTGAATTCCATTCCACATTGGGATTTTTTCTTTGCCACTTTCTCATACAATTTTCCAATCCCTGTTCCAGAAAATCATGAGGATACTCAATCATATAATTTCCACTGGCACTATAATCACATTTATGTAAATACCCTTTAATTTTTACTGCTCGAATATCTTCAATATCCTTAACCATAGCCAATTGAGTATAAAACTTTTGGGATAATTTGAAAATTTCATTTTTAACCTCGGCTAAATTTTCCTTAATTGTATCTTCTCTCTCCAAAATAGTCTTTATCGGATCACAATAATCATGATGATACATTACTGCAAAGCAGACTCGTGCATAATCCCGTTTATCATGCCCTTTTATCTTTTGAACCTGGTCCTCATTTACAAAATATACTGACAGTACATTATGTGGGATTTCTCTATCTGGATCAAAATATTGTTTTTCTTTTGCGAGAACTCTCTGTTGAAATCTTTCCGTTACTTTTCCAATATCATGATAATAACAAGCCTGTTTTACCAATTCGTATAAATCATCTGAGTCAATATATCCCATTGTTTTTAATGTTTCTAAATGCGTCAATAAATCATTTATATGTTGTTGAATCGTTTTATCTGGCTTTGCCCAATACCTTTCTAAATTCATCCTTTGTCTCCTTCATTTCCCAGAATGCATTCCTTTATTATAGAAGCAAGGCAGCAAACTCCCATTTGCTGCCTCAATTTTAAAGAAAATTAACAATATAATTTTTCCCATCTTCCTGATCCAGGTATATTCCATTTCCAATTTTATCGATACCATATTGTGAAATATATACTACAGATTTTTTTTTCAAAAATTCTTTTTCCATCTTTTAACTCATAATTTTTATTCAGATAATATCTGGTTCCATTTGCTTTCATACGATTTCGTATTTTATATGGATAAACCTTTCTCTCATCCGTTTCTTCATCCAGTTTCAGAGCGTCAGAATCTATATAAGCAGAATACTCACTTGTCGCCGAAATATTTCCAGTTTCAACTAAATCTATAACTTTTGCCTGCTGTATATCTACCATGTCTTCACTTCTTCCAATAGATTTTATGTCAGTCCAATGCTGTTCCAAATCATGTAAAACCGCATCATCTGCCTGTATATGAATAATCAATTGAATATTATTCAGAACTTCATAAAATTTCATAGACTTAGTTAATGTCCGAAAATAAGAAATAGGTTTCGTATAGTTTTCTCTTACATATTCATCATATCGCTGCTTTATTTCTTTCTCATACTTTTTAAGCTCATTTTCTTCTCTAGAGTACACTTTCATATGGAATGCCCGCTGCTTTTGCCTTTTTCTTTTCTCTGCTAATGCTTTTTTCTTTCTTCAATGATTTAAAACTGGCCCAAGTCTAT
>ENA-OQIO01001342-OQIO01001342.1-human-gut-metagenome-genome-assembly--contig:-NODE-1342-length-12107-cov-1.859349_pt1 | contig 12107 bp, 17 predicted proteins | sample MGYA00242573_ERZ504737 | MGnify/ENA primary metagenome ERZ504737 (study PRJEB26092, sample SAMD00036203) | human gut metagenome | host: Homo sapiens | study: EMG produced TPA metagenomics assembly of... | reverse complement strand
ATCGATTTCATGAAGGAGTTGGGCTTTGGTTATGGTGAGGTGGAGAAGCGGGGAATTGTTTCTCCGGTTGCAGGGGTTTCGGGTTTCTTATAAGAAGCCGGTGCTTTTTGATGATGTAGTGGAGATTTCAGTTTCGGTGAAGAAGTACAGTGGTGTGGTTCTGGAGCTGGCTTATGAGTTTTTTAATGTGACCAGAAGTGAGGTTTGTACAGAGGCTTCCTCGAAGCATTGTTTTACCAGGAATGGGGAGCTGGTTTCTCTGAAAAAAGAGATTCCGGAACTGGATGTGCTGTTCAGAAGCTGTGTGAAGGGGGATCGAGTCTAATGGAAGTTGTGGAGATGCTTGATAATCTGAAGGAAAAGGCCCGCAGGACCCGGCGCTTCGGGAGATGTTGCTTGCTACCCGCAGGGAGAAAGAGCCGCTGGCCGCTTTCTGTAAGAAGTGCCGGGAGCTTGGGGTTCCGGTTTATGAGATGGATCTGATCGCAGCTGGTGAGGAATTTTATGCAGCGATGAAGAGGAGTACCAATGGCGGCGGAGAGAATTCTCCGATGCTTGAGGGTGAGGATGATTTTTATGAACTGTTTTTTGCTGGGTTGGAGTGAAAAAATAGTTTCAAAATTCCGCATCAATATACTTCTCCAGCACCGGGAACTGTACACCACCGATCTTCAGTACCTGGCTGTGGAAAGCTTTCAGATCAAAGTCCTGGCCAAGGCGGTTCTGTTCGGAAGTGCGTAAGTCCAGAAGCTTAAGTAGCCCCAGTAGTATTTCAGATAATTTCCCGGGGTTTCCAGGATATACTGGTAGATCTCGGAGACAACGGCGCTGTCTTCGATACCAAAGGCTTTCAGAAAGCTGGCAGCTTCGGCCTGAGTCCAGCCGTTGTAATGGATCTCAATGTCCAGAAGGGAGTACATGCATAAATTGATGCTTCGGTTCAGCCAGGAGATCCTGGCAAGCTCTGTGGCAGAAGGATCCTGAATATAATCGGCGGCGTACTGGTAGGCATAGGGTTCGATGTAGGTGGCCCATCCTTCTGCAAAGCCGGAGGTGCAGAGAAGATTTCGGATGTTGGAGGATTTTTGGCGTTGGAAGGTGACAGTCTGGTAAAGATGCCCCGGGAATCCTTCATGTGCCAGTGTGGTAAAAAGCTCCAGACCCTGGTAGCCGGCAGCCGGATTTATGTAGATCACATTGGGGGTTCCGGTATCCATAGGTGGGGTGAGATAAAAGGCGGGGCTTAGATATTCTTTCATGGAATCGTGGACTGTGCGGAGCTCAAAGGTGACATCTGTGAGAGGTGGGAAGTCTGTTTGGATCTTTTGCTGCAAGGCATTCAGCATCCGGGCAGGCTTCATTTTTCTGAAAGTGATTCCCCGGCTGAGAGTAGTCAGAAGCTCCGGGTTTTGTCGAAGTATGGTTCCTGCGATGCCAATCTCGTCGGAAAGCTGTCCGGAGAGTCGTTTTTCCATTTGCTTTACAGGAACGTAAGAGCCGGTCTGACTCTGAAGAAGATAGAGATAGTAGGCTTTTCCTCCCTTGAAATAAGTCAGGCCACGAGTGTTTTTTCCTGTGCCACGCAAAGCTTCCAGACCGGTCATAAGTTCCTGATAGGCTGGGATGACTTCTGTTTTCATAAGATTTTGGTGGGTCAGGACCAGAGCGTTCTGCTCTGAGGAAGGAAGTTTTCCATATTCGGATAGCTTTTTCTGGAAAATTTCCAGCATATAATTGTTGTCGGGATTCTGGATAAAAGCACTGCATTGTGCAAGGACCGGTCCAGGGTAGTATCGCTCATAAAGAAGCCAGCTTCGGATTTCTTTTTTTCAAATTTCAGGATGCTCTGAAAGTATGGGCGGATGGTGGTGAGAAGATTGAGGTAGTCGGTGATATCACGATCTTCATAAAAGGCATATTCCGCCAGAAGAACCGGAAGCTGAGCCTGAATACCAAGACTTGGGCCAAGAGGCTCCTGAAGCAGATAATTGTCGCCCAGTGATTTTTCTGTGTGGTAATAGAGGAGCATGGAGTCCAGCGTCAGCTGATTTTCCGTGGAAAGGCGGCTGTAGCGGAAGGATTTCAGCTTTTTTTCGTACTGGCTGCAGATCTGGTATGTATTTTTCATATCTGTGGGGACAGTGCCAAGAGAAGCTTTTTTTCGCCGGATACCCTGTTTTTCCGGATGTGCCAGGTATAATGGAGGGTAAGGGTGCTGCCGGAAACTTCATTTTGAAAAACTTTTCCGGAAAAGGCTTCGAATTTTCCGTTTTCTGTGATCCCGTGAGTGAAAAATAACCGGCAGTAAGGCCGGTGAGAAGTGCCAGGATAAGAAGCAGAGTGATGAAAATAGGAGATTTATTTTTCCTGATTTTAAGAGACATACGACAGTCTTTCGTTACTGTTTACAGACATATGCCATGTGGAGAGTGCTGATGGTCTCGAAGCAAACAGTAACGTCCTTTCAGAGTGGCGCTTTGTTCTATCATATTGGAAAATTACGGAATCTATGATATTATGTGAGCGGAAATATACAAAAATGGAGAAATAACATGAGTGATATTTATGATCTTGCAATTTTAGGCGGAGGTCCGGCAGGGATCACGGCGGCGATCTATGCGTCCAGGGCCAGGTTAAATACCATATGGATCGATAAAAACTTTGCACCGGGCGGCCAGGTCACAGCCACCTATGAGGTGGATAATTATCCGGGAATGCCGGGGATATCGGGCATGGATCTCGGAGAAGCCTTCGGTGAGCATGCCCGGAAGCTGGGATTGGAACCGCAGCGAGAGAAGATCCTTTCCCTGGAAAATATTTCCGGGGAGATCAAGACGATTCGCACAAAAAAGCATGAATATCAGGCGAAAGCTCTGATCCTTGCATTTGGGGCAGAGCACCGGAAGCTGGATATCCCGGGAGAGGATGATCTGAGCGGCTTGGTGTTTCCTACTGCGCTACCTGTGACGGAGCTTTTTATAAGGATCGGACCGCAGTGGTAGTGGGGGGAGGAAACGTGGCAGCAGAGGATGCAGTTTTTCTTTCCGGCCTCTGTGAAAGGGTATATCTTGTTCATCGCCGTGATGCGCTTCGAGCAGATCAGACACTTCAGGAGAAAATTTTTGCCTGTGAGAATATAGAAATGGTGTGGGACAGTGTTCCCCTTGAGATCCTGGGACAGGACGAAGTGACCGGTCTTAAGATCCGTAATATAAAAACAAATGAAGAGAGGGAGCTGACCGCAGATGGTGTTTTCATTGCTGTGGGGATCGTTCCTAATACGACACTTGTAAAGGATCAGCTCAAGCTGGATGAAAATGGATATATCTGTGCAGGAGAAGAGGGGGTTACCAGCGCACCTGGGGTTTTTGCAGCGGGGGATATTCGTACCAAGGCACTTCGCCAGATAGTAACTGCTGTTTCAGACGGAGCCAATGCAGTGGCTTCCGCACAGAAATATCTCTGGAGGAAAGATAATGGCAACGATTAAGGAAATCGCGCAAAGAGCAGGCGTGAGTACGACAACTGTTTCCAACGTCATACATGGAAAAACAAAAAAAGTATCTCCTGCCAATATTCAGAAGATCGAGAATCTTATCCGGGAAATGGGATATGTCCAGAAAATGGGACTGAGAGTTTTGAATAAAGAAAAATCTCAGCTGATCGCAGTTGTGATCAATTATCATAAAGACTTCAAGGATTCTATCATCGGAGATCCTTTTTATGGAAAGATCATCGGTTTTATCGAGAAATACGTGCAGGAACTGGGATATTATCTGATGCTGTATTCCGCAAAGGATACAGATAAGATATTCCAGATGGTCATGGGTTGGGATGTAGATGGTGTTATTGCCATTTCCTTCAGCAAAAGCAACTGCGAAAAGATCTATCAGCTGATCAACAAACCGATCGTTTCCATTGATGCATACGGTGAGCTTGATGCAGGCCAGGGAAACCATGTCCTGAATATCGGACTGGACGACGAAAGTGGCGGCTATCTTATGACAAAATATCTTCTGGAATGCGGCTATGAGCATATCCAGGTTTGTGCAGGCCGTGATAATGGTGTGGATCATCTTCGTTACATGGGCGCTCAGCGGGCGGCGAAGGATTTTGCAAAGAAAAAGCAGAAGGTGCAGTTTACTGCTCTTGGAATGAACTACGCCAAACGAAAAGAAAGCTATGCGTGGCTGCTCCAGCGGAAAAAACCAAAGGCCGCACTGTTTTTCCTGTCGGACCTCTATGCATTGGAGGCTATCAGCTTTTTCAGCAGTCGTGGAGTAAAGATTCCGGAGGAGATCGGAATTGCAGGATACGATAACATCAGCTATGCGGAATTTTCCGTGCCTCGTCTGACTACTATCAGTCAGAATGTGGAGCAGAAGGCGTCTCTTGCAGTGGGAATTCTAATGGAACGGATCAATGGAGTGGAAAAAGAGCGTGAAAATGAGATCATGCTTCCGGTCACGCTGATCCCCAGGAGATCTGTACAGCCGCAGCATGAGGAAAAGTAAGTCTGCAGAGAATGTACTGATCTGATCAGGGGGGTAGATACGAGAAGTCACTGCAGAACTGTGAAAAACAGAAAATCGGGACTTTCAATATAGTAAGAGTACAGAGAAAGAGTACAGAGAATCTGAGATATAAAGATATCAAAAGCCGAAATATACGGGAACTGTCAGTGTCTGACAGTCAGAGTATTTTCGGCTTTTTGTAAATTTACCTGAAATCGTAAAAGAGTTATCATGTGTGGGTTTGTGCTGAAGATGTGGATAATAAGCATTTGCTGTTCTATGTGAAACCTGCACAAAACCATGATTTTGAACTTGTTACAATGATAGGTTATGTACATAACCTATTTACACAGCCTAATTTTGATGCTATAGTGTGAACATAAAGGTTAGGTACATAACCAAAGGGAAAGAGTACAGAAGGAGTGAATACCAGATGAAACAGATTCTGATCGCCACACATGGAAAAATGGCCTCCGGCATTCGTTATACAGCAGAGCTGATCGTTGGAAAAATGGATGAGATCACAACCATCGACGCTTATGTGACACCGGAAGACAATGTGGAGAAAAAGTTTGAAGAATATTTCGCACAGCATGAAAACGACAGGATTTTCGTTTTCACAGATCTGATGGGAGGAAGCGTAAATCAGAAGCTTCTGGGATACAGCCAGAAAGAAAATGTTACGCTGATCACAGGAACCAACCTTCCGGTCCTGATGCAGGTCATGATGCAGATGACGATGTGACAGAGGATGAGATCCGGGAATTTATCGATGATGCCAGAGAAGAGCTTCAGGTGGTGGACCTTGGCGGTGAAAAGAAATCCACAGTTGAAAAAAATGCTGAAGAAGATACTGCGCAGATTTCAGAAGGTGCTGCATCGTATGCAAAAAAAATCCGCACCGAAAAAGCTCCGGCTCCCCAGTCCTATGACCAAATTCCACGGCAAAGATCACCGCACTTCGTGTAGATGACCGTCTGATCCACGGACAGGTTGCCATGACCTGGACCAAACAGCTGGCTGTACAGGGAATCGTGGTAGCTAACGACGAGGCAGCTAACGATAACACCCAGAAGATGGCATTGAAAATGGCCGTACCGGCGGAATCAAATCGCTGATCAAACCGGTGGATGAAGCCATTCGTATCTTAAACAATCCGAAGGCATCCAGGATGCGTATTCTGGTTCTGACAAGAACGGTAAAGGATGCTCTGAAGATAAGACAAAGTGTTGGTGAGATCGGATTCCTCAATGTAGGAAATACGGGACGTTTTGATGGGATCGATGTTTCCGAGAAGCTTGTCCTGACCCCGACTATCATGCTGACAAAAGCAGAACAGCAGGCACTGAAAGAGCTGGTGGCTCTTGATCCGAGGCCTGTATGCAGCAGGTACCCAATGATGAGCAGAAGCTTGTGAAGGATATACTGGACAAGCTTGACTGACATCCACTGAATAAATAAAACGTAGCACAAAAAAGGGAGGAAAGAAAAAAATGTTAAACGCATTTCTTGTAGCACTTGCCGTATTTATCTGTGTCGGCGGTGCAGAGCTGGTCGGATTTACCATGCTGAACCGTCCGATCGTCATCGGGCCACTGGTAGGTCTGTTCCTTGGAGATCTTCACACAGGAGTTATCATCGGAGCTTCATTGGAAGCTGTATTCATGGGAGTTGTAAATATTGGCGGAGCTTCTGCAGCAGAACCCGGAATTGCCACAGCTGTAGGAACTGCCTTTGCCATCGTGCTTGGCAAAGCTCTGAGGTTGCCCTGACACTTGCACTTCCAATCGGTATCCTTGGTCTTCAGATCAAGACCGTTCTCTACATCTTTATTGTAGGTATGTTTGCAAAAACTTTCGACCGTCTGGCAGCAGAGGGCAAGGAGAAACAGATTATCGCCCTTCATTACGGACTCTGGGCTGTAAACTGGTTTTTATATTCCTTGTTCGCATTTTTCGGGATCCTGTTCGGATCTGATGCAGTCAGTGCACTTCTGGATGCCATCCCGGATGTTGTTATGAATGGTCTGACAGTTTGTGGCGGACTTCTTCCGGCAGTAGGTATGGCAATGTTGATGAAGATGCTCTGGGATAACAAGATCTGTATGTTTTATTTCTTGGGCTTTGTCCTTGCAGCATACTTAAAGCTTCCACTGATTGCTCTTGCCGTGATCGGTGTGATCATTGCCATTTCCATTGGTATGAATGATTACAAGCTGAACCAGCTTGCGGCGCAGAGAGTGGCAGCTTCACCGGCCGGTGGTTCTGACGAATATCTTGATGAAGAAGAGGAGGAATTTTCTCATGAGTAATTTAACGAAATCCATTCCAGCAGATGAAAGAAAAATGCTGAGAAAAGCGTTCTGGCGTTCCTTCACTCTGTATGCGGCAGTAAGCCCGGCAAAACAGGGAGCTTCCGGTTTCTGCTATTCCCTGATGCCATTTATCAACAAATTTTACAAAAACGATGAGAAAGGAAAAAAAGCTGCCCTCACAAGAAGTATGTCCTACTTCAATACAACCATCACCTGTTCCACTTTCATCATGGGTCTTGTAGCTTCCATGGAGAAGAAAAACAGTGAGCAGAAGGATTTTGACGCGAGCTCTATCAATGCAGTTAAATCCTCTCTGATGGGACCTCTGGCCGGTATCGGTGATTCCATTTTCTGGGGCGTTCTCCGTGTGATCGCGGCCGGGATCGCAGTAGGTCTTGGTGCATCCGGAAATGTTCTGGCACCGATCGTGTTCCTGCTTCTTTTCAACATTCCGTCTATTCTTGTGAAATATTATGGAACATTCCTGGGCTACAAGCTTGGTTCCGAATATATTCAGAAGGTTTATGCAAGCGGTCTTATGAACATCCTGACAAAAGCTGCCAGCATTGTAGGTCTGATCATGGTCGGCGGCATGACTGCCAGCATGGTAACCTTTAATTCCACTTATGAGCTCACCATGAAGGGTGAATCTGTTCTGAACCTCCAGAACATGCTGGACCAGATTTTTATCGGCATTGTTCCTCTTGGACTGACTCTTCTGTGCTACTATCTGCTGAAAAAGAAAAATATCAGCATCACAGTTCTGATCATCGGTGTTATCATTCTGAGCATCCTTCTCTCTCTTCTTGGAATTGCATAAACCTTAAGGATAAAGATCAGAATTATGAAAAGGCGGACCCCAGGTGGTCCGCCTATAAAAAACCTGGAAAAAAGTTATATTGAAATAACTGACCGCAAAAAGGGCAGTTGAAGAGTATCTGGCGGGATATAAATAAGCGGCAAATACGGATTATAAATATCTGCTCAATGCAAAATAAAGGAGAAATAAGAAATGAAAGATTGGTGGAAGAATTCCGTTGTATATCAGATTTATCCAAGAAGCTTTAAGGACTCCAACGGAGACGGCTTCGGCGATCTCAAGGGTATTATTGAAAAACTCCCTTACCTTCAGAACCTTGGGATCGATGTGATCTGGCTCAGTCCTGTTTTTGACTCCCCACAGGACGACAACGGTTACGATATCAGTGATTACCGGAAGATCTACGCGGGCTTCGGAAGTAACGAGGACATGGATGAGCTGATCGGAAAAGCTCATGAGCATGGTATCAAGATCATTCTGGATCTTGTTGTCAACCATACTTCCGATGAGCATGCATGGTTTGTGGAAAGCCGGAAATCAAAAGACAGCAAATACAGTGATTATTATATCTGGAAGGATCCGAAAGCAGACGGCAGTGAGCCAAACAACTGGGGCTCCAGCTTCTGTGGAAGTGCCTGGGAATATGATGAAGAGCGCGGCCAGTATTACCTTCATTTTTACAGCAGAAAACAGCCGGATCTCAATTGGGAAAATGAAACCGTCCGTAAGGAAATCTATGATCTGATGAAATTCTGGATGGACAAAGGTGCTGACGGATGGCGCATGGATGTGATCGCATCTATCTCCAAGGATCAGTCCTTCCCGGATTACCCGAAGACTGATGACCGCAAGTATTATACAGGAAAATATCACAGCAACGGACCAAGACTTCATGAGTTTATCCATGAGATGAACCGGGAGGTGCTTTCAAAATATGACTGTATGACGGTAGGTGAGGCGCCGGGCTCCACACCGGAGGTTGCAAGACTGTTTACAGATCCGGAGCGTGAGGAGCTGAATATGATCTTCACATTTGAGCATATGAACATCGACCGTATTCCGGGCTCTGTAAACCGCAAGTGGGAATTGAAGCCTTTTGATCTCCGTGATCTGAAACGTGTTATGAGTGAGTGGCAGAACAAGCTTTATAACAAGGGCTGGAATGCTCTGTATTTTGAAAATCATGACCAGCCACGTGTGATCTCCAGATGGGGAAATGACACTACTTACCGCGAGGAATGTGCAAAGGCTTATGCTACCGTTCTTCATGGTATGCAGGGAACTCCTTATGTATATCAGGGAGAGGAAATCGGTATGACAAACGTGCAGTTCCCGCTGGAGGAGTACGAGGATATCGAGGTTCGTAATGCATATCAGGATCTTGTCGTTAAGAACAAAACCATTTCTGAGGATGATTTCCGCAAGGCAGTATGGAACAAGAGTCGTGACAATGCCAGGGTTCCTATGCAGTGGGATGACAGCGAAAATGCAGGATTTACAACCGGTAAGCCATGGTTCCGCCTTTCTGATCGTTACCAGGAGATCAATGTAAAAAAAGCTCTGGAAAAAAATGATTCCGTGTTTTATTATTATAAGGATCTGATCTGTCTTCGTCATGAGGAAGAGCTTCTCACAGAAGGTGACTATCAGCTCCTTCTTCCGGAAGAGAGAAGATCTTTGCATATTTAAGAACTTCCGACAAAGAGCAGTGGATCGTGGCGGCAAACCTTTCTGAGGATACGGTAAGTACAGAAGGTCTTGCGAAATATGTGTCCGATAAAGAGGATATTAAGATTGCAAATTATAAGGACAGAACAGGGATCAAAGCGGACTTAAGACCGTACGAGGCGTTTATGATGAGGATCCGGTAATTCCTGAGCTGTTGTATATGTAGTAGTAAAGTGGAAGAAAAGTCTCCGCTTTACAGAGAGCAGGTATGAGTATTTGTGCGTATCTGTACTGCCAAAGGATATCCGGGTGCAGTGCAGATGCGCTTTTTGCCTGTTGGGGAAAAGACAAACAGGAGGAAATTATGGAAAAATATATCATTGCAGTGGATATGGATGGAACTCTTCTGAACAGTGAGAATAAGATTTCTGAAAGGAACAGAAATGTTCTGCAGCGTCTGATCGATGACGGACATTATGTGGTGCCGGCAACCGGAAGGACCAGAGAGCTGATCCCCCGGGAGTTTTCTGTGCTTCGGGGTGTGAAATGGGGAATCGTGGAAAACGGCTGTGTTGTCTGGGATTACGATAAAAATGAGATGATCTGGCGAAAAACCATGCCAAAAGGAATGGTAAGTAAAATCCTGAAGGATGTGGAAAACAGTGGCGCAAAAGGCTGGATCGCAGAGGCTTATGCAAACGGAATCGCCTATTCTGATGCGGATGCCAGAGATTATGTGGCATCTGTAGCGGATAAAGCTCTGCTGGAAAAAACTTTTGTAGATTATTTTCTCAGCAGACATGAATATGTTAAGGATTTTTATCATCAGGAAGATATTCTGGATCAGGCAGAGAAGATCAATATTTATTTTGATGATATGGAGACCAGCAGGGCACTTCGTGAGAAATGGAAGGATCTGGATGATGTGGCAGTGACTACTTCTATCAGCGGTAATGCGGAGTTTAATGCAGCAGGCGTGGATAAGGGTGTGGGTCTTGCCATGCTTCGCACAAAGCTTGGTATTGACCGGATGCATGTGATCGCTTTCGGAGATAATGAGAATGATCTGGAAATGCTGGAGGGTGCAGGTATCGGTGTTGCTATGGGCAATTCCAAACAGTATGTAAAGGATGCAGCGAATGAGGTGACCGGAGATAACGATCATGATGGTGTGGCGGAATTTCTGGAGAGGTTTTTCGGGCTGTAAGCGGTGGTTGATCGTGATCGTTGATATAAGGGACAGGGAAATGTATTTTTCTCTGTCTTTTTTTATTTGCATTTTTGGTGATATAAGGTATGATAAACGAAGAGGGTACGGGGATTGCTGGTTTTGACTGGTAGTTACCGGTGAAAATTATTTGAGGAGATCAGGAGGATATTTTTTTAATGAAAAATCTGATACCAAAGCGTGTGATGGAGTATATCATTATCACATTTGCTGTTGTTCTGATGGATGTGGGGATTTATGTATTTAAGTTTCCGAATAATTTTTCCTTTGGTGGTGTTTCGGGTATGGCGGTTGTGTTTTCGCATTTTATTCCGATGACGTCTGCGCAGATCAACCTGGTGATCAATCTGATTTTGCTGGTGATCGGGTTTATTGTTCTTGGCCGGGATTTTGGAGTGAAGACGGCTTATGTTACGGTTGTTTCTTCTTTGCTTCTGAATGTGTTTGAGAAGGTTTTTCCTATGGACAGGGCGCTGACGGGGAATATTATGCTGGAGCTTTGCTTTGCGATCATTTTGCCGGCGCTGGCTGCGGCGCTGCTGTTTTTTGAGAATGCTTCGGGTGGTGGCACGGATATTGTGGCGATGATCATTAAGAAGTATTCTACGATGAATATTTCGGGTGCATTGTTTGCGGTGGATTGTGTGATCGTTGTTGTTTCGTTTATGGTGTTTGATCTTACTACGGGGCTTTGTTCTGTACTGGGGCTTATGGCTAAGACGTTGCTGATCGATAAGTCTATTGAGAGGATGAAGCTGAATAAGTATTTTACGATTATTTCCAGTAAGCCGGATGAGATCTGTGAGTTTATTATGAATGGGCTGGATCGGAGTGCTACGGTTTATCATGGGGAGGGTGTTTATTCGCATAAGGATAAGAAGATTATTCTGACGGTTGTTGATGTGAGACAGGCGGTGCTTCTGCAGAGGTTTATTGATGAGGTGGATCCGCAGGCGTTTTTGATGGTTACTAAGAGTAGTGAGGTTGTTGGGAAGGGGTTTATGAGTTATATTTGATGCGATCGTATGGGATTGTATGCTGATCGTAGGTGATTGTGTATGATTGTAAGCTGATGGAAATTAGGAGAGCGTTCTTTGCGGGCTGGATGGGCTGCGGGGCGCTCTTTTTTGTGGTGGATGGCGGATGGTGGATGCCGGACGCCTGGGAGACGGGTGCCGGTTTGCTCCGGGCTTCGTCGGGGGCTGGCTTCTAGGCTGCCGGAATTCTGCTAAAACCGTTTTTAAAAAGTCCGAACTCGCGGCTTGTTGCCGCTCAGACAGCGGACTTTGAAAAACAACGCAGATTTCCGCCAGCCAAGAATCAGCTCCCCTCCTGCAGAGTCGTAGCAAACCGGCACCCGTCTCCCCGGCTGTTCGGTTCCGGGCGGGAGATAGTGGTGGGGGTGTGGGGCGACTGGCGGAAGTGGGGATTAATGAGGGCTGGAGGATTGAGTGGATTCCCGGGAGTTGGATGAGCCATCAGCGCTGCGCTGGATGGCTGGGAGGAAGGCTGAGTTTCCTGTGGCCTGAAGGTGAGGGATGAGCCATCGTGCTGCGCTGGATG
>ENA-OQIO01001341-OQIO01001341.1-human-gut-metagenome-genome-assembly--contig:-NODE-1341-length-12113-cov-6.744535_pt1 | contig 12113 bp, 19 predicted proteins | sample MGYA00242573_ERZ504737 | MGnify/ENA primary metagenome ERZ504737 (study PRJEB26092, sample SAMD00036203) | human gut metagenome | host: Homo sapiens | study: EMG produced TPA metagenomics assembly of... | reverse complement strand
TTTTATGGACATCCAGATGCCCATCATGAATGGTTACGAAGCCACTGCTGCGATCCGTGCGCTTGCCGGCAGCCGGGGCAAAGTGCCCATCATTGCCAATGACGGCAAATGCCTTTGCCGAGGACGTGCAGCTGGCAAAGAACACCGGCATGAACGAGCATATCGCCAAACCGCTTGATTTGAATAAGCTGAACGATGTGCTGAAACAGTGGCTGTGATCTGTGCATTGCAGTAAGGCGCGTGATACTGTTGACCGGGCAATCAAAAAGCATGAAATGAAGAACGCCGAGGAATCCCTTCCCATGTGGGAGGAACCCTCGGCGTTCTTTAGTTTATATAGCAGCGGTCCTGTTTTATAAGCCAATCTTCACACAGCCGCACGCAACGTCTGCTATTGTACCATGAACCATCAAATTCTTCTATTGACCCTTGCGCCAAAAAGGTACAGGCTTTTTCGTAATTGGTCTACAATGATGTTTCTTTTTGAGTCGGCTTATCTGTCTGTTTGTTAAAATTCATGTTGTGGTTATGCATTCATGAGTGTGGTGCTAAAGATTTATGGCAGTAGCACATTGCTTTTATACAAATAAAGGTGTACAATAATAACAACTTTGCCAAGCAATCCCCTTCAAGGAATCAACTGGAACATGGGTGGAGACTGTACCTGTTAAGCGGAATTGTTTGAATGAATTCAATTCAACATAAAAGACAGTTGCTCATTTGTGAGTAGGAGGAATATATGATGTTTGATTGTGGTTTACAAAACATTTTCCAGCTGAAAAGCGGACAGTCCCGTTCTATTAACTGGGAAAACCGGAATGGAGAAAAAGGAAAAGGCGGCATGGCATCCAGCGATCTTGGTCCGTCCAGAAAAGGTTCCCCGTGTATCCCGAAAATAGAAGCAGGAGAGACCGTAACACTTGGTGAGATCCAGGGAGAAGGCATCATTCAGCACATCTGGATCACCGTCACAGACCGTACCAGTGAACGTAACCGTTATGTTCTGCGGGATCTTGTTCTGCGCATGTACTGGGATGACGAAGAAGATCCATCCGTGGAATGCCCGCTTGGCGATTTCTTCTGCTGCGGCTTCGGTGTTTCCTACCAGGTAAACTCAGTCCCGATTGCTGTCAATCCGACCCGTGGTTTCAACAGCTATTTCCCGATGCCGTTCCGTAAAAACGCCCGTATTACCATTGAAAATCAGTGTGATGAGCCGATTCCGGCCTTCTTTTATCAGATCGACTATTGCCTGACAACGGTTCCGGAAGATGCTGCCTATTTCCATGCCCAGTGGCGTCGTCAGCGCATAACGGAAAAGGCAAAAGACTACGTTGTCCTCGACAACATCAAAGGGAAAGGCCAGTACGTTGGAACGTATCTTGCACTTACCAGCCTCGAACGCTACTGGTACGGAGAAGGTGAGATGAAATTCTACATCGATGGAGACAAGGATTATCCAACCATCTGCGGAACCGGAACAGAAGATTACTTCGGTGGTGCCTGGAGCTTTGCAACACAGCAAAATGGCCAAACCGTTGAAAATCAGTACTGCACTCCGTATCTTGGATATCCTTACTACTCTACCCACGATACCTTCCTTCATAATGATTACCACAATGATGATCAGATGCCACAGCGCAGCTTCTACCGCTGGCACCTTCTTGATCCTATCCTTTTTGAGAAGGATCTTAAGGTAACCCTTCAGCAGATTGGCGTCAGTCATGGAGGTCTCTTTGAACGTCAGGATGATGTCGCTACCACAGCTTACTGGTACCAGACGCATCCTCATGTACCATTCGCGCCACTCATGTCCAGAAAAGAGCGCTGGCCAAGATGATTTTTGACGCTTTTCCTATTTTATATGTTTCATGACGTTGCATAGCGGCTGCAAGAGTCCGTTCCGAACAAATTCGCTTCCAACGAATTTGTCCGGAAAAGGCTCTTTCTTTTTTATATGGTATTCAAAAAGCGATCCGGATTACAGAGGTCCGTCTTTTCACAAATCTTTCACATTTTCCGTCCATTCTTTAAGGTTCCTTTAAAGTTTCCTAATTATACTTAAAAATGTAAAAAACATTTCCGGAAGTAAATCAAACGAAAGGATCAATCGATTATGATGCAAAGCCAACAGATTCCCATGACCTTCCAACGGTATGAAACAAAATACATGCTTTCCCCGATCATGGCTCGCAAGCTTCGCAAGAGCCTTCCGGGTCATCTGCAGATGGATGAATACGGCCTTGATACCATCTGCAGCCTCTATTACGATACCCCGGATCACCAGCTCATCCGCCGTTCGCTGGAAAAACCCGTCTACAAAGAAAAACTGCGACTCCGCAGTTATGGTCCGGCCAAAGAGACCAGCCCCATATACGTAGAACTAAAGAAAAAATATGAAGGAATCGTCTACAAACGCCGCGAGCGCATGATATTATCAGAAGCGGTTCCCTATCTTGCAGGAAAATCAGAACCGGGCTTCGACAGCCAGATTCTCCACGAAATCACCTGGTTTCGCAACTACTACCGGGGGCTTGCTCCCGCTATGTACATCGCCTACGACCGCATCGCCTGCTTCGGCACGGAAGACAGGAACTTTCGTGTTACCTTCGACACCAATATCCGATGGCGTACCGACAATCTGTGTCTTGACGGTCCAACGGAAGGAACCAGGCTTTTAGAACCAGACTGGTATCTCATGGAGGTGAAAACACCAGGTGCTGTGCCCCTATGGTTCAGCAAAATTCTGGATGATCTTGCAATCTATCCGGCATCATTTTCTAAATACGGCGTTGCTATCAGATTGAAAATCAGAAAGCATCAGAAGAAAAAAGAAGAAGGAAAAAAGCTTTCATACCATTCACAGATATCCGGCAAACCGTATCAAAAACAGCATTCCGTTAGCTGAATCAGGTAAGTCCTCTGCGGCCATTGCGAAAAGCAAGAAGCAGTGGGTGGACTCACAGCTTGCGAAAAGCCTTTTTCAAACATAATCTGCTTCACAAAAAAAGAAAATGTAACTATTCAGAGCCATGCAAAATAGAAGAAAAATCGCGAATCATGCTTGCATGAATGAGCGGTTTTTCTGGAACTTCATATGGCGAGAAGTAACATCGCGATGTAGCGTAAGCGAAATCGAGATGGGGCTCTGAATAGACAAGAAAATAAAAAAATTCTGGGAGGAATTTGCTATGCTTAACGCAATATTCAGTTCCGTTTTTACAGAAACAACCGCCGCCTTCACCTTTGGTCAGTTCCTTGCCTGCACAGCAGTGTCTCTGATTCTGGGACTGTTGATCGCTGCTGTTTACAGGTACAAAAGCGAATGCACCAAAAGCTTTGCTGTCACGCTTGTTCTGATGCCTGTGATCGTACAGAGGGTGATCATGCTCGTCAATGGAAATCTTGGAACCGGAGTCCCTTGATTATACCAGTGTTTTTGACGATATCTTTGCCAGGTATCTGACCCGTTGCGAGCTTGTACAGGTAAAAACCACGAATATGGGAAGTCTTTTCAAGCTGGAGTATCGCATCGTATTCCGCGAGGAAGGCGAAGAGAAAAACATGATTGACCAGCTCCGCTGCAGAAACGGAAACCTTGAAATCCTGTGCAGTCGTGCGCAGACCGGAAGGGAGGAATTATAATGAATCGAAACAGAAAGAAAAAAAACAGAAAAAAAGAGACCGGCGCGGTCGTCAGTCTGTTTCTTGTATCATCGCTGGCCTTCGGCGGATGCGGCACAGCAGTGACATCTTCCAGCTCTGTAAATGCCGAATCTGCCCGTACAGAGTCAACCGGCGAAACATCTGCCGACAACGCGGATACCACATCAGAGAGCACAGATTCGGAAAATGCAATGGAAAGTGCTTCCGATATTAATTTTGACCTGGAACTGACCGAATCCACTATCGACACCGAATTCACAGACCGTGAGAAGAGCGGAAGCTATAAAGTATCAGAAGCCGTAAAAATTACACTTAATAAGACGACAGCTACCGTCTCCGGCAGCGGAGCCAAAGCAGACGGCAGCACAATTACCATCACGGAAGAAGGTGTTTACGTCGTAAGCGGAACACTTGAGGATGGCCAGATTATCGTAGACGCATCCGATTCCGACAAGGTTCAGATCGTACTCGATGGAGTCCATATCAACTGTGAGACAAATGCTGCCATCTACGTTGCGAAGCGGACAAAGTTTTCATCACGCTTGCTGAAAACAGCAGCAACACGCTTGGCGGTGGAAACGAGTACACTCAGATTGACGACAACACGGTAGACGGCGTTATCTTCTCCAAATCAGATCTTGTCTGCAACGGGACAGGAAGTCTGACCATCGAGGCAGACTACAAGCACGGGATTGTATCCAAAGATGACCTTGTGATTACCGGCGGAACCTACAAAATCGCCGCTGCGGACAACGGGATCACAGCCAAAGATCAGATTAAAATTCTGGATGGAAGCTTTGATATTGATGCTGCAAACAGTGCGGTCAAAGCGAAGAATACGGATGACACAGAGCTTGGAAATATCTATATTGCCGGTGGAATTTTTACGATCGAGGCGGAACAGGACGGCTTCCATGCAACCGGCAGCATTGTTGTCGATGACGGAACCATCACCGTAAACTCCGGTGATGACGGTTTCCATGCGGATCTCGACACCGTCATTCATAGCGGAACGATCCTTGTTGAAAAAAGCTACGAAGGACTGGAAGGAAAACGCGTTGTGGTCAATGGTGGTGACATTACCATAAACGCCAGCGACGATGGCATCAATGCCGCAAATTCCGGCGACGATGGCGCCAACGCCATAAATCCTGGCGCCAATGCTGCCGGCTCCGGTGACGATGACAGCAATGCCGCAAGCTCAAACGACGATAGCAGTGCTGTCGTAAACTCCGGTGATGATGGCAGCATATCCGGTGCGGCAGACGGAAAGGAACCTCCGCAAATGCCGCCTGATACAGAAAACGGCAGCGATATGCAGCATCACAGGACTTCGATCCGGAGAACGCTCCGTCTGACGGAAATGCGCCGCAGGACTTCGATCCGGGGAATGCTCCGTCTGACGGAAATGCGCCGCAGGACTTCGATCCGGGGAATGCTCCTTCTGACGGCGATGCTCCACAGAAGATGCAGGGAGGCCCCGGCGGTGGAGGCAACTCTGAGCTTTACATTAAAATTACCGGCGGAACTCTGACCGTATCCGCCGATGGTGATGGTCTTGATTCCAACGGCGGTCTTCTCGTGACCGGCGGAACTACGATCGTGTATGGGCCGACCAGCGATGGTGACAGTGCCCTCGATTACGACGGAAGTGCAATTGTGAGCGGTGGAATCTTGGCTGCCATCGGCAGTGCCGGCATGGTAGAAAGCTTTGACGAAGCTTCCACCCAGCCCGTTATCACCTATTACTGTACGGAAACCCAGTCCGCTGACACTACCATCACACTGACAGACAGCGATGGAAGTGCCCTCTTCACGGTCACACCTGAAAAAGCCTACGCCAGCATCGTTTTGACCTGCCCAGAAATGAAACTGGACGCAACGTATACTCTGGCTGCCGGTACCGACAACGAAGAGATCACCCTCACGGACATCATCACCACCGCCGGAACCCGGTCTGTTAAAACGATGAGCGATCCCAAAGGTGGAAAAATGCCAAATAACAGCGACAACAAAGGAACTCCGCCTTCAAAACCAAGCGACACGGCTGAGTGAACCGTTATAGTTCATTCAGCACCGGAACATTTGCTGTTCCGGTGCGTAAGAAAGTGATTCAACTCATGATTCTACCGTGGCTGTCTTCCTACTTCCAATTTGCCGTATTCTGTGCTAAAATAACCTCACAAGAAAAGAGGTAGAAAAATCATGTATGATAAACTGACCGAAAACGATATAAAAAAAATGCAGGAAGAAATCGACTACCGCAAACTGGTCGTCCGTCCAAAAGAACTCGAGGCTGTAAAAGAAGCCCGTGCTCAGGGCGATCTCAGCGAAAACTTTGAATACAAAGCTGCCAAACAGGACAAAAACCGCAACGAAAGCCGCATCCGCTATCTGGAAAAAATGATCAAAACCGCTCACGTTATTTCAGATACCTCAAAGGACGACGAAGTTGGCATCAACAATACCGTTCAGGTTTACATCGAAGAAGATGATGAGACAGAAACCTACAAACTTGTCACCACCGTTCGTGGTAATTCTCTCAAAGGATACGTCAGTATCGACTCGCCATTAGGAAAAGCCATTCTGGGTCATAAAGTCGGCGACCGCGTCACTGTAAAAGTAAGCGATGCCTATAGTTATGATCTCATCATCAAATCCATCGAAAACACTGCGGATACCGATGATGAACTCCGCAGCTATTAAAGGACAGAAAGAAAGGAAAATACCAGTCATGGAAAAAATTGCAAGCTTTACGATCGACCATATCAAACTTAAACCAGGCGTCTACGTTTCAAGAAAAGATCATGTGGGTGACAGCGTTATCACAACCTTTGACCTGCGCATGACATCTCCAAACGATGAGCTGTTATGAATACTGCTGAAGTCCACACCATTGAGCATCTTGGCGCAACGTTCCTTCGCAATCACGAAGAATGGAAAGATAAAACTGTATATTTTGGTCCAATGGGCTGCCGTACAGGATTTTACCTGCTGCTGGCCGGTGATTACAGCTCGAAAGATATCGTTTCACTCGTAATAGAAATGTATGAATTTATCCGCGATTTCAAGGGCGAAGTCCCGGGTGCATCTCCGAAAGACTGCGGAAACTATCTGGATATGAATCTGTCCATGGCAAATTACCTTGGCAAAAAATACCTGGATGAGGTTTTGTACGGAATTGATGAATCCCGTCTCGTCTATCCGGAATAAATTCTAAAAATGGTAACTATTCAGCGCCATGCAATTTCGCATGGCTCTGAATAGTTACAAAAAATGAAAGAAAACAGGGGGAAACAGAGTATGAGAACCATGGAAAACGAAAAACTGCGTGTACAGATCAGCGATCACGGCGCAGAACTTAGCAGCATCTACGACAAAGCGGCTGACCGTGAGGCAGTCTGGATCGCGATCCGGCCTTCTGGAACCGCCACGCACCGGTCCTGTTCCCGTTCGTCGGAAAAGTAAACGGTGGCTTCTACACCCATAAAGGAGTCAAATACCGATGGGCCAGCACGGTTTCGCCCGCGACAACGAATTCGGGTGCATCGAAAACACCGCAAACAAAACAGTACACCGCCTGGTATCGACCGAAGAAACAAAAAAAGTTTACCCGTTCGATTTTGCCTTCACCGTAACCCAGGAACTCTCCGGCAGAACCCTGACCATCACCTGGAACGTAGAAAACACCGGTGATGATGACATGTACTTCTCCGTCGGCGGACATCCTGCATTCATGATTCCGGAACAGTATGACATCGTCTTCAACAAAGGCCTGGAAAACCACACCGAGACCGAACTCGAATACGTCCTGATCGACCCGGAAACAGCAGGCGTCGATGTCGCACATCCGAGAAAACTGAAACTCCAGGACGGCAGAATCCCGTACACCAGAACCCTTTTCGACGAAGACGCCCTGATCTTCGACAACACCCAGGTCGAGCGCGTCGGCGTAGAAGTGGATGGAAAACCGTATGTCACTCTCACCTGCAAAGGCTTCCCGAGCGTCGGCGTATGGTCCAAGCCAAAAGCAGATGCCCCGTTCGTGTGCCTCGAGCCATGGATCGGCCGTTGCGACAACGTCGGCTTTGACGGCGAATTAAAAGACAAATACGGCGAACAGCACCTGAAAGCCGGGGAAACCTTCCAGGCAGGCTACACCATCACCATCGGAGAATAAGGACCCGAAAAAAAGAAAAACCTCCGAAGTACAGCGAAAAGAACACGATTCCTGTACTTCAGGGGTTGAAATTTTACGGTTTCTTTACTATAATTAGCATCAAACCCAAAAAACGCATGTAGTTCATCATGCACAGAAGAAAAAACAGGAGGGAACGTTCTTGAAAAGAGAAACGGTTATCGTACTTGATTTTGGCGGTCAGTACAATCAGTTAATTGCAAGACGTGTACGTGAGTGCAACGTTTACTGTGAGATTTATTCTTACAAAACAGACATCGAAAAGATCAAAGAAATTCAGCCGAAAGGTATTATCTTCACCGGCGGCCCGAACAGCGCATATCTGCCGGATTCCCCGACTTATACAAAAGAAATTTTTGAACTTGGAATCCCGATCCTCGGCATCTGCTACGGATCACAGCTGATGATGCATCTGCTCGGCGGAAAAGTAGAAGTAGCACCGGTCAGAGAATATGGAAAAATTGAGGTAACCGTAGATACCAGTTCCGCACTGTTTGAGAACGTATCCGAAAAAACCATCTGCTGGATGAGCCACAACGACTACATCTCCAAAGCAGCTCCGGGATTCGAAATCATCGCCCATACGGATGACTGTCCGGTAGCAGCCGTTGCAAACGTAGAGAAAAACCTCTATGCAACCCAGTTCCATCCAGAAGTTCTGCACACAAAAGAAGGAAAGAAAATGCTTTCCAACTTTGTATACAATGTCTGCCGCTGCGCCGGCGACTGGCACATGGACTCCTTCGTAGAAGAATCCATCAAAGCTATCCGCGAAAAAGTAGGCGACGGAAAAGTCCTCTGCGCACTGTCCGGCGGAGTCGATTCCTCCGTAGCAGCTGTTATGCTTTCCAAAGCAGTCGGAAACCAGCTGACCTGCGTATTCGTAGATCACGGCCTGTTGCGTAAAAACGAGGGCGATGAAGTAGAAGCAGTCTTCGGACCGGACGGCCCATACGACCTGAATTTCATCCGCGTCAACGCACAGGAGCGTTTCTATGCAAAATTAAAAGGCGTAGAAGAGCCGGAGAGAAAACGTAAAATCATCGGTGAAGAGTTCATCCGCGTCTTCGAAGAAGAAGCAAAGAAAATTGGTGCTGTAGACTTCCTGGTACAGGGAACCATCTACCAGACGTTGTAGAGAGCGGCGTCGGCGGAGAATCCACCGTCATCAAATCCCATCATAACGTCGGAGGACTGCCGGACTACGTAGATTTCAAAGAAATCATCGAGCCGCTGCGCAACCTCTTCAAAGACGAAGTAAGAAAAGCCGGCCTTGAGCTCGGCATCCCGGAATACCTCGTATTCCGTCAGCCATTCCCGGGCCCGGGACTTGGCATCCGTATCATCGGCGAAGTAACCGCCGAGAAAGTCAAAATGGTACAGGACGCCGACGCGATCTGGCGCGAAGAAATCGACAAAGCCGGAATCGCCCACGAAATCGGCCAGTACTTCGCAGCCCTGACCAACATGCGTTCCGTTGGAGTCATGGGAGACGAAAGAACGTATGATTATGCCATTGCCCTCCGTGCCGTAACCACTACCGATTTCATGACAGCCGAAAGCGCAGAAATTCCGTGGGATGTCATCGGAAGAACAACCAGTCGAATCGTAAACGAAGTCAAACACATCAACCGCGTCATGTACGACTGCACCGGAAAACCACCGGCAACGATCGAGTTCGAATAAATCGAGTTGCTTAAAAAAGCCAGTGTTTATGCGGGTTTCAGCGATTTCGATTAGTCTTTTGATAACAAATTGATAACAGTCATAGCAAGTGCCATTATTCTTGTTATCCAGTGGTTTATGGGTAACGGAACAATTAACAGGTGGCTTGCAGACTAAAGTTCGGAGCTTGGCTCTGAACAAATTCCATATTATAAACTAAGCCCTTAGCTGTGGTTAATAACCATAGTTAAGGCTTTTTTGTCGTTGCCAAAGCATCTGTAGGGAGCTGCCAGTGGCAGGTCCTGTAGGTGCTTATTTATCTTTCAAGTGGTCTTTGAATGCTTCCACGAGAGCGTCACTTAATTCCTGTGATGGAACTTTGCCCAACGCTGTGTGGTGTCGAACTCTGGATAATGGTAACGCCAGTTATCGTATTCTTCTCTGTTGATTTCTTCGGAAGATAGCTTGTCTGCCTGTTCTTTCCAAGCATACAGCATTTTGAGGAGTTCATATGCTTCTCTGCCTTTGTCCTTGTTGACCTTTAAGCATACCTCTCCGTCTGCTTCACTGACAGTAAGACCGTAAATATCTTCAAGGGTAAACAGAGTGTGCATAAGACCGATATAGCTGTCTATGTCAGGAACATCAAGAGCCTGTGGAGAAACATCAAGCACCTGTGCCAATGCATTTGTAAGGTCTGCTTTCGGTTTGCGTGTACCAGTTTCGTACTGTGCCAAACGCACATCAGCACTCTTTTCTGGAAAACCGATTGCTGTACCGAGATACTTTTGTGTCATACCACGCATTAGTCTGAAAAAATGTATTCTTTCGCTGATAGCCATAATGATACGCTCCTTTTATATTTAGTGAAATAAGTATAGCAGAAATGTTTAGTGGAAGTCAAGAAAAACCGAAACAAAAATGTTTAATATTTTCTTTGCAACCACTTGACAATAGCAAATATGTTTAGTAAAATAAATTACGAATTAAACAAATATGCTTAATGCGACAACTGAATGACCGTCCGAAAAGCCAAACCGCCAAGACCTCGTCGGAGCAAGTTCCGTATCGTTCGCTTGTGTGCAAGCACAAAAGCTCATTCGCTGCACTGCTCCTCCTCTTCCCCAAAAGTCTCCGACTTTTCGGGAACCCCTATACGAGCGAGCGCCTGATGTACTGCGGTGCATTGGGACAGCACAGCGCCTGCCGACAAGCAGGAGTGCCTGTTGGAACTTTAACACGGAGAAAGCGGCAAGCAAAAAATTATTTTAAGAAAGGAAGAAAAAGGATATGGAAAACAGATTTATCCGAGCCGAAGATGTGGCTCAGGAACTAAACGTATCAAAACCTTATGCATATAAACTCATCAGACAATTAAATGAGGAATTGAAAGCAAAGGGCTTTATTACGATTGCAGGGCGTGTAAATCGCCAGTATTTTTACGAAAGGCTCTACGGAGCAGGAAAGGGGGAAATGTAAATGCCGGTATTTAAGAATGAAGATAACGGTACTTGGTATGTGATGGCAAGGTATGTGAACTGGAAAGGGGAACGCAAGCAGAAATGCAAGCGTGGCTTTGCTACCAAACGAGAAGCACAGGAATGGGAAAGAATGTTCAAATTGCAGACTTCTTCAGACCTTGATATGAGTTTTGAAGCCTTTACGGAGCTTTATATCAATGATGTGAAGAACCGTTTGAAGGAAAACACGTGGCTTACCAAAGAGCATATCATACGCACAAAGATACTTCCGTATTTCGGGAAACTGAAAATCAGCGAGATTTCCACAAAGGAGATTATTACTTGGCAGAATGAAATGCTTGCCTATCGTGATGAGAAGAAAAAGCCTTATTCACAGACGTATCTGAAAACGCTGCACAATCAGTTGTCCGCCATTTTCAATCACGCTGTCCGCTACTATGAACTGCGTTCCAATCCTGCGGCAAAGGTGGGAAATATGGGACGTGAGGAACACAAGGAAATGCTGTTCTGGACAAAGGAAGAATACAAGAAATTCTCTTTTGAGATGATGGACAAGCCTGTTTCCTTTTATGCGTTTGAAATGCTTTACTGGTGCGGTATCCGAGAGGGCGAGCTGTTAGCTTTGACTCCGCAGATTTCAACTTTGATAAGGAAACAGTCACAATCAATAAATCCTATCAGCGTTTGAAAGGGCAGGATGTGATTACTTCTCCGAAAACGAAAAAGAGCAACCGCACGATTAAAATGCCGAAGTTTCTGTGTGAGGAAATGAAAGAATATCTCGGTATGCTTTACGGATTGAAGAAGAAAGACCGTATCTTTACGGTGACGAAAAGCTATCTTCATCACGAGATGGACAGAGGGGCAAAGGCGGCAGGCGTGAAGCGTATCCGCATTCACGATCTCCGTCACAGCCACATTTCACTCTTGATTGATATGGGCTTTTCTGCGGTGGCGATTGCTGACCGAGTTGGTCACGAAAGTATTGATATTACTTATCAGTACGCACACCTCTTTCCGTCAAAGCAGATTGAGATGGCAGAAAAATTAGATGATTTAGGGAAAGGAGATTTTGAAAATGTCAGCTAAGAACAGAGATAACA
>ENA-OQIO01001339-OQIO01001339.1-human-gut-metagenome-genome-assembly--contig:-NODE-1339-length-12122-cov-2.268195_pt1 | contig 12122 bp, 13 predicted proteins | sample MGYA00242573_ERZ504737 | MGnify/ENA primary metagenome ERZ504737 (study PRJEB26092, sample SAMD00036203) | human gut metagenome | host: Homo sapiens | study: EMG produced TPA metagenomics assembly of... | reverse complement strand
TGGATCCCGCTCAGCACCGAGAGCATCGAGCTGTAAATTGGCCAGCCCGAGATCACGTATTTTTTTGTTGTAGAAAGCCGGGTGCAGCACGCCGGATTCCGGTGCAACACGATTGACAAGATCGGTATACACTGCTCCCACTGCATTGGCACAGTACGTTTCATCGTCCCAGTTTTTGTATGTAACGTTGAACACCGTGTTGGCAATCTGCAGCACAACCAGACCCAAACAAACCGCCAGCAGGAGCTTTTCCGTCCGCGTCCAGTCTTTCAGACTCGCACGCACAGACGCAAGGCCATTTTTGCCTACACTGCGGCCATATTTGCACCAGCCATACACGGCCACTGCTCCGCACAGCAGGCACCAGAGTGCCGTCATCACACGCAGGCTGCCCATAGCTGCATGGAAAATCAGCATTAAAATTTCAAACACGGTCAAGCTGGCAAACAACCCGCCAAAGTACACAAGGCGCTTATCCCGCGCATTGATGAACGCTTCGCCCATGCCAAACGGGACCACAAACAGGGCAAGCAACAGGACCGCGCACACACGAACGATCATTTTTCAGCCCCGCCTTCCTTGCGATACAACGTATATTTCTTACCATAGTCACCCATTTCATCGGTCTGGATATGGTACACCGGCTCGTAGCCGCTGTTCTCTACATGGCCGGTGTGCGGCTCGTGATCCGGCAAAATGATATAGCGGTAGCCGCCTTTTTCGGCGTGTTCCGCCAAATCGGTCCAGTCGGGGACACCCTCTTCCAACATGTACAGGTCTTCATACATCCAAACATTTTCCATGTCTGTGTCCTCGCGCTCTGTCCACGCAAAAGGCAGCCGGATCTCCGGGCGATACTGGCGCACCCAAAGGTTCAGCGGAAACGGGAACACTGCCATTTTCACCTCATTGGGGTCATCTTTCGCTATATAATCACACAGTTCCATGACGACCTCGGGCACTTTATACCAGTTCCGGTTCGGCCCCTCCCAGTAGGTCTTCATCTGGGGCAAATCCCTTGCCACCGTCAACGCTAGCACCAAAGCAGCCACAGCCACCGTAAATCGACGCGCCCAGCGCGCTTTAAGGCAGAATACCAGCTCGACAATTACGCAGGAGATGATTACCGCCACCGGGATCATCCAGATAAAGCGCAAGGTCTGCGTTTCCTCCGCATAATTGACCAAGAAATGCGCCGAAACAGGGTTCAGGACAGCCACAATGACTGCCCAGCCCGGCACGACTGCCTGATCGCGCAGCCTGCACATAGCAGGCAGATGTTTGCACCACGCCAGCAGCAGTACCAATCCGCAGCTGATGACAAAACATGCCACCCGTGGCGTATCTGACAGAAAATACGCCAGCATACTCCGCATGGAAACCATCGGCATTTTTCCTTTCCCTGAAATTTCGGTTAACGCACCGTTTTACGCCTCGCTGCCGTTCAGCACAGCGCCCAGAATCGACGCATTCACTGCCTGCAGCTTTTTCTTGCAGTTTTCTGCGCTCTGCATCTTCGTGGTATCCGCTTGCATCAGCACAACCACACCGTCCGCCATGCGGCTCAGGTCGATTGCTTCGGAAGCTGTCTGGACGCAGGTGCATCCAGAATGATGTAATCATATTCCGCGCGCAGCTCTGCCAGACGGTCCACTGCCGTACGGGAGAGGAACAGCTCAGAAGGGTCTGCCGCTGCAGCACCGCAGGGCAGGAAGTCCACATTCTGCGCAATCTGCTGCACTTTTTTCACCGGCTTTTGCTCTGCTGCCAGCAGTTCCGACACACCGACCCCCGCCGCTGTGCTCAGATGCTTCGTCAGGGCACCGCAGCGCAGATCACAGTCCATCAACAGCACCTGGCGCTCTTTGGAGGCCAGTACGACCGCAAGATTCTGCACAAAGGCACACTTTCCGCTCTGTTCTTCCGGTGCAACCAGTAGGATCACCCGCAGATCTTGCGCCGTGTGCAAAAACTCAAGATTTGTGCGCAGCGCCTTGTACGCTTCATCATACGGTGTGTTCCGGCTTTTGTCTACCATTCTGTTTTTCATTTTCATTTCTGCTTTTTTCCCTCCGTTTCCGCCGGGATGACGCCCAGAACTCTCATGTCCAGACCATATGCGATGTCCTTTTCCGTCCGCACATGGTCATCCAGCATATACTGAATGATGATACCAGCCACGCTCAGCACCAGACCCAGGAACAGGCCCATGATGGCACTCTTCAGCTTGCCGGATGGCATCGATTTTTCCGAGGTCTTCGGGGCATAGGCTTCCTCATAGGTTGCCGCATCTGTCAGTTTCAGAATCATATCCTTGGAATCCGCAATCAAACGCTCGCAGATTTCTTTTGCTTCCTCGCCGGACGATGCCTTGACCTTAATTTGCATCATCTGGCTGTCCTCGATGGATTCCACCTCGATGTCATTGGCCAGATTTTCCGTCGTGCGCGACAAACCCAAATCCTCCACAATCGGCTGCAAAATCATATCGCTCTTCATGACGCACTGCACACAGAAGCCAGTTGTACACCGGTCTCAATACGGTAGTTCGCGTCATTGTTCTCGACATTCTGTTCCATTGTCAGGTCAGAGCCGAGCAACGAGTTGGCACTGCCCTCTGCATCGGTCACTATGGTCGTGGTTCTGGTATTCGGCTCAATAATCATAATTGCCGTACACTGATAATAAGTGCTGCCCCGAGGCGCCACAATCTCCATCACGATCACACAGGCGATCACAACTGCTATGATCACGCGAATCTTTTTCATAAGGAGCCGAAACAACTCCATCAGGCTCACGCCATATCCTTTTGTATCCATCCCTGTTCGTATCCTTTCTCAACCAGTCGGCCAATGGTGTTTATTTCCGGTACAGCCGATATTCATGGGTCGGCACTCGGGCTTCCGCAGGAGGAAGCTGCATGTAATTGCCATACATCAGCCGCAGCAGTTCATCATAATTGTGGGGTGCCTTGACTTGCAGACCCTCAAATTCCAACAGCTCGTACCCTTCAAAAAAGCTTTTTTCATCGGGTATACCTGCGGGTCCCAAACCATGCAGGCTACATAGGTGCTGTCTTCCAGTCGATAGCTGTGCTGCAAGGCATCCAGCTTATCCAGAAAATACTGTGCCCCGCGCGCCTTGGCATACAGCCAGAACGGCAGTTTCGGGATTGCCAGCAGTTTGCTGCGCTTTGCCGGCCACGGGTCTTTGCTGAACGCCCATACCAGCCCAGACTGATAGAAATATTTCTTTTTACTGTACTTTTTTATAGCTTTCTGCGCGTCCGGTCCCGCACCGTCAAACGGGTAGATGTCAACGAACATCCCCATACCGGCTCCCGGGATCGTATCTTTTTTCTCCATGCTGTAGCGCATATCACAAAAGCGGGAGATATTATACGGATATTCCTTGGCCGTGCGGCGGTTCATCAGAGCAAAATGTCCCAACTCCGCCTGATGTGTCTCGCAATAGCTGCACAATTTTTCGTATTCCGGGCGCAGCATGGCGATGTCAAGGTCATCGTCCCACGGGATAAACCCATGGTGACGAACAGCCCCGATCAGCGAACCATACATGATGTAGTAGTTCACTTGCAGCATATCGCACAGCTCTATGATTTTTTTTAGGATGCCGATCGTCCCCTCATGAATTTCTTCGATCGTCAGTTCCTTGCGCTCCTCCATGGTCATTCTCCCTTCCTTGTTTTCAGGAATGTCTGCACTTCCTGCACGGCGGCTTTCCCGCCCACCACGGCGAACAGAACCAATTCCAGCAGATAGCGCAGCAAGATGTTCTGCCGCAGCAGCAGCGAAATCACCGCTGCCAGCACGACAGCCATCCCCAGCGTCAGCACCTGAGACCAGCGCATAATGGCAAAACCCAGCAATTTTCTGGAAAGCTGCATGTGGAAGATCAGGTAAAAGATATACGATGTCAGCGTCGTATAGCTGCCGCCACAAAGCCGAAGCGGCTCACAAAGAACAGGTTCAGCACAATGTCGATCATTGCCGCTGCCAACGTGCAATACATGATGTAGGTCTCTTTTGAGAGTAGTACTCCGCATCGACCACCACATTGTAGACAAACAGCACAAAGGATACCATGATGAGCGGCACCGCCACATACGTTGCCTGCTCATACTGTTTGCCACCCAATATCCAGATCATCTCCGGGGCAATGGCGATCATGCCACGCAGAGCGCCGCAAACATTCGGCAAAGCTGAAACGCTCGGTGCTGGATGTCCTTGGTATCGTTGGCATCCATTTTCTGGTAGAACCAGGTGCTCCACACCGTTGCGATGGAATCCGTCAGCACGGTAAGCACCAGCTGTACATTGCCCGCCAGACTGTAGATGCCCGCTGCCGCATCGCCGACCATTGACCGGATCATGATGCGGTCAAACTGGGCCAACAGCACCTGCGAAATGCCATGCGGCACAATGGGCAGACTGTACTTGATGCCGAATTTCCAGTATTCACGGTTATAGGCAGGCTTGGCCTTGCGGTAAAAGACCCCCAAGATCACCAGCGAGATCACAAACAGCGTGAGCGTCGTGCCCAGAATGCGCGCAGTGTCCCGCTTGTCGCGGAATACTGTAAACATCAAGATCAGCGACAGGCCCACATTGCCCAGAGAGTTGCACAGCGCTGCCGCCATATACTTTTTATACGCGTAATCCAGACTGATGCGGTTGTTGTACAGGGTAAGCACCGCACTACCGAAGCTGTCCAGCACCAGCAAGACCATGATGCCCCGCTTGAAGCTCAGCAGTCGGCTGAGTGGCCCGCCGAACACCAGTGCCGCCAGCAGAAACAGTACCGCATTGAGAATATAAATCAGCGATACCGACGAGGTATACTCGTCAATTTTCCCTTTAAATTCCAGATTGGCACTGCGCACGCTGGCGTGCAGGGCCATCCCCACTACCACATACAAGATTGCCTCGTAGGAGACAAAGACGTTGTAAACGCCGAACTGCTCCGTCGTCAACAGTCTGCTGAAAATCGGCAGTGTCATGAACGAGATGCCTTTGATCAGGATATTACCAACGGTGTAGCCTATACCGGCCTTGACAGCCGTCTGTTTTGTATTGCTCATACTTAAATAACTATCATTCCTATAAAAATTTATCGCAGTGCCGCCAGGCAGTCTGCCAGCCAGGCCTTGCCGGTCGGATACAATTTCAAGTCTGCCAGCAATCCGGCTAGTTGCAGGGGGTTCCCGCTTCGGATCGCTGCACCACGCTTGGCGTAAAATCGGTTCAGCTGCTCAACCATCTGCACATTTTCCGGCGGCAGAGTCAGCTGCTGTTGATTTTGCAAAATTTTCCCTGACAGGGTTGTGTACAATTCCATCAGCCCGCCCCGGATCTTGCGAGTTTTAGCGTTGCTTGGCGTATTGTTGCCGCTGTGACGGCGCTGGTCGATTAGCTCTTCGTTCAAAATCCACGCGCCGCCTACGGCGATTCCCACTGCCCACAGCAGCAGATCATGGGCACAAGCCGGGAACCAGATTGCTTCCAGCTGCGGCAGAAGCTCCCGCCGGAAGCACATAGCACAGCCGGGCCGCCACGGCTCCAGCCACATTTTGTCGAGCGCCACTTTTTCCAGCGGGTGGGTTCCGTAGGGGTCGGTCTGGTGGCTGCCCACCTGCACCAGCTGCGCCCCCTCCTCATAAAAAGGATGGATATTGCAGGCCAGCACCCTGACTTCCGGGTGCTGCTCCAGCACGGCAGTCATCTTTTCCAGCTTGTCTTTATGCCAGACATCGTCCTGATCCGCGCAGAAGATCACATCGCCCGCTGCCTGCCGAAATCCCTGCATAAAGTTTGCCCGCCAGCCCTGATTCTTTTCATTTTGAATCAGGCGGATCGCGCCGTCGGGGTCATACTGTGCAGCAAAGCGGCGCACCGTCTCCACGGTGTCGTCGGTGGAGCAGTCATCAAAGATCAACACTTCATCGGGCTTTCGGGTTTGGGCCAGAATGCTTTCCAGTTGGGCGCAAATCGTTTCCGCACCGTTGTACGCCGCCAGAACTATGCTCAGTTTCATCCGCTCCGTACCTCCGAAGTAGTTTTCCCCGGGTGCAGCTGTGCCCGATTTCCGCCAGCCCCACCACGATCAGCAGCACCTGCGGTGAGAACAAAATATAGTGATAGAACAGCGCCGAAAACACAGTTGCCAGCAAGATATAGTAGGCTTCTACCGCATGCCCCAGCGTGTGCAGATTCTTTTTGTAATATCGGTACAAAAGGAACAAGCAGTAAACATACAAAACCAGTCCCAGAATGCCGCAGTCAAACAGATACGCAATGTAAGTCATTTCCGGGTCGAATGGCGCTTTGTCGATATAGGGCTCCAATTCCTGAAATAGCTCCGTGTTTTCAATATACGGGAATGACGAAGTCCCGAAGCCGGAACCCGTAAAGGCAATCACCCCCGCCGTCAGCAGCGCCTTGAAAAAACCCAAATAGTACACCGTGCGGGGCGAAGTCACATCCGACTGCAGATAGGCACCATTGAAGCGTTCCACAAACAGGCCCACTGCCCGGATGACCAGCGGCATCAGCCGCACGGCAGCCGCTGCCGCTACAGCGATACCCAAAAGGATGACCAGATACATCCACGTCTGCATCCCCTTGCGGGGCCGCTTTCTTTTCGGGATCAGATTTTTCCATTCCAGCACAAAAATTACCATCGTTACGACGACGGCGGTCGTCGATGCAGAGAACACAAGACTCAGCAAACCGATCAGCGTCAAGCCGTATCGGCGCTTGTGCAGCCCGTAAGCAACCACGACCGGCCCAAGAAAACCGATGTTCGCCGGATCCATGTTGAAGCCTGCCGCACGCAGCAAGCCATTGCCCAAAATCAGCGACAGCTGCCCGAGACGGATATCGTGGCGTTCAATATACGCCGAAAATATAACGTTGTTCAGCGAAAAATGAGCAACATAATAACACAAGCCGTCCAATACTGCCCACACACAGTTCAACACTGCGCCCAACAGCAGGCCCTTCAACACCAGCCTGCCATCTTTTTCCGACGCGCCCTGTTCCCACAGGATAGCAAAGGCAATATACAGTACCAATTTCGGCAGATAGGACGTTGCCGCAGACTGCCAGACGCTGTCTCCGTTAAAATACAGCCAACCCGCGCAGCCCGCCACAATGCCTATAACCATCCACAGCACAAAATAGCGCAGTGGCTTTGTCAGAATCGGCGTGCGCAAAAAATTCTTGTTGCGCACCCACAGAAACACCAACGCCGCAAAGAACGTCAGTGAAAAAAAACGTCACACTTCTGCCCGCCGCTGACACCTCTAAGACCGGCATAGTCGAGAAAGTGCCCATGGCGAGAAACAGAAGCCCACTGAGTCCTATTTTTTTGTTTTCTTTCATTCTAACTCCAAGTGTCAAAATACAGGCAGTTACGCCTCCAGCGTTTCCCGCAGCCTCCCGTATCATACGTAATGACCGGCGTGCCGCAGGCCCGCGCCTCCAGATTGACCGTCGGGTAATTTTCTTCATGCGTCAGATTGACAAACACATCCGCTGCGGTGTAAACTGCCGCCAGCTCCTGCGGGCTGCCTGTGCGCGGGATGCACAGAATACTGCACTGCATGTCTGTGCCTTGGTCTCTTTATTCCCAGTCAATACCTCATACACGGCTTGTACATTCTGTGGAACCACTGTATCCGTTAGTATGTGGTCGATTTTCCGCAGCGTCCTTTCCGGTTCCCGCACTGGGTTACAGACAGACACGCCCTGCCCGGATTCTCTCAAAGTAAGGCCCGGGATATTCTTCGTTAACTCACGTATTTGCTTTTCGTTCAAACCAACAAGCACAATTGCATACGAGCTGTCCAGCATTTTGGCCAAAGCGTAAAAATCTTTCAGCCCCTTGCGTTCTTCCCACAGGTTGGCGACGCCCAACACGATGGTCTTATCTGTCAGGCCGTATTTCTCGCGGAAATTGCTGGGGGTCGGCTTAAAGATCGTCTTATCGATGGTATTGTATACAACTTCCACAGGATATTCTCTCAGATAGCTCTGCTTTACCAGATCAGCCAGCCACTTGCTGGGGGTGATCAGCTGCATATCAGGCACACCGGTGAACGCCGCCTTTTGCGGGCATAGTTGCGTGCCACATTGCTGATGCCTTTGCAGGCGGGTAGGTGCCCAGCTGCGGGCACTTGCGGCAGCCGGTCTTCCATTGTTCGCAGCCCACCGCCGAAAAATAGGCACAGTGACCCGTAAAGGACCAGCAGTCGTGCAGTGTCCATTTGATGGGCTTACCGCAGCTTTTCAGGTAGTCGAACAACACCTCCACATTCAGGTAGTAGCCGTGAATATTGTGCAGCCAAATCACATCAGGGTCATATTCCCGTATCCACTGCACAAACTCTTTTGTCGCTTTTGTGGAGCAGAACCCGTTCAGGTCCAGTGTTCGGGTCATCAAGCCATGCAGCTTGATATCCCTGTCCGTGCCGATGCGGTGGGTGCGGATGCCCTCGCAGCCGTTTTCTGCGCGGCCGTAGGCCAACACACACTCATGCCCCTGCGCCTGCAACTCGCGGCATTTTTCCGCCGCGATGCGCCCGGTGCTGCCGATGCCCGCCACCACATTGATAAACAGATATTTCATAATCCCGTATCACTGCGCATAGCGGCGCAGCTCCTTTTCCAGTTCGTCCATAAATCGCGCCCGGGTGAAATGTGCCTGGTAATACGCGCGTGCGTTGGCTCCCAGCTTTTCTCTATCCGGGCAGCGCAGGAACTTTTGCACAGCATCGGCCAGACCGGCGGCATCCTCGGCCCCGGCGCACCAGCCGCACTGGGCTGCTTCAATGACCTGTGGGATCTCCCCGATGGCCGCACCAATGATCGGTTTGCCTGCTGCCATATACGTCTGCACCTTACCCGGCAGCGTCAAGGAAATAAACTTGTCCGCCGTCAGCGTCACCAGCATAGCGTCTGCCTGTGCGTAATAGGCCGGCATCTCCTCCGGCGGCTTGCGGCCATGGAAGATAACATTGTCCAGCCTCTTTTCCCGGACTATGGCTTTCAGATTTCCCAGTTCAGAGCCGTCACCACAATGTGCCAGCGCAGCGTCGTTTCCTCGCGCAGTAATTCTGCTGCCTGCAATACCGTCGTCAGGCTCTGGGCAGCACCGATATTACCCGCAAACATCAGATCTATTGTGTTCTTTTTGCTCTGTGCGAGGGGAAGCGTGTCAAACTGCGCCGCTGCATACTGGGGTAGATAGCCGATCTTTTCATCCGCCACGCCGTGCTGTTGTTCCAGATACTGCCGGAACATCTGGGAAGTAATCAAAATGCGGTCCGGCTTATTATACAATCGCTTTGACTCCCAGCCAAAAAATTTATAAATCGGCGACTGTTCTGTCAGACCACCCGCCGCCAGACAGGCCGGCCAAAGGTCCATACAATACATGACCACTTTTTTTCCGTGCTTCCTGGCATAGGCAAACGCAGCACTGCTCATCATAATCGGAGAAGTCTGATTCGTAAACACTACATCGTATTCTTCCTTCAAATGAGACGCATACCAAGAAGATGACCACGCATAGCTGTAATAATTCAGCAGACGGAACACTGCGTTATGCCTGCGCGCAATAGTAAAAGTACGTGTAATATTGACACCGTTATGTGCTTCTTTGCGGCGGGCACCGCCTTTGTATTCCGGATACGTAATTCCCATCGGATAGTTTGGTACATCTGTAATCAAATCGACCGTATGGCCGCGACGCACCAATTCCTCACAAATGTCCGGCAGCGGGTAAGGTTCCGGCCAATAATGCTGGCATACAACCAGAATTTTCATCTGCGTTTCCGCCCTTTATACTGTGATTTCTTCTTTTTCCGTGCCCAGCGCGTCCTTTTCCTCGGCAAAACCCTCGGTGCTCTCCGGCATGAAAAGAATTTTGATCGTAGCAAAAATGATCTTCAGGTCGGTGATGACGCTCTGCTCGCCAATGTACATCAGATCCATCTGCAATTTGTCATACGGGCTGGTGTTGGCCTTGCCGTAGACCTGCGCATAACCGGTCAGACCGGCCTTGACCTGCAGACGCATACCGAACTCCGGCATTTCCTTCTCGTACAGCTCAATTGTCTCCAGCCGCTCGGGACGCGGGCCGACAATAGTCATGTTGCCGATGAAAATATCATACAGCTGCGGCAGCTCGTCCAGGCGGCAGGCACGGATGACCTTGCCCACCGGCGTGATGCGGTCGTCGTTCTGCATCGTCACAATGCCCTTGCCGCCCTTGTCGGCATCCACCTTCATGCTGCGGAATTTATGAATTTCAAACACCTTACGATCCAATGTCATGCGTTTTTGCTTGAACATGACCGGGCCGCCGTCATACGCTTTGATGGCGATGGCTGTGACCAGCATGAACGGGCTGGCGATGATCAGCGCCACACCGGACAGCAGAATGTCCATGGTGCGCTTTAAGGTAAGATAGAACAGCGACGGAGCTGCACGCTGGCAAAGCAACACCGGCAGATTATCCATGCGGAAGCTGCGCGCCTCACTGATGATCAGGTCACCGATATTCGGGCGCACATAGGCCATCACATCGTGGTCAATGCAGTACTTCAGAATATCATTGCGCTGGCTTGAAGCAAGGCCGCAGAGCATAACCGCCTCAGCATTTTTTTCCTCGATCTCGTGGTAAATGTCCGGTGTCGGGCGGGTTGCGATAGCCTCTCCCACAACCTTGAAACGGTTATCATATTTACGGGTGATTTTGGCACCGCTCTTGTACGCCTCCCCATTATCATAGACAATGAGTGTACGCTTGGGCGGGATGATTTTGTCCGTCAGCTGGTAAGCGATATACGACCACAGTGCACTCAAGCCACCGCACGCTGCAAGGCAGAGCAGCAGCGGGATCACGTTGGGCACTTCATTGCGCACAAGCATCCAGGTGACCATATACATAAAGAAATGTGTCATGAGCAGCGCGATCACATTGGAGTAGATCAGCTCTGTTATGCGGCTGGTCATAAGTTCAAAAGCGCCGTACAAATGTGCAAAAACCGCATTTAAAGCAAAGAACAGTCCGATGACCATATAGTCACCATACCCTTCAAAGCTCAAATACAGATGCTTTTCATAATAGCTGAACCAGCATACTGCAAACGCCGCCGTATTGGCTGCCAGCAGCAAAATATCCAGCAAAATCAAGTCCGCATTCTGGCGCTGGCTCTTATTGACCACCGTGCTGCGGTATATTCTATCTGCAGAATTTCTCATTTTCTGTCATTCCATTTCTTTTTTTTGCAGTACGCTGTATTTTTTCTTTGCGGTACTGTCGGCTGAAGTTTAGCGCTCCCAAGAAATTGGCATAGCTATACATATTGAAGTATAGCATATTTGCAGGTATCTTGCAACTAAATCCAGTTCTTTCCTGCCGGAACCTGCCGGAAAGCAGAACAAGGCACAGCACGCTTTTCGCCGGAAAGCGTGCTGTGCCCATATTTTTTATTTTGCCAATGTTCTGTGCAGCATCATGCGCAGATTCTGCATGAGCGTGTCGGCGCTGCGCCTTTTCTCCGCGGTAACACACAGCCCGATCAGGCCGCCGACAACGGCGGAAAAGATCGCGGTGCAGCAGTATTCCAGACTTACCGCGGGTCGATCTCCCCCGCAGCCTGCAGGCGTATGAGCAGCGTGCGCATGATGTCCCGCAGCTCGTCCGCACAGGCGGGCACGGACTCGCACCTTCCCGGCGTGCCCAGCGCCTGGGCAATCATCTTATAATCACTCATCCGGTTGGCAGCAATGTCCTGCAAATAGGCTACCGCCCGCTCCTCCAGCCCGGCCAGCGTGCGGCAGTCGGCAAACAGGACGCGGATGCGTTCGTTTTCCCGGGCAAAGCAGTATTCGGCCAGGCCCTGCAGAATCTCCTCCTTTGAGGAAAAATAGCCGTACACCGTACCTTTTCCAATGCCTGCCGTGTCAGCCAGCTGTTGGATAGTCATAGCGGCGGGGCTGACGCCCCGGGCGACCAGCTGCAGGGCAGCCTCGTAAACGGCAGCCTTGCGGGCCGCATGGTTATCCATTGTCATGGTCGGCCTCCTTTTTCTC
>ENA-OQIO01001338-OQIO01001338.1-human-gut-metagenome-genome-assembly--contig:-NODE-1338-length-12122-cov-3.489954_pt1 | contig 12122 bp, 12 predicted proteins | sample MGYA00242573_ERZ504737 | MGnify/ENA primary metagenome ERZ504737 (study PRJEB26092, sample SAMD00036203) | human gut metagenome | host: Homo sapiens | study: EMG produced TPA metagenomics assembly of... | reverse complement strand
CCAAAAATAAGACCCTTTATTCCATAAAATGCACATTCATAATTCATCATTTTATTAAGACCTTTTTTAGTCATTCCGACCGATTTAAGCATTGCAAATTCCTGTCTTCTCAAAAGAATGTTTGTCGATATTGTATTAAATACATTTATATGCTAATATAGAATACGTATTAAAATTTAATTTGGAGTATTGTATTTTTATGTAAAAATACGGAGGTAAAAATGGATACATATAATGAAATTTGGAATGCCGTGCTTTCATATTGCGAGCAAAGGGTTACTGAAACGGCTTTCAATTTATGGATAAAAAAGACTGAATTTGTCAGCTTTGAAGCGGCAACAATTACTTTAAGACTTCCCAGTGCCATGTATATGGACGTTGTTATTTCGCAATACGGCACAATGTTTAGTGAGGCTTTTGCGGCAGTAATGGGATTTGAAGTTAAAATTAAATATGTTTGTGCCGAGGATAATGACAGAGAGGAGCATAAATTTTATCAGGATAAGCAGCACCTTGAGGATTATAAAAACGAGCAATACACGTTTGAAAATTTTATTGTCGGCTCAAGCAACCGATTTGCTTATGTTGCGGCTAAGGCTGTTGCAAGCGACCCGGGGCTTAATCTTACCAAAAATTCAAAAATGAGAAACTATAATCCTCTTTTTATTTACGGTAATTCGGGTCTCGGCAAAACTCACCTGTTAAATGCTATTTGCTATGAAGTTAAAAAGAAATTTCCAGATATGAATATTCTTTACATTCGTGCAGAACAATTTGTAAATGAATTTATGCAGGCACTTCAGTATAAAACAACAGATGAATTTCACGATAAGTTTAGAAACAGCATTGATTTGCTTTTAATTGACGATATTCAGTTCATTGCCGGTAAACAACAAACGATTGAGGAATTTTTCCATACGTTTGACACTCTTGTTTTTGCAGGCAAGCAGGTTGTAATTACTTCTGACAGGCCGCCGAGAGAAATTCAATCTATTACCGACAGGCTTAAATCCCGATTTGAAGATGGGCTTCTTGCAGATATTCAGCCACCTGAGTATGAAACAAGATGTGAAATAATCAAGCGCAAAGCATGATGCTTAATTTTGAAATTCCCGACCCTGTTATTGATTACATTGCTGACAAGGTTAAATCAAATATCCGTCAGCTTGAGGGCGTTACAAAGAAGCTTTACGCTTATTGCGACATTAACCAAAACACACCTACCATAGCGCTTGCACAAAATTTTGTTAAGGTTGTTATGGAGGATACACAGCCGCTTCCCGTTACAATTCAAAAAATTGTTGAGGAGGTCAGCAGAACAACAGGTGTATCTGTTGAAGATATTTACGGCGGTCAGAGAAAGAAAACCATTTCCGACGCACGTAAAATTACCTTTTATGTTATAAGAAAAGTAACAAATATGAGTTATGAGGATATAGGCGCAGAATTTAAAAAGCATCATTCAACTGTTATGTATAACATTGACCAAATTGAAAAGGATATTGAAACGGATACAAAGCTTGCAAGGCAAATTAACGATATAATTTCCAATGCAAAAAGTATTCAATAGTTTCCACAAAATTTTCAACATTTTTTACTTTTTAATTAACAATGGATGCGGAAAACTTATTTTTTACACAATTTAATAAATCTTTCAACAATTGAGATATTAAAAAAATTGCATTAAATTTCCTTTATTATCAATGATTGTAAAAGATTTCAACAATTTCCGCAGCCTATACTACATACTACTACAATTAGACTATATAGATAGACGGAGGGTATTAAAAAATGAAATTTACCTGTAATACAAAAGAATTAAGCGAAGCTTGTTCAAATGTTATGAGAGCGGTAAGCACAAAGGTAACTATTCCCACAATTGAGGGTATACTTATGGAATGTGGCTCTGATACATTAAGCCTTACCGGTTATGATTTTGAATTCGGAATTAATACAACACTTCAGGCAAGCGTTGTAGAGCCGGGTGCAATCGTAATTAATGCAAAAGTTATAAGCGATATTATCAGAAAATTACCTGACGGTAAGGTTACATTTGAAATCAGCGGTACATCCGTTTCAATTATAAGCGGTGCGGCGCAATATAACATTTCAGGTATTGACGCAGATGATTATCCGGAGCTTCCGTCCGTATCGGGAGGATATCCTTTATTTTTAAATGAAGGTGTTCTTCAAAATATGGTTTCGCAAACTCTTTTTGCCGTTGCAGACAGTGAGGCTTCAAAGCCGGTACATACAGGTCTTAAATTTGAACTTACTCAAAATCAATTAAGGCTTATAGGTGTTGACGGATACAGGCTTGCAATAAGAACAGAAACAGTTAAATATGACGGCGAAGATATCAGCTTTATTGTTCCTAAAAAAACAATAAGAGAGCTTATTAAGCTTTTCAGTGCCGAGAATGATAAAGATATTTCAATCAGCGTAGGAAAAAGGCATATTGTTTTTGACGTTGATAATTACAGTATTATCAGCCGTTTGCTTGACGGTGATTTTCTTGATTATAACGCTGCTATTCCTAAAACTTGCAACACAACTGTTTTAATTAATACAGACGATGCAATTAACTGTATTGAAAGAACACTTCCTGTTATTGAAAATGATAAGAAAAACCCAATCAGATGCTTATTTGATGCTGACGAGATGAGAGTTTCAACTGTTTCAAGCATAGGCAGAGTTGTAAACTATACTCACGCAAATGTAAGCGGTGACAGAGTTGAAATAGGATTTAATTCAAAATATGTGCTTGACGCTCTTCACGCCGCAGATACAGACCAAGTAAGAATTGAACTCGGCGGTGCGGTAAGTCCCGTTAAAGTTTTGCCGATTAATGATGATTCCTTTTTATTTTTAGTATTACCAATGAGGCTTAAAAATGAAAATTAAAGCAAAAGCAACACCGAGAAAAAATGAAAATGTAAAAATAACCACCGAATTTATCAGGCTTGACGCTTTTTTGAAATTTAAAGGAATAGCAGAAACCGGCGGTCAGGCTAAAACATTTATTCAAGACGGAATAGTTAAAGTAAACGGTGAAGTGTGCACGGCAAGGGGCAAAAAAATCCATGCAGGTGACACGGTTTCAATTTTTTCGGTTGACTATAAGATTATTACAGATGAAAATTAATTCAATAGAAATTGAAAATTTCAGAAATATAGAAAAGTTAAAACTCAATTTTGAAGATGTAAACATAATTTGGGGCGAAAATGCACAAGGCAAAACGAATTTGATTGAAGCAATTTATCTTTTTACAGGAAGTAAAAGTTTCAGAGGTGTAAGGGATAAGGAACTTGTCAAATTCGGCGAGAAAAAGGCAGAACTTAAAATTGATTTTGAAAATAAATCAAGAAAGCAAAATGCCGAACTGTCAATTATGGGCAGGAGAACGGCTAAGTTAAACAAAATTGAAAAAAAGAGTGCAACTGCCTGGGTGATGAATTAAAAGCAGTTATTTTTTCACCGGTTCATCTTTCTATGGTTAAGGACGGGCCGATTGAGAGAAGAAAATTTATTGATAATTCACTTTGCCAACTTAAATCAAATTACAGAAGCGTATTAAAAGAATATAATCGTTGCCTTGCACAGAGAAATATGCTTTTAAAGGATATAAAAAATAATTTTAACCTTGAGGATATGCTTTATATTTGGGATAAAAACCTTGCAAAAAGCGGTGCCAAGATTATTTATCAAAGGGAAAAATATGTTGAGGCATTGCTCCCGTTTGCGACGGAAATTTTTGACGGCCTTTCAAAAGGACGTGAAAAAATTGATTTAAGGCTTGATTGCGGCTTTGAATGTAAAAATTTAACTGTGGCTGAAATTGAAAATGAGTTTGCAAAGCAACTTATTTCAAACAGAAACAATGATTTAATTAATAAAATAACAACAGTAGGTCCGCATAGGGACGATATGGAAATTCTTATCAACGGCAAAAGCGCACGTCTTTACGGCTCGCAGGGTCAGCAAAGAAGCTGTGTGCTTGCGCTTAAGCTTGCGGAGGCAAGTTTGCTTAAGGAAATGACTGACGATGAGCCGCTTGCGCTGTTGGATGACGTTATGAGTGAGCTTGACGAATCAAGGCAGGATATATACTCAATCACATTAAAAATTGGCAGGTATTTATTACGTGCTGTGATGCCAACACGGTTTTAAGGCTTAAAAAGGGCAAAACCTTTCATATTGAAAACGGCAGGTGTATAGGCTGATGTATATATATTTAGGCGGAAACACCGTTATAAGCACAAACGATATACTCGGAATTTTTGATATGGACACGTCAACGGTTAATAAGCTACACGTGACTATTTATCAAACGCCGAAAAAAATAAAAAAACAGTTTATGTAAACTTTGAACTTCCGAAAAGCTTTGTAGTTTGCAGGGACAAAATATATATTTGCCCGCTAAATACCTCAACGCTTATTAAAAGAGTGCAGGCAGGGCAAAAAGGATAATGTAATTTATTTACCAAGTTAAATATAAAAGGAGATTTAATTCAATATGAGCGAAGAAAACAAGATTGAACTTGAAGAAGCTGACATTGATACAAAAGTAACCGAGGAATATTCGGCAAAGGATATTCAGGTGCTTGAGGGACTTGAGGCTGTTCGTAAAAGGCCGGGTATGTATATCGGCTCAACGGGACCGAGAGGACTTCACCACCTTGTTTATGAAATTGTGGATAACTCTATTGACGAGGCACTTGCAGGAGTATGTACTCACATTGAATGTAACATTTTGCCGGGTGATGTTATAGAGGTTAAGGATAACGGACGTGGTATTCCTACAGGCATTAATGAAAAAACAGGGCTTCCGGCAGTAACGGTTGTGCTTACCGTGCTTCACGCAGGCGGTAAATTCGGCGGTTCGGGCTATAAGGTATCGGGCGGTTTGCACGGTGTAGGTTCGTCTGTTGTTAATGCGCTTTCAGAATGGCTTGAGGTTGAGGTTACGCAAAACGGCCACGTTTACAGCCAAAAATTTGAAAGAGGCAAGCCTGTTAATGATTTGCATATTATTGCAGACCACGACGGCCACGGAACTACAATAAGATTTAAGGCTGACGCAGAAATTTTCCAGGAAACCACAGTTTACGATTATGAAATTCTTGCAAGACGTTTAAGAGAGCAGGCATTTCTTAACGCAGGTCTTTCAATCACTCTTACCGATAAAAGAGGAGATGAGGACAGCGGTGAAGAATTTTGCTACGTCGGCGGTATCAAATCTTTTGTTGAATATATCAACACAAGCCGTGGACTTAATCCTATTCAGGATGAGGTTATTCACCTTTCAACAACAAAGGGTGACAGAAGTGCGGAGGTTGCGCTTTGCTATACAGACTCATATAACGAAACGCTTTTGTCATTTGCTAATAATATCAACACTATCGACGGCGGTACTCACGAAACTGGATTTAAAACTGCGCTTACAAGAGTATTTAACGATTACGGCAAAAAATTCGGTATTCTTAAGGACAGCGACAAGAAATTTACCGGTGATGACGTTCGTGAGGGTATAACGGCAGTTATAAGCGTTAAGCTACAGAGGCTCAGTTTGAGGGACAGACTAAGGGCAAACTCGGCAACACGGATATAACAGGTCTTGTTTCAACAATGCTTTATGAAAAGCTTATGACTTATTTTGAAGAAAATCCGAATGTTGCAAAAACTTTACTTAATAAATCACTTGACGCTTCCCGTGCAAGAGAGGCAGCAAGACGTGCAAGGGAAAATGCAAGAAGAAAATCTCCGCTTGAAAGCAATTCACTTCCGGGCAAGCTTGCAGACTGTATCAGCAACGACCCTGAAAAATGCGAAATTTATATCGTCGAGGGTGATTCGGCAGGCGGCTCTGCAAAAGAGGGCAGAGATAAGCAACATATGGCAATTCTTCCGCTTTGGGGTAAAATGCTTAATGTTGAAAAGGCAAGAGTGGACAAGGTTATTACTAACGAAAAGCTTGTTCCTGTTGTTATGGCACTCGGAACAGGTATCGGCGAGGATTTTGATATCAATAAATTGAGATATCACAAAATCATTATTATGGCGGATGCCGATGTCGACGGTGCTCATATCAGAACGCTTCTTTTAACATTTTTCTTCAGATATATGCCGCAGATTATTGAGGACGGTTATGTTTATCTTGCTCAACCGCCTCTCTTTAAGGTATCAAAGGGTAAAAAGAGCAGCTACGCTTTCTCTGACGAGGAAAGAGATGCTGAGATTGCAGAACTTGGCGGAGATTGTGACATTCAGCGATACAAAGGTCTTGGTGAAATGGACCTGAACAGCTTTGGGAAACCACTATGGACCCTGAGTTTAGAACTATGCTTCGTGTAACGATTGAGGATGCACAAAGAGCAAGCGAAAACTTTTCTATCCTTATGGCGACAATGTTGAGCCGAGAAGAGAATTTATTGAAAAGAACGCAAAATTTGTTCAAAATTTGGATGTATAAAATATGAAATTAACTTATAAAATGACAGCCGATGAATTTTATAAGGGCTATAATTATAAAATTCAAAAATAGGTTGAATAATATGGCAGAAATTGTAAGTCTTATCGTTATAATGATTGCGTCAATAATCGTTTCCGTGCTGGGCGTTGTTAATGCAACGGTTATTTTGCCTTTTGCGATTTTGCTTTGCATACTTTTTGTTTATAAACAATTTCGGCAAAAAACAGCATTACAATCGAATTTCAGCGCTCAATTATATTGAATGACGAAAATACGCTTAGACTTTATGATGAAGGATTGGAAATTTTTTCAAGTTTTGAAAAGGTTTATGCCCCGTGGCAAAGCATTTATGCGATTAAGGAAACTAAAAGTGAACTTATAATTTTACCTACCCTCAGCCGTGGCATTGCGGTTATCAGTAAGCAAAGATACGGCAAGGAACTTGATGAAATAATCAAGGTACTTAAAAGTAAGGGGGTAATGAAATAATGGATTATAAATTCAATTATTCTCTTGATAAAAATGATTTAATTAATTTTGAACTTTTTAAGCTTAAAAGCAGCAAGTTTATGAGCATGATATATATTACGGTACTTATTGTGCTTGTAATGAACACATATTATGCTTTCAGCGAAAAAAATTATGCGTATTTGCTTATTCCTGCGCTATATATTGTTGCAATAGGAATTTATCTTTTTTATGTAAAAAAGATAAGACCCGATATAAGGGTCAAGCGCTGTATTAAAGCCGATGTTACATACAGTGAGCCAAGAGAGGTTACGATAAGCGAGAAAAGCATTGAGTTTAAAACTTTGCCTAAAAATGAAGGCGAGCCGATGCTTATCGGTTTTTACCCTTATTTGACTCTCGGCGCAATAATCGAAACAAAGGAATATCTTTATTTTATTGCGACAACGGGTACAAACATTGTGCCTAAATCAATTATTCCGCAAGAAATAAAAGAAAATGTATTAAAAATTATCAAGAAAAATCCGAATTATTTATTTTTTAACAAAAATTAAAAGTATTTAGGCAGAAAAATCCCTGCCATACCGTAAAAAAGTAGAAATTAACTCTGTTTTGGAGGTTAGATAATGGATAGTAATGAAATTCGTTACGACAATCAAAAAATTAAAGATGTAGAAATCAGTGATGAGATAAGAAAGGCATTCCTTGATTATTCAATGAGTGTTATTGTTCAGCGTGCGCTTCCCGATGTACGTGACGGTTTAAAGCCTGTTCACAGAAGAATACTTTACGCTATGTATACTAACAATCTTTATCCTGACAGGCCTTACCGTAAATGCGCCACCACCGTCGGTGAAGTGCTCGGTCACTATCACCCTCACGGCGACGCATCTGTTTATGACGCTATGGTTAGGCTTGCACAGCCGTTTTCAATGAGGCACATTCTTGTTGACGGTCACGGTAACTTCGGTTCTGTCGACGGTGACCCTGCCGCTGCTTACCGTTATACAGAAAGCAGAATGAGCAAAATCGCTATGAAAATGCTTGAGGATATCAAGAAGGATACTGTTGATTTTGTTCCTAACTTTGACGATAACAGCAAGGAGCCTACCGTTTTACCGTCACGTTATCCCAATTTGCTTGTAAACGGTTCATCGGGTATCGCAGTAGGTATGGCTACAAATATTCCGCCTCATAATATGAACGAGGTTGTTGAGGGTATGTGTTGCCTTATTGACAATCCCGACGCATCGCTTGAGGAAATTATGCAATATATAAAGGGACCCGACTTCCCTACTGCCGGCATTATTATGGGCACAAGAGGAATTAAAGAGGCTTATGCAACAGGCAGAGGCAAGATTTATCTTCGTGCAAGAGCAGAAATTATTGAAACTAAGGGCGACAGATACAAAATTGTTGTAACTGAAATTCCTTACGGTGTAAACAAAGCAAGGCTTATTACACGTATTGCCGATTTGGTTAAGGAAAAAAGGCTTGAGGCGTAGCCGATGTTCAAGACTATTCAGACAGAAAGGGTATGCACATTGAGGTTACCGTTAAGCGTGATGCAAATGCGCAGGTTGTGCTTAACAATCTTTACAAAATGACGGATATGCAGGTAACGTTCGGTGCGATTATGCTTGCCCTTGTTGACGGCGTTCCTAAAGTATTAACCCTTAAGGAAATTTTACAGCAGTATATTGATTTCCAAAGAGATGTAATTTCAAGAAGAACACGCTTTGACCTTAAAAAGGCGCAGGACAGAGCGCATATTTTGGAAGGTCTTGCAAAGGCTATAGATATTGTTGACGAGGTTATTGCAACAATTCGTGCCTGCAAGGGCGGACAAGCTGAGGCAAAGCAAGCTATTATGGACAAGTTTGGCTTTGATGACCCGCAGGCAAGCGCAATTGTGGCTTATCGTTTGGGTCAGTTGGCAGGTCTTGAAATTGAAAAGATAATGAATGAACTCGAAGAACTTCACGAAAAAATTAAGGATTTGACTGACATTCTTGAACACAGCGAGAGAGTTGACGAGATTATAAAAACCGAAACAAGAGAAATAGCCGCTAAATTCGGCGATGAGAGAAGAACAGAGATTTCTGCCGCAGTCGGCGACGTTGAGGACGAGGACCTTATCCCCGTTGAGGACTGTATTCTCACTCTTACCGAAAAGGGATATATGAAGCGCCAAACTGTTGACACCTATAAGGCTCAAAACAGAGGCGGCCGAGGTGTTTCGGGTATGAGCAGAAGAGAAGAGGACGTTGCAAAAACAATGTTTGCCTGCTCTACTCACGATTTTATTATGCTTTTCACCAACAAAGGTAAAGTATTTAAAATGAAAGGATATGAAATTCCGGAATCGTCAAGAACGGGCAAGGGTATGAATGTTGTAAACATTCTTCCTATTGAACAAGGCGAGCAGATTACCGCCATGGTTAGAGTGCCTAAGGACGAGGAGCGTTCATTCCTTTGTATGATGACTAAAAACGGCATTATCAAGAGGACTGCTCTTGACCAATATGACCATATCAGGAAAAACGGCATTATTGCTATCAATCTTGACGAGGGCGATGAGCTTTGCTGGGTTGATATTACAGACGGAAACAGAAAGCTTGTTGCCGCAACTCACGACGGAATGAGCATTTGCTTTGAGGAAAGCGACGCAAGGCTTATCGGCAGAACGGCAAGAGGTGTTAAGGCAATCACATTAAGTGAGGGCGACTATGTTGTTGGCTTTGTTGCAGAGCACGAGGGAGTTAAGCTTCTTACTGTATCTGAAACAGGATACGGACGTAAGAGTGAATTTTCCGATTACCGTGTTCAGTCAAGAGGCGGTAAGGGACTTCTTAATTACAGGGTTGAAAAGTTCGGCAAGGTTGCTAATATTGCCGCTGTTACGGAAGAAAATGACGTTGTTATGATTTCCACCGACGGAATTATTATTCGTATGCCTGTTGACCAAATTTCTACATTCCAAAGACCTGCAAAGGGTGTTAAGGTAATGAGAGTAAACGAGGGCGAAAAGCTTGCTACAATCAGTGTTGTTGACCGCTTTGAGGAAGACGAAATTGAGACAGAAGATGCCGAAAATGTCGAAAACGCAGGCGAAGAACAGGAAAATGGCGACGAATAATAGATAATCATATCTAAATATGTCTATTAAAAGTGCAAAAAATCAATTTTTACAATTTAGCTATAGTATTTTAATAAGATATGATATATAATGTCAAAAGTTTTTAGTTTGAAAAAGAGGAGTGAATGCGTTGGAGAAAGAATCCTACAGTATTGACGATATACTCTCTGAAGTCAAAAGGCGCAGAGAGAGCGAAAACAGAGAGCAGGCCAATACCGAGGCGCAAGTCTCAGCTCAAACATACAAGCAGGCAGAGCCTGAAAAGAATATCGAGGCAGAGCCAAAGCTTAAAGATGATATAAAAGTGCAACAGCCTGAGGTTAAGGTAAGCGTTGCCGAGGACAAGCCTACAAAAACCGAGGTTTTCATTGAAAAAGAGGAAAACACCGCTAAGGGTGACACGGCTGATATTGTTATTCCTACCATTGAAGAGGAAAAAACGGTTTTACCGATACCGATGAGGTTGAGGAAAACGAAAGTGTTGCATCAATCAATCAATCGCAAGCCGAGCCGCAGGAAAATAACGGTATGGTTGACCTTTTTTCCCTTGCAGGCGGAGAAGTAATCTTGCCGCAGAAGGCAGAAGAGCCTAAAAAAGAGGAAAAGGTTAAATTTTCCAAGACAAAAAAGGGCAAAGCAATAATTTCAATTATAGTAGTTCTTCTTGTAATGATTGTTGCGGCAGGTGTGTTTGCGATTTTTTATGCAAATAATATGCTTAATAAGGTTACGGACGATAATAAAGGCGGAACCGATTATGAAATGAGCACTTACTATAACGGTATGGACTTTCTTAAAGAGAACTTCCCTACTATTGAGGAGGCAAGTGCAGGCGACGTATACAGCTATAAGGAATACCTTAAGCAATGGTATCAAAACGGCGACCCTGTAAGCTCAACTCACGTTCTCAACATTCTTCTTATCGGCGAGGATACAAGGGATGAAAAGATAACCGACACTTCCCGTGCAGACTCGGCAATTATTGCAAGCATTAACGTTGATACTAAGGAAATTCATCTCACCTCTGTTTTGCGTGACCTTTATGTTTATTTTGAGGTTGACGGAAAAGGACAGTACGGCAAAATCAATGCTGCGGCGTCAATGGGCGGTATGAAATGCTATATCAACACTATTGAAAGATATTATAAAATCGCTATTAACAACTATGCGGTTGTAAACTTCAATTCATTCCCTAAGATTATTGACGCACTCGGCGGTGTACCAATCAAGATTACCTCTGCCGAGATTAATGAAATTAACAATCATCCGAGAGTTTACGGCAATGTTACTATCAAGCAGACGTTTGATGGAACTGAGGGAACAATGAAGTTAAACGGCAAGCAGGCGCTTGCATATTGCAGAATCAGGCATATTGACTCTGACGGCGCAAGGGCAAACAGGCAAAAGACCGTTCTCAACGCAATTCTTAATAAAGTGAAAAAGAGCGGCACGGTTGATACGGTTAAAACCATTAATCAGCTTGCAGGCTATGTATATACGGGCTACAATAAAAAGGAACTTATCTCTATCGGCAATACGGCGCTTAGGGACGGCTGGCTTGATTACGAAATGAAAACCAAGAATGTTCCTGCTGTTGAAAACTGTAAGGGCGGTTCAAGATTCTCAGCCGCTCCGGGCAATTGGATTTGGCTTGCCGATATTCCAAAGGACGCATACGAGCTTCAAATGGAAATTTACGGAAAATCAAATATTAAATTAAGCGAGAACAGGCCTGCATATATCGAAATGGGCAGATAATTTACGGTTGTGAATAAATAGCATAATCGTGCCACTCAAAGAAATTCCGTGTTTGAATGAATTTCATTGAAATTCATAATAAACACTTCATTCCTTTCTCCTTTTCCAAAAGCTTACGCTTTCCGGGGACCCCGATTGAAATTTCACGTTTGAGAAACGGGCGAACAATGTTCGCCCCTACGGTATACCACAGCAAATGTTATTGATATAAAAATTAAGGATTAGATATTCGTAAATTAATACGAGTACCTAATCCTTTTATTTTTCCGGCACGGTTATGCCTA
>ENA-OQIO01001337-OQIO01001337.1-human-gut-metagenome-genome-assembly--contig:-NODE-1337-length-12131-cov-1.467261_pt1 | contig 12131 bp, 14 predicted proteins | sample MGYA00242573_ERZ504737 | MGnify/ENA primary metagenome ERZ504737 (study PRJEB26092, sample SAMD00036203) | human gut metagenome | host: Homo sapiens | study: EMG produced TPA metagenomics assembly of... | reverse complement strand
GTCATTTTTGACATGTCGAAAATTCCGTGCATTAGATCCATACCGTCTTTGTACATTATGAGGGGATTTTCAATGACCGCAGATATGAAGGCACGAGCGACATGGAAAGTCAGATGTACACCAGCGTGGAAAATATTAAGAAGTTTCTGGCAGAGCATAAGGAAAAACCATTTATCTGTTGTGAGTACACCCATGCGATGGGAAATTCCTGCGGGGCGATGCATAAATACACAGACCTTACCGATACCGAACCAAGATATCAGGGTGGTTTTATCTGGGATTATATCGACCAGTCTATTTTGAAAAAAGACCGCTACGGACAGGAATTCCAGGCATACGGCGGGGACTGCGGCGAGCGTCCGACTGACTATAATTTCAGCGGAAATGGAATCTGTTATGGCGGTGAGCGTGATGCTTCTCCAAAAATGCAGGAAGTCAAATTCAATTATCAGAATATCAGCGTGGCTTTTGAGGAGCACTCTTTTACGGTTGTAAATAAAAATCTGTTTGCAGATACGAGCGAATATCAATGTATTGTAATTTTACAGAAAAATGGAACAGTAGTGAAAAAACAGAAAATGGATACAAATGTTGTACCACTTTCGTCCGGCTCTTATGAGATCCCGTTTGTGATCCCGGAGGATGCAGAGTACGCAGTGACGGTTTCATTTGTACTGAGAGAAGACACGTTCTGGGCGAAAGCCGGACATGAAGTGGCGTTTGGTCAGAAGGTTTACAAAAAAGAAGTGAAGTTTGCCGTACCGGAAAAACCATTGCAGGTAGTCCGCGGAAAAGTGAATATTGGCGTGAAGGGCGATGACTTTGACTGTCTGTTTTCCCTGCTGAACGGCGGATTGGTTTCCTATGCTATGCGGGAAAAGAGATGATCGAAAAAATCCCGATGCCAAACTTCTGGAGAGCGCCGGTGGACAATGACAACGGCAGCATGGCGCCGGGAGCTACGCACAGTGGAAGATCGCCAGCATGTACATCAGTCACAGAAATGGCGGCATGTTCGACAATGTGCCGACAACCGTGGAAGAGACAGAACACAGCGTGACCATCACATACACCTATTACATGCCGACCACTCCGGCAGCAAAATGTCAGGTTGCATATACCGTATTTGGTGATGGAACCGTCGAGACAAAGCTTACTTATGATCCAGTGGAAGGACTGCCGGATATGCCGGAATTTGGCATGATGTTCAAATTAAATGCCGATTATGACAATGTTGAGTGGTATGGTTATGGACCAGAGGAAACTTATGCAGACCGCAGACATGGGCAAAACTTGGCATTTACAAAATAAGGCAGCAGACAATATGGCAAAATACTTAGTTCCGCAGGAGTGCGGCAATAAAGTCGGTGTGCGATATGCAAAAGTGACCGACTATAAAGGAAGAGGACTGTTATTCTCTGGGGACGAGCTGAGTTTCTCTGCACTTCCATATACGCCGCATGAACTGGAAAATGCAGCACATCCGTATGAACTGCCACAGGTACATTATACTGTCGTGCGTGTCGCACTGGCGCAGATGGGTGTCGGCGGTGACGACAGCTGGGGTGCATGGGTACACCCGGAATACAATATTGATGTGACAAAACCACTTGGAATTTACATTCCGCTTCCGTGGAATTATAAGGCAGGCAATTGAAAGAAGAGGATGAGGAGTTTCGCAATTATCCAGGAATATAAGGGTACAAGAGGAGAGACAAAATGAAATTTGTAAAAGGAATGGATTTAATCCACTTTATTGGAATTAGAGAAATGTGGCGCAAGATACTACGTTGACGGAACAGAAATGGATATTCTGGACATTATGAAAAAGTATGATGTCGATACGATCCGTATCCGTCTCTGGAATGATCCGTGGTCGGAAAATGGCGAATCTTATGGCGCAGGAGAGAATGATTTAAAAACAACACTTGCGATCGCAAAGAAAGTGACAGACGCAGGACTGGGTGTGTTATTGAATTTCCATTACAGTGATTTCTGGGCTGATCCGGGAAAACAGATCAAACCAAAAGCATGGAAAGACTATAGCGTGGAACAGTTAGAGCAGGCAGTGTATGATTTTACCGTGGATACCATGAAAGTTTTTAAAGAGAATGGAATTAATACCACGATGGTGCAGGTTGGAAACGAGCTTTCTAACGGTCTGTTATGGCCGGAGGGAAAAGTGCCAAATTACGATAACATTGCAAAATTTGTCAATGCAGGGATCCGAGGTGTCCGTGCAGTGGACAAAGATGTACCGGTCATGCTTCATCTTGACAATGGCGGTAACAATGCGCTTTACCGTGAATGGTTTGACGAGTTTACAAAGCGCGGTGAGGATTTCCAGATCATCGGTTTATCCTACTATCCGTTCTGGCATGGCACATTAGATATGCTCACAGACAATATGAACGATATCGCAGAGCGTTATGGAAAAGACCTGATCGTAGCGGAGGTTTCCATGGGGTATACGATGGAAGATTATAAGGATTACGAAAAGCTCTCTGACGAAGAACGCAAAGGCTATGCAACGAAACAGGAACTGGTAGAAAAAATCGAATACCCGATGACGGTTCAGGGACAGTATGATTTTATGGAAGATTTCTTAAACCGTATCAGTCACATCAAAGGAAACAGGGGAAAAGGATTTTTCTACTGGGAGCCTGCATGGATCCCGGTTCCGGGTTCCGGCTGGGCAACCGAGGCATCCTTAAAATATATGAACGATAAAGGACCTTGCGGAAATGAATGGGCGAATCAGGCACTCTTTGATTATCAGGGAAATGTACTGCCAACATGGAATCTGATCCGCGATTTTAAACCGGAAGAATAAAAACTGCCACACTGGGAAAAGAAAATCCCGGTGTGGTTTTTTTGGTGCAAATTTCCATTCAGACAAAATTAAGAATTTCATAAACTTTTGTATCTTGCTTTTCCATAAGGACTTCTATATTCTGAAATTATAGAAAAAAACGTCCGCAGAAAGCGGCATTTTATGGGAGGAATGCATATGAACCGAAGTTTATGGAGAAAGGCGGTGGCACTGACACTTACAGCCGCAATGACAGCAGGGCTTACTGCCTGTGGCGGTGGCGGCAACAGCACATCCGCAGACGGAAAGAAGAGATATTTCAAAGCAGATTATCTGAGTGATCTTCCGGACAGTTTTAATGATACGACAAGTAATATACAGTTTAAGGGAGATGTGATGTATTACACTTCCAGCAATGAGGACTACACAAAATCCGGACTGTATTCCTATAATCTGATCACCGGAGAAAATGCACAGCTTTATGAGCAGGCGCAGAGTGACGGCAGCGGAAACAGCAGCTGGGTGTCAGGATATACCGTGGCAGACAGCGGAGAGGTTTACCTGTTTGTGACGAAGAACCAGATGGATGAGTCGAGTGTCACCGAGGATTATTCTGACGCAACACTGGATGATGTGTTAAGTTATATGGCAGACCAGTGGGGATACAGTGCCGAGGATGCAGAAAAGGACTGGAATGATTATTATGCAAAAGATTATACGGATGAGAACGGCAATGTAAACTATGGCAGATTTCTGCTGGCTCAGAATGCGAGATTCATTCAGACCTCTTCCATCCTCAAAGTGGACACATCCGGAAATATTGCGTTTGAACAGGACATGGATCTCGGAGCAAATGCAGAGAATGTAAGCTGTAACGGGATAGCAGTGGATAAGGAGGGAAACCTTTATCTTGCCCTGAATACCTGGTCCAATAATGACAGTGGCAACAGCGTCAGCTCAGATGAATATTTTACACTCGTAATAGGAGAGGACGGCAGCCAGAAGGGCAGGATCCCATCGGACGGATATACATCCAGACTGGTCGGGCTTGCGGACGGAACGGTTGCCTCCATCGGATATGGGGATGCCGGATGTGAGCTGCGGCCGTTAGATGTCGGCGCAATGAAAGAACAGACAGACAAGGCAATTGAAGTCCCTTCCGATACAGTCTCTGTGTTAGATGAGAAGAATCTGCTGGTCACAGAGGGCAGCAGTGTTTATAAGTACAATCTGGATACGAAGGAAAAAGAGGAATTTTTCAGCTGGATGGACTGTAATATTTCCAGCTCCAGCGTGAGCAGCTACGGAGTCCTGTCCGATGGAAGAATCGCAGCTTATCTTCAGAACTGGAACTCCAACGGAAACCAGACGGAGATTGCACTGATCAAAGAAGTGGATGCCAGTGAAGTGCAGATACCGTAAATCTCACACTCGCCTGCATGTGGACAGGTTCAGACGTGGAGGAGAAGGTGATCGCATTTAACAAGAGTCAGGATAAGTATCATATCACAATGAAGTCTTATGGAGACGGCGCAGAGGAGTACGAGGATGCAGTGAACAGCTTCAACACGGCAGTGACATCGGATTCCAACATTGATCTGGTGCTTTTTAACGATTATTCCCAGGCGATCAATTTTGCATCCAAAGGATTAAATGTGGATTTGTATGGACTGCTGGACAAAGACACGGAACTTTCGAGAGATGATTTCCTTCCAAATGTACTCACTGCATGCGAGTATGATGGAAAACTGGCGATCCTGCCGCAGACCTTTACGTTACAGACGGTGATCGGAAAAGCGGATGATGTTGGAACGACACCGGGATGGACCGTGTCGGATATGAAGGCGCTGCTCGCATCCAAACCGGAAGGAACACAGCTTTTCTGGGGTATGGACCGGACGTCTGCATTGACAGCACTGATGAGTCTCGGCTATAATGATTTTATCAACTGGGAGGATGCAAGCTGTAATTTTGACAGTCAGGAATTTATAGATGTACTGGATTTTGCAAATATGTTCCCGGAAGAGTTTGAATATAGAGATGATATGGAAGACAGCACGGTTCTGCTGAGTCAGGGAAAACAGCTTTTAGATACTTATTATCTCAGTGATTTTGAGCAGGTACAGATGTACCGTGCGATTTTGGAGGTCCGACAACATTTATTGGTTATCCGACCAGCGAGGGAAACGGAGCAATGCTGAGTCTGAACAATATTATTGGAATTTCCAATAGCTGTAAGGATGTCGATGGTGCATGGCAGTTTTTAAGGACATTTTATCTGCCAAAGAAGAGCAGCGACGGCGACAGTGATTACACTTATGGATTTTCCATTAGAAAAGACGATTTTGAAAAATATTGTCAGAACGCAATGAAAGCAGACTCTGACGGCGGAAGTACCTGGGGCTGGGGGGAATTCGAAGTTGAGATCCAGCCGGCGACACAGGAGGATGTAGATCAGGTAAAAGATCTTGTATACAATACAACCGCTGTTTCCGGTGCCGTTTCCGATGATATCACCAATATCATCAATGAGGAGGCAGCAGCCTATTTCTCAGGACAGAAGTCCGCAGAGGATGTGGCAAAAATTATCCAGAGCAGAATGCAGGTATATTTAAGTGAGACGAAGTAAGAAAAAGGATTTTAGTAAGGTTATAAAAAACAGAATAAATCATGGTTTCATAGGCTGGTGTCAGGAGCGTTCCTGGCACCGAGCGTTCTGGGAGTACTGTTATTTTTTGTACTCCCATTTCTTGTAGTGATCTATTTTTCCTTTGTGAATAATCCGGTGGCAAAAAAGTTTGTGGGACTGACAAATTACATCAATGTCATTCAAAATGGGGCATTCCGGACAGCAGTTGGAAATTACACTATTTTTTTCGGTAGTGGCAGTGCCGCTTGCGTGATCCTTGGCATGGCACTCGCATTTCTACTGGATGCAGGCATTCCGTTAAAAAGTGAACTGCGGAGTTGTTTTCTGACACCGCTTATGGTGCCGACAGCGTCTATCGTGCTGATCTGGCAGGTGCTTTTTGATTACAATAGTGTTGTGAATGTGGCAGTGCAGAAGTTCGGCGGAGGACAGGTGGACTGGCTGAAATCTTCGGCAGGTCTTTTGGTCATTATTCTGCTGTTTTTTATGGAAAAAACTTAGGTTACAATATGATCCTCTTTTTGTCTGCGATGGGAAATATCCCAAAGGATATTATCGAGGTGGCAGAGTTGGACGGGGCAAACCGCTGGCAGATCTTCCTGCATGTTAAATTGCGGTATCTGTCACCGACGATCATGTTTGTGACGATACTTTCCATGATCAATTCGTTTAAGGTTTTCCGTGAGATTTATCTTCTGACAGGCGAGTATCCGTACGGTGCACTTATATGCTGCAGCATTATATGAACAATACGTTTGCTTCGGCAGATTACCAGAAACTTTCCACGGCAGCAATTTATATGTCCTTTGTGATGATCGTCATTATGGGAATTTTATTTTGGGTGGAACATCATTTTGGAAAGGATTTGGAGGAAGAATGAAAAAGAGATCAGAACGAAAAAAAATTATGTATCCGCATCTGCCTGACGGTGATCGCAGTGGTTACGGCGCTGATTTTTATCATGCCGATCGTTCTTACCATCAGCAATTCGTTTATGTCGGCAGCGGAGATCACCTCCAACTATGGTTCCATTTTCCAGAAAACGGATACCGGGGGCAAGCAGTACATCTCTCAGACGGTAAACCTCAAATTTATACCGGATATGGTAACTTTCTCACAGTATGCGACCGTGTTATTTAAGAGTCCGGACTATCTGTTGAAGTTTTGGAATTCCGTGATCTTAGTGGTGCCGATCGTGGTATTCCAGCTGGTGGTGGCAGTGCTCGCCGCATATGGCTTCACAAGGACCAGAGGAAAACTTTCCGCAATCGTCTTTTTTGCATATGTGATCTTAATGATGATGCCATATCAGGTTACACTGGTGCCAAATTATCTGGTCTTAAACTGGATGAAGCTACTGGATACGAACTGGAGTATATGGCTTCCGGGTATTTTTTCACCGTTTAGTGTGTACCTGATCACGAAGTATATGAGACGAATACCAGTGCCGCTCATCGAGGCGGCGAAGATTGACGGAGCCAACGAGTTTCAGGTCTTTACAAAGATATGTATTCCAATCTGTAAGGGCGTGATCACAACCTGTGCGATCCTGGTATTTATGGATTACTGGAATATGGTGGAACAGCCACTGCTGTTTTTAACGATACAGATAAATACCCGCTGTCGATCTTTTTGTCAAAGATCAATGCGCAGGAAGTGGGACTGGCATTTGCAGTGGCGACTTTTTACATGATCCCAAGCCTTTTGATTTTCTTATACGGTGAGGATCAGCTGGTAGAAGGTATCGCTTATCAGGGCGGTGTCAAAGGATAGAAAATGGAGAGTTAAAAAGATGACAGATAGAAAAGATAAAATAAAGAATATCACAATTATATTTTTACTGGTGCTGCTGATACTTACCTTTTTTTCCAATACGATCATGAATTATTCGCTTGTGGAAGTCAGCACACAGCAGGTGACAAGCGGTCAGATCACTTCCAAGGTGCGCGGAAGCGGTTCTGTGGAGGCGAGTGAGAGTTATTCCGTCACGATCGAGGAGACAAGGAAGATCGCAACGGTCAACGTGAAAAAGGATGCGGAAGTAGCAACCGGAGATTTACTGTTACCTTAGAGGATACAGACAGTGATGAGTTAGATGCTGCAAAGAAGAGTTTAAACGAGGCACAGGCAGCCTATGAATCTGCAGTGCTTACCGCAGGGATCACAGTGGCAGAGCGCCAGAGCATTGAGGCTGGAAAGGGATCAAGCCTCACCCAGAAACAAAATGAGATCGCAGCAGCAAATCAGAGAGTGAAAGATGCGCAGGCGGCAGTGGATGCTGCACAGGCAAGTGTCGATAAGATCAAAGCACAGATCGATGCGGTCAGCAACTCAACGACAGACACAACTGCAGAGGAAAAGGCAGTGTTAGATGCAGAGAAAAAGAACAGTGAGGCGCAGGACAGCCTGACGAGTGCGGAGAGTGCTTATACGCCGGTGAAGAGTGCGTATGATACGGCGCTTTCAGGTTTGCAGAGCGCACAGAGTACGTATGATGAGGCAAAGACAGCATACGATAACCTACCATCAACCGCCACAGAAGCAGATAAACAAACGGCAAAAACATCGGTGGCGATTGCAGAGACAAAGCTGAAAGCAGCCAAAGCCACTTACGACGCCCGCAAGGATGATTTAAATAAAGTCCAGGGTTCCTACGATTCTGCAAAGTCCGCAGCAACCGACAGCAAGAATGCTCTGAGCAATGCAAACTACAATCTCTCCGTGAAAAAACTGACTGGCACGAACACCGCGGAAGCAAACAATCTGCAGGCGCAGTTGAACACGGCAACGGCGGCACTGACCGATGCAAACTCAGCATTGACCAGCGCAACCAATGATCAGAAAAAAGTGACCGATAAGATCAGTGGAGAGGTGACGATCGCATCTGCCTATAAAACAATGACAGATCTGCAGGAAGAAGTAGCAAAATTACAGGCGAAATCCATCGGAACAGAGATCACATCACCAATATCAGGAACTGTTACTGATATTGCAGTGACAGCAGGAACTACAGTCAACGCCAATGATGTCATGATGACCATTCAGCCGGAAAACAAAGCGTATGTGTTACAGTTCTCTGTGACTGAAAATCAGGCAAAGAAGGTCAGAGTCGGAGATACAGCGGAAATACTGAATAACTGGTACGGAAATGATGTTTCCGCAGTCGTGTCAGCCATCCGCAAAGATCCACAGAACCGCTCCAACAGTATTATCATCTGTGAGATGAAAGGGGATGTGTCAGTCGGAGACAGCTATACACTGTCTATCGGGGAGCAGAGCTCCAACTATGACACGATCGTACCGACGAGTGCTATCCGGGAAGATTCCAATGGAAAATTCATTCTGATCATAGAGTCAAAGAGCACACCGCTTGGAAACCGCTACTATGCGAGACGTGTGGATGTGGATGTTATCACATCAGACGATACAAAATCAGCAGTGACCGGAGCTTTGGAAGGTTATGAGTATGTAATCACAACGACTACAAAACCGATCAAGGAAAACGAACAGGTACGTCTTGCATCAGAATAAACAGAAAGGAATGACACATGAAGGTAAAGCAGTACAGAAAAATACTTCTATTAGTGCTGATGATATGTGCTGCCATTCTTTTCGGCTGTGTGGAACGGCACTCGGCAGACAGCTTTCCACACAGCAGATCGCATCAGAGTGGTCAGCAGAAGACAGTTATGCACAGATTTCCTGCTTTTTTTCCAAAGATGCAGCAGTGACGAAGGACTATGTGATACAGCTGGAACAGAAATTAAAACTGCATTGCAGGAGGCGTCAGAGGATACATCGGATGTAAACGGAAGAACGCTGGTGGACTGTTACAGCACAAAAGGGGAACTTACCCTTTATTCTGACCGGGCATCCATCACGGCGAGAGCATTCGGTGTTGGAGGAGATTTTTTCACATTTCATCCGCTGAAACTGTTGTCCGGCAGCTATTTTGATGGAGAAGATTTAAACAGAGACGGTGTGGTCATTGATGAAAATGTTGCATGGCAGTTATTTGGTTCCAACAATGTCGCAGGAATGTATGTGGAAATCAACGGAGTACAGTATCCGGTGCGCGGTGTGGTAAAAAAGCGATAAGGGATATTTCAGTGATGCGGCGGACGAGGAAGCAGCAACCGTTTATGTCTCTTATGAGATTTTAGAAGGCGGATCAGGCAGCAGTACTGGCGGCATGGACAGCGCAGCAGCCAGCACACCGGCAGCAGGCACGACGGATTCAAAGGGTGGAAGTTACGGACAGGCAGCTGGAACGACGCTTGACAGCTATGAGCTTCTCATCAAAAATCCGGTGCAGAAGTTTGGATTCAATGCATTAAAAGAAGCATTGGGATTGGATGAAAGCAGTTATGGAGTCGTTGAAAATTCTTCCCGTTTTGGATTGATGAATCGTTTTACGGTATTAAGAAATTTTGGAATCCGTTCGATGAATACAAAGAATATTGTTTTCCCATATTGGGAAAACCGGGCGAGAGCTTATGAGGATCTTGCAGCGCTGCTGTTGATTCTGGAATTGTTATGTCTGGTCTATCCGGTCATTTTGCAGCCGGGAAATACACTGGCTATGGAAACACAAGACTGAAATCCGACAGAAGCTGGTGCAGTGGATCAAGGTGTTCGTGAAAGAGCTGCGGATCTGGATGAAGCATGTGAAAGCACAAGAACGTCCGGTGAAAAAACAGTGACATTGGAAAAAATAAAGGAGTGGCGGTATTCAGGACAGAATACGCTTGATGTATTTATGAAAAGAATTGTTTTGTTGGTTGGCGGCGTGGAAACGCTTGCTACTTTTCCATACAGATGGGAAATGAATGGAAGCGCATGGGCTATAAGGTGTTTTATTTTGACTTGGAGGATGAGATGAACAGCGCCAAAAAGCTGCGCAGATTTATCAAACCGGGGGAGACAGTGCTTGTCACGTTTAACTTTGAAGGTCTGGAAAAAGAGGCAGGCGTTTACCGTGAAGGCATTGGCTATGTATGGGATGAATATGCAGTTCCGTGTTACAACATCGCCGTCGATCATCCGTATTATTACCATGAGAGACTTGCTGATCTTCCGAAAAAATATTACCACATCAGCATCGACCGGCTGCATGAGGCTTATTTTAAACATTTTTATCCGGAGTTTACGCACCGTGGATTTCTTCCGCTTGCAGGAAGTAAATTGGAAGAATTATGTAAATTAAATACCGGTAAGGAAGATGGAAAACAATCGGTTGAATATCCGGCAGAACGAATCAGGAAGCCTGTTGAGAAAAAATACAATGTCATTATGACAGGAAACTTTACCCCGACGTCTTTCTGTGAACCATATATCAACTGGATCAACGATGAATATGCAGCTTTTTATCAGGGGATCATCGATGACATCATTGCGCATCCGCATCGCACGGTCGAGGAGGTGGCATTGGAACACTGCGAGCGCGAGATGGGGGAGAATACTTATAAGGATCTCCGCATGGCGCTGCACCGCATGATATTTATTGATATCTATGTGCGCAATTACTGGCGCAGGGAGGCGGTAAAAGTGCTGGTGGACGCAGGAATACAGGTGGATGTATTCGGCAAGGGCTGGGATGAACTCACCTGCGGTCACCCGGAAAACATGATCCTGCATCCGCAGACAACTTCAGAGGAGTGTTTAAAAGCAATTGCGGCGTCCAAAATATCGTTGAACGTCATGCCATGGTTTAAGGACGGAGCACATGACCGTGTCTTTAATTCAATTTTAAATGGCACTGTCAGCGTGACTGATACGAGCAAATATCTTTGCGGGGAATTAAAAGAAGGACAGGGCGTATGTTATTACGATCTTGCCCATATGGAAAAACTGCCGGAGCTGGTGAGAGATCTGCTGGCGGACGATGCACGCCGGGAGGAGATCGTAAGAGCCGGTATCCCTGTGGTGGAAGAAAAACATACGTGGATCAGGCGGGCACATCAGCTGCTGGAATGGATCGAGGAAGATGCACGCGGGACAGACAGAAAAGATTGAGAGAGAAACGGGAGTAATCGGAGAAAAGCGAAGAATTCCGCATAAAACAGTTGCATTTTGCAGATAATGAGGGTATAATGTCGGAAGAAATTGGCAGTGACGAAAGCTACGACCGCAAAGCTGTTTCAGAGAGCCGGTGGCAGGTGTAAACCGGTGCAGTGAGTAAGGTCTTTCCACTTTCAGAGCCGGTGATGAAAGTCACAAGGTTCGTACCCTGTATCGTACGTTTGAGAGGTCGGAAGAAGATCTGTTCTTTAACATAGAGAAAGAGAGGCAGAGTGTTCCGGCAATATGGGTGGCAACGCGGAAGAGAATACAGCCTTTCGTCCCATGTGTTTTGGCACAGGGGCGGAAGCTTTTGTGTTATAAAAAAGAAAAAGGAGCTTAGAAAAAATGATCGATTTAAAATTTTTAAGAGAAAATCCGGAAATCGTAAAACAGAACATCCGCAACAAATTCCAGGATAACAAACTGGAACTGGTTGATAAGTAATCGCTCTGGAACAAAGAAACAGAGAAATCAAACAGGAAGTCGAAGCACTCAGAAGCTGAAAGAAATAAAATTTCCAAACAGATCGGTGCACTGATGGGACAGGGCAAACGCGAAGAAGCAGAAGAAGTAAAGAAACAGGTTGCAGCATCCGGTGCGCGTATT
>ENA-OQIO01001336-OQIO01001336.1-human-gut-metagenome-genome-assembly--contig:-NODE-1336-length-12131-cov-2.107547_pt1 | contig 12131 bp, 19 predicted proteins | sample MGYA00242573_ERZ504737 | MGnify/ENA primary metagenome ERZ504737 (study PRJEB26092, sample SAMD00036203) | human gut metagenome | host: Homo sapiens | study: EMG produced TPA metagenomics assembly of... | reverse complement strand
ATCCTCATGGTCAATGAATTTTAATCAGAATGTTAAGTTTCAGCAGATAAAAAATACATTCAAACGGTTTGATCAAGATCATCCAAAATTCAAGAATTTCATGAATGCTGTATGGAGAGAGCAGGCACTTAAACAGGATGCTGTGATCGAGATTTCTATTACATCTCCAGAAGGAAAAAATTATTGTTCGAATATCAAACTGAATGCAGCAGATATCGAGATGTTTGAACAGTTGAAATCCATGAAACCAGAATAATTTCAAATTTTAATGTTAAATTAATGTCACGGAATCCCGAAAAGCAAAAATTTAATGTCACAACCCAAAAAGAAGGCTAGTCAAATTTCACGACTAACCTTCTTGATTTTTACTGTAATTCTTCCTCAGACACCAGATTTTTCATGCTTCTAAGCCCTATACAAAGGGTTGAAGTATTATGTAATACGGCAGATGTTGTTGGCTGGATAAAGCCTAACACACCGGCCCCAATAAGCCCTGCGTTAAATCCAACAATAAAGCGGTAATTATTATGAATTCGGCGCATTAAGTGGTTACTGATATGTTTGAGAGTTACCAGACCATGTAAATGGTCTCCTTCAATCGTTACATCTGCGATTTCTCTTGCAATCTGAGCTCCATCACTGATCGCGATTCCAACATTAGATGCAGATAATGCTGGAGAATCATTGATTCCATCTCCGATCATAATAACTTTTCTTCCTTCGGCTTTTTCTTTCTCAACGAAAGCAGCTTTATCCTCTGGAAGTACCTCAGCATGATATTCATCCACACCAACTTGGCTGCAATAACCTTTGCAGTACGATCACTGTCTCCAGTCATCATAACGACTTTCTTGATTCCAGCAGCTTTTAATGCTTTGATCACATCTTTGGCTTCTTCACGTAATGGGTCTTCAATACAGATCACACCTGCAAGTTTTCCTTCGATCGCCATATATAAATGCGAACATTCTTCAGGCAGTTTCTCAAATAACTCTTCTTTGCCTTCAGGAATTGTACACTGCTCATCTTCGAATACAAAATGATAACTTCCAATGACAACTTTTTATTCTCAATCATGGAAGAAATTCCATGAGCCACGATATACTCAACCTCAGAATGTAATTCTTCATGTACAAGATTTCTGTCAACAGCTGCCTGAACTACAGCTTTTGCCATAGAATGAGGGAAATGTTCCTCTAAACATGCGGCAATTCTTAATAATTCCTTGCATTTCATTCCGTTAAATGAAACAATATCAAGAACAGTAGGTTCCGCTTTTGTTAAAGTTCCTGTTTTATCAAAAACGATCGTTTCGGCTTCTGCCATTGCTTCTAAGTATTTACCACCTTTGACAACGATCTGATGGTCATTTGCTTCCTTGATCGCAGATAAAACAGAGATTGGCATTGCAAGTTTTAATGCACATGAGAAATCAACCATCAGTACAGATAAAGCTTTTGTTACATTTCTTGTAAACAAATATGTGAGAGCAGTTCCAGCCAATGTATAAGGAACTAGACGATCTGCAAGATGTTCTGCTTTACTTTCTAAAGAAGATTTTAATTTTTCAGATTCTTCGATCATCGTAACAATCTTGTCAAATTTGCTTGATCCATTTACTTCTTTTACGCAAACTTTTAAGTCACCCTCTTCAACGACAGTTCCTGCATATACGTATCCGTCAGGAATCTTGCGAACAGGTGTTGATTCTCCAGTTAATGATGCCTGATTGACCATTGCTTCACCATCAACAACAACTCCATCAAATGGGATCATATTTCCCATCTGTATGTGACGATATCGTTAGCATCAATTTCGTTGGATGGAACTAAAATCTCATGATCTTCTTCGACTTTCCATACCTTATCAATATTCAAGGACATGCTTTTTGCAAGATCATCAACGGATTTCTTATGTGTCCATTCTTCGAGAATTTCTCCGATTCCGAGTAAAACATGATAGAGGATGCGGTATTGATATCTCTTCGAATGATCGATACTCCGATTGCCGTACCATCAAGTACTGGAACTTCAATCTTACCCTGAGCAAGTGTATGTATTCCTTCATATATATATTTCACAGATTTGATCACTGTGATCCCTGCTCTTAATGGATATGGAAATAATAATTTGTTTCCATAATGGAATAAGACTTTACTTATAAGTTTCTCCTGATATGTCTGGTTTAATTGTCTGCTCTGACTTTCTTGATAATTATCAGGGACTGTGATGATTCCATGATAAAATTCCTTTAAAGCAGTAAGAATTTCACTGCGGCTGGCATCATAACAGATCACGATGTCATTTGTGCGGTCATAGATTTTTACAGATGTTACAAAATCTTTTGTTATAAGATAATATTGAAGTTCATCTGCCTGATCAGCACTCATTGTCTTCTGGCAGTTATGAATACGAATTCTGCCTCGAATCTCATGTTTGATCGTAAATTTCATACAAACTCCTTTTTGTTTGAAAACACCTGCAGGAAAACTGCAGGTGCCTTAATCTTCTATTCTATTCTGCAACTTCTTTGAAAGTATCTTCGGAAACTTCTTCTGTTTCTTCCGCCTCATCAGTTTCAGCATAAGCTTCCCATTCCTCTGCTTCTGCTGCTCTTTCTTCATTGATCTGCTGAGCTTCAGCATAGATATCTTCAGCATTCTCCTGTACAGTTGCAACTGTATCCATTACACATTCTTTTGCACGAAGAACAGCTGCGGTGCAGTTGGTGTAAAGTTTTTTCGCATCCTTACTTGATAATGCTTAATACCTGCTGTTCCAAATAAAACGCCTGCTGCAAAAAATCCTGTTTTTTTACTCTTTACTACTGATAAAACTTTTGTTAAATCCATGGTTTTTTCCTCCTGTATGATATAAATATGTATTTATTTCTCGTATACTTAAGAGCTATATGACTTTATATGCTCTCTAAGTAACTTTGTCCATTATAAAACATCCTATGGCGATTACTCAAGACTAATCGCAGTGCCTTATTGATAATATTTCTCAATAAGCGCTACTCTCCTTCTGTAGTGTCAGAGCTGTTAAATATGTTCCCAGAATCACCTTTTGAACGGTTATAGTCGTATTTGGAAGGATATCCACATGTCTCAGCAGCATCTGCACCTCCATAATTCTTAGCAAAATCCTGACGTTTTCCTTTGTTAAACATAAAGTATTTTAATGCTTCCTGATTTGCTTTGAAATTTACAAAGAAAACATATCCACATGGAGGATAGCTTCCAGCAACAGCTGTTTTGTATGTATTCTCGATCGGTACACGAAGCTGATCAATCTCTGTTGTTCCCATTTTTGCAACAGATAGGATCAGTTTCTTAATATAAGTTGCGTCCATATCCGTAGATACATCACCAAGTGCATCAATCGCAATATCCACAAGATCTAAAGGATTTTGCTGTAACATCTTCTGGAAAGTTGCCTGCATAACAGCACGCTGTCTTCCTGTTCGTCCAAACTCTTCAACACCATACTTTTTAGAGAACACATGACGAACTCTTGCATACCCTAATGCCTGATTACCATTAAAGTCTGTTTGCCGACTTTTACATTTCGATATTTTTTCTTTGAAATATAATTTGTTGTATTTAAGTATTCTGCTTCTCTTTGTTCAAGAGTCATTTCAATTCCGCCGATCCTGTTAATTACCTTTTCAAATGCGGCAAGATCTACAACACAGAATTTGTCGATCTTAATATTAAAATTTTGAGCCAGTGTCTGATATAAAAGCGCTTCCCCGCCAAATGCATAAGCGGCATTTAGTTTATTACGTCCATGACCTGGTATTTCTACATACATATCTCTTAAAAAAGAAGTTAATTTCAATTCTTTTGTTTTAAAGTTAATCGTTGCAACCATCATACTGTCAGATCGACCATGATCACCTTTTTCGGAGCCCTGAGCCCCATTATCAGAACCAACTAATAAAATATTGACAACATCTTTATCGAAGGTCAGATCTTCCTCATTCTTAATCTTGACTTTATCCATAGATTGTTTTTTGGGCGTCACTGCGGCTTCCAGTCGCGCATCATAATACCCAAGCATACCACCAACGCCAATTGCAATGATCAGAAAAAAACTGATTATGACTGTAAATTTTTTTGTAAACATTCTAAAGTTCCCTCCTTATTTTCCTGTCCGTATTTTACCACATATTCTTTTGATATCAAACCGTTAATCTTTGTTTTTTTCATTTCCTAAGAAAATCTTCAGAATTTTATCCATATCATTTTGATATGGATATGATGTAAAAAATGTATTTTACACTTGTTTTTATTCATGATAAGATAAAAACATATTAAGTTAGGTAACTAGTTTACACTTTTTATATATTGTTCTGAGAAATCTCCAGAGATAAGCAACGGGTGCTGTTCTTTGGAGATTTTTTAATATCATAGGAATTTCCGATGGAATCCCCTAATTTAAGAATCTTAAGAATGCCTTAGCTGCGATACTTTGTGGATATTCTGTATCATAGATCAAGATGATATTACGCTGAGGAAACGTTTCTTTTACCTCAATCTCAAAGACTTCTCCAGATTCCAGATCATCTTTAGCAAATTCTGGTGGGATAAAACCAATTCCAAGATTATGTCTTACAGCTGGAAGGATCATATCTGTAGTTGCAAGTTCCATATCTGCCTCAAATTTTAATCCATTCTTTTCAAAATACTGATTTAAAAACTTTCTTGTGATAGCTTCTGGGGTCAGACTGATCCAAGGATATTGGGCAAGTTGCTTGATAGAAATTTTTTGACCTTTTAATTCCTCAAAACGTTTCCCACCAATTAAAATATCATGGTATTTTCTTAAAACTTTTTGCTGTAACGGTTTTTCTATTTGAAATGGTGCAGATACAACTGCAAAATCAACATTGCCTTCTTTTACGATATTGATGGATTTTCTTGTACTATTATTTAAAATCTTAAAATGCACATTCGGATATTGTTCATTAAAGGATTCCATTGCCTGAAATAAATAGCAATGCAGAGCGGTTTCTGTCGCACTTACATAGATTGTTCCATTTTCAAGGCTTAGCATATCACTTAAATTGCTCTCTGCTTTAAAAAACTGAGCACATCCGGCTGCGATGTATTCATAAAAAACTTCACCTTCTGGTGTTAACTTCATACCAACTTTGCTTCGTTCAAATAATCTGCAGTTTAAATTCTTTTCAAGATTATGGATCGTTCTTGTTACGGATGGCTGGCTTGTGTGTAAAACTGTAGCAGCTTTCGTAAGATTCCCATATTTTGCTACATAATAAAAAATCCGGTAATGTTCAAAATTTGTATTCATCGTTTTATTTCCTTTTCGCAAGCTGCCAGAATGCAACAGCACTCGCAGCAGCTACATTTAATGAATCTACTCCATGTGCCATCGGAATCTTTACTGTATAGTCACATGCATCAATCGTTTCCTGACATAAACCATCGCCTTCTGTTCCAAGGATGATCGCAAGTTTATCTTCTGACATCAAAGCTTCATCATCAATACTTACAGATCGGTCAGTCAATGCCATCGCAACATTTTTATAACCAAGTTCTTTTAAACGATGCATTCCATCCGCTGGCCATGTATCATCCCCAAGAAATGTCCATGGTATCTGAAAAACAGTTCCCATACTAACGCGTACAGATCTTCGGTATAATGGATCGCTGCAGCCTTTACTAAGCAGTATGGCATCCATATTAAGTGCCGCAGCAGAACGAAAGATTGCTCCGACGTTGGTTGGATTCATAACATTTTCCAGAATAACGATTCGTTTTGCATGATCACAGATCGTTTCGAGCGCAGGTAATGGTTTTCGACGCATGGCACACAACATGCCTCTTGTGAGTCCAAAACCAGTTAGTTGTTTTAATACATCAAAAGATGCTGTATAGACAGGAATATCCTGATATTGCAATATAATATCTTTTGCCTGTGTTTTAATATGACGATCTTCAACCAAAAAAGAAATCGGTTCATATCCTTGTTCAAAGGCTGTCTGTATAACCTTTGGACTTTCCGCAATAAAAATCCCAAGATCTGGTTCATAATAATGTAATAACTGCCCTTCTGACAAGCTTGCATAAATATCTAGTTGTGGATCGTTTAGATCCGTGATCTGTATGACAGACATCTTATCTTACCTCCATGTCTTTGTTCTGAAATGTAGCTTTAAATCCACATTATTATATCGTATTTCACAAACTAAATCTACAAAATATAAAGGATTTGTGATATAATAAATCTTCAAACACATTTCAATCAAAGGAGAAATTACTATGGATAACCAGAACATCCTGGCTGTTGTTGCCGGAGAAGAAATCACGCAGAAAGATTTAGATGCACTGATTGCTGCATTACCAAAAGAACAACAGGCATATGCAGGGAATGAACACTTTAGAAACCAGTGTTTAGAACAGATCATTACTGTTCATCTTTTCGCTAAATTAGGAGAAGAATTAAAATTAGAAGAAACAGAAGCTTTCGCTGACAATTTAGCTCATGCAAAGAGAGAGATTCTTGCACAGATGGCTCTCGGAGAGGCTATGAAAGATATTACTGTTTCTGAAGAAGAAGCAAAAGAATATTATAAAGCGAATGAAAATCAGTTTATGGCTGGAGAAACAGTTCATGCGAAGCATATTCTTGTAGATGGTGAAGACAAATGTCAGGAAATCTTAGAAAAGATCATCGGTGAGGAAACTACATTTGAAGATGCGGCTAAGGAATTTTCAACATGCCCATCCAAAGAAAAAGGTGGAGACCTTGGTGCATTTGGACGAGGACAGATGGTGAAAGAATTTGAAGATGCTGCATTTGCTGCTGAAGTTGGACACGTTGTAGGTCCAGTAAAGACACAGTTTGGATATCATCTGATCAAAGTTGAAGATAAAAAAGACGCAGAAACTTCTGTATATGAAGATGTTGCTGATACGATCAAGAATATCATTCTTCAGCAGAAACGTAACGATGTTTACGGAAATAAGATCGCTGAATTAAAAGAAAAATATGTAGAAAAATAGAATTTTCTTACATAGTGTAAAGTATAAAAAGATGCCTTCCACAAAAACTTTATGGGAGGCATCTTTTTGAATGTTTAATTTTTATTACATGATCAATCTTCTAAATCTACTACGTTATTCTACACCGTAATGTGTTAATAAGGCTTTTTCTGCTTCTGCGCTCCATAATCCATTATGTCTGTCGCAAATATCAGCAAGTTCATTGAAAAAAGGATCATCTTTTGCAAGACTTCTAAGATCAGAAATTGCTGTCATTGGCATATTGATATGAAGATATGATAATTTCTTTCCACCTGGAATATTTGGAAGATTCATTGTTGTATCAACGATAGAATCAATTCCTCCAACATGAGTGATCATAACAGCTGGTTTGATTTCTTTTCTTGCAGCACGATCGATTGCTTCTTTCATGTCATCGATACTTCCACCAGTACTTCCAAGAATCTTCGTTGCATTGTAATGACAGTCATACAGATTCACATCTGCTGAAAATTCGGAGTCTGTTGGTCCTGCAAACAGGTTCATACATCCATCATAGCCTAAAATCTTGTTTCCAAGTTCTGCAACTGGTCTGGCTGGTACGTAAACAAAGACATCATCAAATCCTTTTCCATCGACAGATAGTGCTTTTAATCCATCGACTGGATCATCCATCTTTGCTGTGTTTACATAAATTAATTCAACACCTTTTTCCTTGGCTTCTTCTACAGAGATCACCTCATTCGCTCTTGCTAATTTGGCGTCATCAATGTCTGTAACGATCACTTTGGCTGGTTTATTCTCGATGGCAAGGGCGTAGCTTACAGCACCAAGTCCCATTGGTCCGCATCCACCAAGAATTGCGATACTTCCACCTGCTTTTGTTCCCATTACATGTTCATAACGGTCTTTAACGTGATAGTTTGTTTTATAACCACAAATGACACAGCACATTGGTTCTGCAACAGAAGATTCAAAGTAAGAATCTCCTTCATGAGTCCAAAGGCATCCAGCTTCGATAATATCATTTGGGAAAATACAGTAAGTTGCTGCTCCACCGCACTCTGTAATAAGAGTATCCTGGAGATTCAGCCTGTCCAGGAATTGCTGGCTGCTGTGCGAACTTCTGTCCTGGTTTGAATTTATCCTGCCATTTTTTACCGACTTTCACAATATCTCCGGCAAATTCGTGTCCAATGATGATCGGGTGATCAGCAACATCCGCAGGAACTCGCTTATGATCTGCTCCTTGTTTTACCATTTTCCATGTAGACATACAGATCGAATCACTCATCACCTTAACAAGGATCTCATCGTCCTTGATCTCTGGGAGTTCAAATTCTTCCAGACGGATATCGTCTTTTGCATATAATCTTACACCTTTAACTTGCATATGCTACCTCCTAAAATATAAAATCCATACAGGTATATTTTAGCACAAGGAAATTATTTTTTAAACTCGTTTTCTTGATATTTATCTACAATATGATTAAACATTGTGCGAACAGCAGGCGCCATAAAATTCGGATTCATAGCTGCAAGTCCGATGATCCTGCTTGCAGGTGGTTTTGTTGGATAACTATCAACTTTATATGGAATATCTGTCATAACAAGTTTCGGCATCAGACAGATTCCAAATCCTTTCTCAACAAGTGCGATCGTTGATAAATCATCAACTACATGATAGTTCGATTGTACTTGCAGCGAATTCTCTTTTAAGAAATTCTGGATATCTGCATCGGTACTGTCTCGTTGTGTTACAAATTGATGATGTTTCATTTCTTCAATATCAATATAATTTGTACTTTTATTTGCTTTTGTACCACTCGGCAGAACACAGAGTAATTCGTCACGATATAATGGTTCAATCGGAATATCCTTTGCACTGGATACGGATAAAAATCCGAGATCTACAACTCCGTTCTTGATCCAGTATACAACATCATCGTAAGTTCCCTGAAAGACTTCAATGTCAATCTCTGTATACTTCTTCTTAAAAGAATGTAAGATCTCTGGTAGCCAGCTGGTACATACACTGGAGAATACTCCAATCTTTACTTTTCCTTGTTTTAATCCATTTAATTCAGCAATTTCCTGCTTTAAGCTTTCATCACAGTTCAATACAGCATTTACATATGGTAATAGCTGCTCTCCATAGTTTGTGAGACTGACTCCTGCTTTGCTTCTTGTCAATACTGAAAATCCTAATTCATTTTCCATCGATGAGATGGCATGACTGATCGCAGAGGGTGTTAATCCTAAGATATCCGCTGCTTTATGGAAACTCCCTACATCTGCGATTGTCTTGAAAACTTGGTATGTCAATAATGTCATTCCATAAAACTTCCTTACTTTATTATTTTATCTATCACATTTATATAACAGATTTTCCCAACGTCTGTCAACCTCTTTCTGGAATTCTTCAATTAAATGTTCATTTCCAGGTTTAAATAAATGTTTAAATCTTCCTGTGCTCTTAAGAAATCTTCAATAGGAAGTTTTTTCTTTGGCTCGTAAGTTAAATTCCATTTTCCATGATCTACTTCAAACATTGGCCAGTAGCATGTTTCTACTGCAAGACGACAGATTTCCATAATATCTTCTGTATTGTATCTCCATCCTCTTGGACATGGTGTCATGATATTTAAGAAACTTGCCCCTTCTGTGTAAATCGCTTTTTCAGCCTTTTTATGAAGATCATTAAAGTTTAGTGTAAATGTACTCTGGCCTACATATGCTACATCATGATCTGCGATGATGCTTTGCAAGGTCTTTACGGTTCTGTCATTTTACCAACAGATTCTTTTCCTGTCGGTGTTGTTGTTGTATCTGCAAACATTGGTGTTGCAGAAGATCTCTGGATTCCTGTATTCATATAAGCTCCGTTATCGTAACACACATAAACCATGTCATGACCACGTTCCATAGCTCCTGATAAAGACTGGAATCCGATATCATAAGTTCCACCATCTCCACCAAATGCGATGAATTTAAAGTTTTCGTCTTTTGGAAGTTTTCCACGTTTTTTTAATGCTTTATATGCTGTCTCAACTCCACTTAATGTTGCTCCTGCATTTTCAAATGCATTGTGGATATAGCTGTCTTCCCATGCAGAATATGGATACATGAAAGAAGATACCTCAAGACATCCTGTCGCATTTGCGATCACAGCATGATCTTCTTCATGTAAAGCACGAAGTACCGCACGAACTCCAATTGTAGCACCACATCCGGCACACATACGATGTCCTGGAGCTAAACGCTCTTTTTTACTCATCATTTCTTTTACATTATAACTACTCACAGTATTCCTCCTATTAACGCAATCCGATGTATTTAAACTGTTCAAGTTTTGTTCCATTTTCAATATGATCTTCAAGATCAGTAAAGATATCATATACTTCCTGTACGGTAAAGTCTCTTCCGGCAAGTCCGTAAATATAGTTGACGGTATCGATCATCACTTTATTTCTAAATAATCCGGCAGTTACTTCACTTCCAAGAGGTCCACCGTTTCCGTTATAACTTTCTGTACGGTCCATGATGCTACCGCTTTGGCACCTTTTAAAGCTGTGGCTAATTCATCGGCTGGGAATGGACGGAACAGACGTAGTTTGATAACACCGACTTTTTTACCTTTTGCTCTTAAGTCATCCACTGCCTGTTTTGCTGTTCCAGCAGCTGATCCGATCAATAACATGATGTAATCGGCATCTTTTGTTTTGTATTCTTCAAATAATCCATAGCTTCTTCCAGAAATCTTTTTAAATTCTTTTGCAACCTTCAAGACTACATCTTTCGCATTTTCTAATGCGATTTCTTGATTTTTCTTTGCTTCCATTGCATAGCTTGTCACAGAATATGGTCCAACTGCGATTGGTTTTCCAGGATTTAATAAGAATTCTTCCGGTTCATATTCACCAACAAAATTTTTAACTTCTTCATCTTCTAGTAATTCAATATTTTCAACCGCATGACTTGTGATAAATCCATCCTGACAGATCATGATCGGTAAATGGACTCCAGCACTTTCGGCGATTGGATATGCTTGAATAAAGTTATCATAGGCTTCCTGATTGTTTTCCGCATAAATCTGAATCCATCCAGTATCTCTTGCGCCCATTCCATCAGAATGGTCACAGTTGATGTTGATCGGTCCGGATAATGTGCGGTTTACGAGAGCTAATGCGATAGGCATACGGTTTGATGCTGCAAGCAATAATTCTTCCCACATCAATGCAAGTCCTACAGAAGATGTTGCTGTTAAAGTTCTTGCGCCGGCAGCTTCTGATCCGATTGCGGCACTCATTGCAGAATGTTCACTTTCCACAGGGACAAATTCTGTGTCGATTTCTCCATTTGCAATATATGTAGAAACCATCTGTGGAATCTCTGTGGATGGAGTGATTGGGAATGCCGGCATAACATCCGGATTAATCTGGCGGATTGCGAAGGATACCGCCTCATTTCCTGACATACGATCTTTTCTAGCCATCTTATCTTCCCTCCTTCATTGTGATTGCATCAAATGGACAGGCTTTTGCACAAATACCGCATCCTTTACAGTGGTCATAATCAAATTCTACTCGTTCACCATCTTTTAGAGGAATACTAGAGTCTGGACAGACCATGGAACAGACCATACACTGTCTGCAAAGATCCTGGTCTAAAATTGGTGTTCTTGTTCTCCATTCCCCTGTATGAAACTGTTTTGAAGTTCCGCCAGCAAATAACATCAGTCCTTCTGTCAGATCCTGATGAGGTGTCTGCTCATTGATTTTGCTTATATCTGTTCTCATATTGTTATATCTCCATTTAAAATACGTTTTTATAATACATCTTTTAATTCTTCATAAGTTAATTCAAGTGCCTGCATATTTCCATCGATGACTTCTGGTTTCTTTGCAAATTTATGCTGATAAGAAGCTCGCATTTCAGAAATAAAAGCATCTTTTTTCATAACACCACTGACTGCAACAGCTGCTGCGAGCATTGGAGAGTTTGGAAATATTTTCCTAAAGCCTGTACAGAGATTTTTCTTGCATCGACAGTATAAACTTTTCCTTGATAGCCATTTAACATTGGCTTGATCTCATCGGCTGATTTTGGTGTATTTACA
>ENA-OQIO01001335-OQIO01001335.1-human-gut-metagenome-genome-assembly--contig:-NODE-1335-length-12136-cov-6.623283_pt1 | contig 12136 bp, 10 predicted proteins | sample MGYA00242573_ERZ504737 | MGnify/ENA primary metagenome ERZ504737 (study PRJEB26092, sample SAMD00036203) | human gut metagenome | host: Homo sapiens | study: EMG produced TPA metagenomics assembly of... | reverse complement strand
CAAGAACAACACCTGTCTTGTCATCGAACAAAAACATTCCTAAATATGCTTTTTTTAATAGATGCAAAGAAGCTAGACGATAACATCTGTACTCCATCAATACATACTAGCATTAGATAGATTCGCATAAACATTGTCGCAAATTCAAAATAGTTCGCATCCCCTGATCCAAATATAGATAATACAGTACTTGTGCAGAATTGAAATAAGGCCCAACCAATAAATGAAACAACCAAATTTGCACTGATCGCAAGCTTGAACGTCTTTTTAACACGCTCATATTTTTGGGCTCCATAATTAAATCCAATGATTGGCTGCATTCCTTGTGAAATACCAATGATGATAGCTAATAATATCGCATTGGTTTTCATCACAATGCCACAAGCAGCTAAAGGAATATCACTACCAAACTTAGTAAATTGCCCATAATACGTCAATGAGTTATTTAAAACGATTTGCACAAACAAAATCGCAATCTGATTTAATGAAGCACTCATTCCAATGGTTGCCATTTCCTTTGTATCCTTCAAAGAAATACGTAAACTCTTTTTATTAAATTCAATATGTTGAAAACTCTTAATATACCAGGCGGCAATAAAAAACGAAATCACTTGACCGGCTACTGTGGCAATGGCAGCCCCAGCTACTCCCATATGAAACACAAAGATAAATAGTGGATCTAATATTGTATTCACAATGGCTCCCACAACCATACATGTCATTGAATAGTTTGGTGATCCGTCTGCACGAATCAAGTTACTAATCACATTTGTCGTAATCAAAAACGGAACACCCAAAGTTGTAATTCGTGTATATTCAAGTGCCAAAGGCATAATTGTACTTGTAGCCCCGAACGATTTTAATAGTGGTTCAAGAAATACAAGTACTAAGACAACATAGATTACTGAGCAAAGTAAAGACATACTAATACCATTCCCAGCAATACTACTTGATCGTTCTGGCTTCTTTTCACCTAGATATAAACTAAATAAACTTGCTGAACTATCCCAATCAGCAATGCAATCGCAAGTGCAATGGTTGTTAATGGAAACGCCACATTAGTTGCAGCATTTCCTAAAAAACCAACACCTTGACCGATAAAGATTTGATCTACAATGTTGTATAGTGACGATACAAGCATTGAGATAATACTTGGTATCGCAAACTTTTTTAATAATGATGACTCTTTTTCATACCCTAATGGATTTTGCATACTAATCAAATTCCCTCTTTCTAAACTGCGCAATTAAATGCTTATTTCCCATAGAATGCTCACGAATCACATTCAACTCATTTCCTCTTTCATCAAACCAACCCACAAATTCATAACTTGGCTTTGTAGCCGGCAATAAATGAATCGTATCCGAAAAATACGTATATGACTTTGGATTTCTTCGACTACTTAGTCCACCATTTAAATCATACGCAATCTTATATTGACTTACTTGCCAATGAGCATATAAAGTACAAGACTCATGAATGGGTTCATCCAAGTTATAACGCCAACGATAATCGCAATCCCAGAACCATCCATCAAAGGTATATCCAACTCGAACTGGCGGCTTTAAATCCCCCAATAAACCATGTTCATCCGTACATACATCCATATAATTAGCTCCACCACACGTTTCAAAGTGGACAACTGGACATTCTTTATAAATAGCTGTTAATATGACTGGTTCATGAATGCCTGCTGGTAAAGAAGTTATTACTTCTCCATTATATTCCCAACCAACAAACATAACACCCTTCTTAAATGCCGGATACAACAACAATTCTTCTGATTCAATACATGTATATCTCGGATTACGACGCGACATAACTCCACCATCCACATCATATTCAATGGGATACCAAATAGGAATCCATTTATCATATAAAGTTACAGAATGAGGAAGAACACCACCTGGATTTAATCTTTTTGTACACTCTTTATCTATATACCAACCAACAAATTGGTAACCTTCTCTTTTCTCGCTCATCAAATATCACCTGCCCATTATTTTATCACAAATAGAAAAACTTCTAGGAAAATTTCTAGAAGTTATTCAAATAATTGTATAAACTATTCCCAAAAGTCATTTCCATAAGTTCATTTGCGATTTCTTTACTTTGAATCCGCATAATATGATCTTCTACATCTTGTTTACCCAACAAATTAATATTTCCATACCATACAATTTCCTGATCAATAATCGCAAAATGTTCACAATTATCTTCTGCAGATTTTAGATAAAAACCAGATTGTCTCATTTCTTCTAACAACTGCATTCTATAATTTGAACTTCCAAATCTGATCTTATCTGGCATCCAAGAAACTATGGTTACTTCAACTCCATCTTCCATCTTGTCTTTAACCAATTTAGTAAATTCTACAACTCTATCGCCAGATAATGAAGGACTGGATACAACAATATTTTTCTTTGCACGCATTAAGTCATGACTATACATATCGTAATAATTACTTGCATCAAATATAGATTGGGAAATTTGCAATTCATTTTTTATATCATTCATATCCGAAATTAATTCATAGCCAGATTTTTTGTAGGCCTTTAATCTTTTCCGTACATTCGATCAAACATCGGAATATGGACATCTACATAATCATATACAAGTATTGTATCTTTTTTATCATACAGTCGATGAATTCTTCCTGTAAATTGTTCTATAACACTACTACTAGCTACAGGCATTGCTAGAAACAAAGTATCCAACCTATCAAGGTCAAATCCTTCTCCAACAAGTGATCCTGTCGCAACCAATATCATAGTTTTGTCTTCAGGCACACTTTTCATTAATTCAACAATATGATTATTTTCTTTTTTTGATTGACTACCTATCAACAAGAAAACTGAATCTGCCACACCTTCTAATTGTTTATATAGCTTCTTACAATGATTTACATATTTTGATAATACAACAGGCGTACGTTTTTTCTTTATACATTCTTTTATATCCTGAACAATCATTTGATCTCGCAAATCATTATCTCGTAATATTGAGTATGCTTCATTGGGATTCTTTTCATCTTTCATTATTCCTCTTGGTGCAACCACATGTGTAAACCGAGGATATAACAAACGAGGAATCCCTTGTTGTTTTGCTTGTTCTTTTGCAGAATATTTATGTCGTATTGGACCAATAAGCATAAAATTCATCTTATCCAATTGATCCGTTCGATCAACGGCTGTAACACCATACACATACTTAGCTTTAATTTCTTTTAAAACAGCACTTTCTGTATTTGAAGCCGCATGATGACATTCATCCACAATAATCATGCCATACTCATTCACCAGTTTATGAAATTTCCCCTTTTTACATATAGAGCCAGCCATTGCGATATCAATTATACCTGTCATGGAATCATGAGATCCTTGTAAAGTACCTATCAATGATTTTCTCTTTTTAATCAAACCTTTAGGTGTCGTATATTCAGGTAACTCTTCATTTATATCCAAAAATGTCTGCAACTTATCTTTCCATTGTTCTAATAAAGATGAACTCTCCAACAAAATTAATGTATTCACTTTCTTCGTTGCAATTAAATCTGCACAAAGAACAGTCTTACCAAAAGCTGTAGCCGCTAATAAAATACCATTATCATGCTCAATCATTTTATTTAGAGCACATCTTGTTCTGGCTTTAACTCACCCTTAAAAGTAACATCAATACTTCTTCCTTGTTGTCTTTTATCATCAATCATCATTTGAATCTCAGCATTCTTATTATACGAAATTAAAGCATCATAACATCCTCTAGGAATTTGTATATATCCACTATCGTGATCTTCACCAAGATAAATATATTTATACATGCCAAAAGTAGAAATTCCCATACCTTGATTTTTATAATAAATAGGATTACTAATTCTAGCCAATTTACGAATTTTATTTTGAATAGACACACTTAAATTTGAAGTATCCACATAAATACGATTTGATAAAGTGATATGCATTTTTCCATTCACTTCATTCTTTTCAAATTCACTAATGGAATCCCATGGCTTATCATTTAGATTACCACGCCATTCTTTTATCTTTTCTTCTATAAACACCTGTGAAAGCTTAGGCTTAGACCACAATGCATTCCATTGATTTGAATAGGCATTCCAATTTTCATCAATAAATGCACTATTGCCATCTTTCAATGCTCGTCCTTGTAATGGCAATGCGATTAAATTTCCCAGACCACCCTTTGGCATACTATCTTGTGCTGGTATCATGCGATCATAGTATTTAAATGATTTTAAATTCACTTGTTCTGCCCCTTTATCCAACAAAGCATTCCCAAAATTTCTTACCAAAATAGCTGAAATCGGTTTATCAAAGAAAATCCAAATATGCGCTCCTTTACCTGATCTAGAACGTTCAATCAATGGATCAATTCCATTTAATTGACAAATCTCACGCATCGCATCAACTTCTTCTTTCCAACTCTCATCTATATTCGCAAAATCATTTCCTGCATCTTTATCATGATTATCAAAATCAAAGACTAAAAAGCGACACGTATTATCTTTATGCAATGGATAAACACCAATCACTTCATTTCCTTTTAAATGTGACATAATACTATCAATTGTCAAAACTTTATACTTTTGGTAATGACAATCTTGGCAACGAAATCCTGCATTCCATTTCTTACCACAACCGTCTGACCAAAAATTAATACATTGTGGATAGTATCCCGCTTTATTTGTTTTCTTGTTTTCTACTCTTTTTGCGTATACGTCTGTACGACCCCAAAAACGTGCAAAAAATCGATTTGCCATATCTTTTGTGATTTCATTTGGAAAAACAATACGACTTCCTTGATTCGTTTCAAAAGGTTCTGTATTTGTAGAATTCTTTAATTGAGCCAATTCTTCCTGATAAGAAATTCCTTCTCGATTCAAAATGTTCTTCAAGCATTGAATCTCTTTTTGTAAGTCATTTATTATAGTCAAATTATCATTCGTCTGTTTCACAAAACCACCTGCTCTTTTCAATACTATTTTAATTGAATTAGCAAATAAAAAAAACACCCAAGACTCCGTTAGTTAGACGGAGAGGAGTGTTTTCAGAACACATCTGCAAGTAGTAGTCTTGTAGTAGTTCTATGTATATCATAGTCTTTTTTACAAACCACTGTGTTAACACAAACACACAAAACAGATAAAATTTTCTATTGATAATTCAATCAACATGATTATAATGAAGTCTAAATTATAGATAAATCGGAATTTGCTAAGTTGGTAGCAATTTTTTGCAATAATGAAGGTAAAGGAGAGCGTTTTATGAGTACAAGAAAGACGATAGGAGGGGCTTTGGGAGCTATCATTGTATTGATAGTAGCTCAAATATTAGCTCAGTTAGTGGCAAGTTTGTTTGTTTTGGTTAAAATTCCAGAAGGTATATGCAATATTATAGCAGGAATTATATATGTTGGATTAGCATTTGTTTTAATTGAATTATTTTCAAAAAGACTACTTAAAATAAAAATAGAAAATTTGGGAATGCCAAAATTTTCAATTAAAGCTAAATGGATTATTGTAGGTGTATTATTACCTGTGACAGTAATAGCAGTTTATCTTTTTTTTCTTTTCTGGAAAGTACGTTTCTTCTGGAATGAATAGTAATCAGATTTTTTCAATACTGAGTGCTGGTATTGCTTTTACAGGCATAGCCGCTGGTTTTGTTGAAGAAATGGTTTTTCGTGGAGTTATTCTAAATCTGTTAAAAGAGAAATGGAATATTAAAGTAGCTGTATTAGTTCCATCAGTTTTATTTGGGTTAGTACATATTATAGGAATGGATTTTTCCATTATAAGTAGCCTGTTGGTTCTTATTGCAGGAACTATGGTAGGAATAATGTTCTCAATGGTTGCTATTGTAAGTGGTTCTGTTTGGAACAGCGGAATTGTTCATTCACTTTGGAATATTTTAATTATTGGCGGCGGTTTATCGATAAGTGAAAAGGCAGATGAATATTCGGTTATGACATATGTACTTGATTCAAAAGACTTTGTTTTCACTGGTGGAGAATTTGGAATTGAATCATCAATTATTGCACTATTAGGTTATGTTATAGTTACTTTAGCAGCAATATGTATGATTAAGAAAAAAGCAAAATTGTAATAAGTATCAAAAAACAAATTCCAGTTTATTAAATCTTAACATCAATATTTTTGATTAAACCTTTTCAACAAAGAGACATAATGTTTCTTTGTTTTTTTATAAAGGTTTTCAAAAAGGTTTTCAAAACTATCTATAAACAGAAAAAAAGCCCTTATATAAGGACTTAATTTACAAAATGGCGTCGACGGAGGGATTCGAACCCCCGACCGTGCGCTTAGAAGGCGCATGCTCTATCCAGCTGAGCTACGTCGACAACGCATATATTTTATAACATAATCGAAATATATGCAAGCTTAAATTTAAATATTTAGTCTAACTCAAAAGCACCTGTATACAATTGATAGTATTTACCCTTTTGTTTCAACAAGTCTTCATGATTACCACGCTCAATAATATGACCTTGTTCTAACACCATGATCGCATCACTATTTTGGATAGTTGAAAGTCTGTGTGCAATCACAAATACCGTTCTTCCTTCCATCAACTTATCCATACCTTCCTGAACGATTCTTTCTGTATGTGTATCAATGGAACTTGTTGCTTCATCCAAAATCAAAACAGGAGGATTGGCAACGGCTGCACGTGCAATGGATAAAAGTTGTCTTTGTCCTTGCGATAAAGATTCTCCACCTGCATGAATCATTGTGTCATAACCATGTTCTAAGTGTTTAATAAATTCATGCGCATTCGCTAACTTACTTGCCGCAATACACTCTTCATCACTCGCATCTAAACGACCATAACGAATATTATCCATAATGGTACCGGTAAATAAGTTTGTATCCTGCAATACAATACCCAATGATTTTCTAAGATCTGCTTTCTTGATTAGTTTTACATCAATACCATCATACGTAATGGAACCCGATTGAATATCATAAAAACGATTGATTAGATTCGTGATTGTTGTTTTACCAGCACCTGTAGCTCCTACAAAGGCAATCTTTTGTCCTGGTTTCGCAAATAGAGAAACGTCAAATAAAATCTGTTTATCTGGATTATAAGAGAAGTTCACATTTTCAAAACGAACATCTCCACGTAGTGCAACCATTTCGTCTTGTCCATCTTTTCTTGGATGATGCCAAGCCCAGTGATCATGATCAATTTGTTCTAAAGTCACGATACCATCATCCACTTCACTTTCTGTATCTATGATTTCATAAATACGCTTAGCACCTGCATCCGCCATAATTACGGCATTCAACTGCATACTAATTTGTCCAATTGGATTTGTGAAACTACGATTCAATTGTAAGAATGCGGCAATACCACCAAGAGTCAAACCTGCAATATTGTTCATTGCAAAAATAGAACCTACAACGGCTACAAGCACATAAGAAATGTACCCAATATTCATAACAATTGGCATTAATACATTCGCAAACGTATTCGCATTGGCACTTGCTTCAAACAACGCATCATTTACTTGATCAAAATCTTTGATACTTTGTTCTTCATGCGTAAAAACTTTAATGACTTTACTGCCTTCCATCATTTCTTCAATAAAACCATTTTCTACACCCAATTGTTTTTGTTGGGCAATAAAGTATTTACCTGATTTTGCCGAAATCTTTTTTGAAGTATAAACCATCAATAAACCACAGACGATTGTTAAAACAGCCAATGGAACATTTAAGATGAACATGGAAATCGTAACTGAGATAATCGTCATTAAAGATACAATAACCTGAGGAATACTTTGAGAAATTAGCTGTCTTAAAGTATCCGTATCGTTTGTATAAACAGACATGATATCCCCATGTGCATGTGTATCAAAGAAGCGCAATGGCAATGTCTGCATATGTTCAAACAATTCATCACGAATATGTTTTAAAGTACCTAACGAAATTGTGACCATTATACGATTAAATCCATACGTAGCTAAGATACCAACACCATAAATCATTACCAATTCCATTAATGCATTGAATAAAGGCATATAATTTGGAACTGTTTGCGATAATAATGGAACAATATAATCATCAATCAAACTCTTTAAAAACATGCTTCCATATACATTGGCGATACTAGATACAATGATCAATACAAGCACAATAAAACTTTCAATCTTATAAGAAGTGATTGTTTCTTTAATAACTCGCTTTAAACTATTTGTATCTCTATTGTTCATCAAAATCACCTCCATTATTTTGTGCTTCAAACGTTTCTTTATACATCGCATTTGATTTTAATAATTCTTCATGCGTACCTAAACCAGAAATTTTTCCATCATCAATAACCAAAATTTGATCTGCATCCTGAATACTTGAAACGCGCTGCGAAATAATGATTCGAGTTGTATGTGGAATCTTCTCTAAGAAGGCCTGACGAATCAAAGCATCGGTTTTTGTATCCACGGCACTTGTAGAATCATCTAGAATCAAAATTTTAGGACTCTTTAGTATAGCTCTTGCGATACACAAACGCTGTCTTTGTCCACCCGAAACATTCATACCACCTTGCTCAATATACGTATCATATTTATTAGGCATCAGTTGAATGAATTCATCTGCCTGCGCTAATTTACAAGCTTCCATGATCTCTTCATCTGTCGCATTTGGATTTCCCCAACGCATATTCTCTTTGATTGTTCCCGAAAATAAAACATTCTTTTGTAGAACCATGGCCACATTATCACGCAATACTTTTAAATCATAATCACGAACATCCATTCCCGCTACTTTAACACTCCCTTGTGTTACATCATATAGTCTTGGAATCAATTGTACTAAACTCGATTTACTAGATCCTGTTGCTCCTAAGATTCCTAAAGTCGAGCCTGAAGGAATGTGCAAATCAATATGACTTAAAATATCTTCATCATTTCCGTAATGAAATGAAACATCTTCAAAATCAATGGTTCCATTGGCCACAGTTTGAACTCCGTTTTCTGGACTTGTTAAATCAGATTCTTGTTCTAATACTTCGGCAATACGTTTTCCACTCGCAATGGACATTGTCACCATGACAAAAATCATACTCATCATCATTAGAGACATTAAAATACTTGCAGTATATGTAAATAAAGACATTAATTCTCCAGTTGTCATATTTTGAGCCACAATTTGATGAGCTCCTAACCATGAAATTAAAAGAATCGTCGCATACATACAAAGTTGCATCATAGGAGAGTTAAATACTAAGATTTTTTCTGCTTTCCCTTGAATACTAAAAATAGTCTCACTTTCTTTACGGAATTTATCAATCTCATGATCCTTACGAACAAAAGATTTCACAACACGAATCCCTAAAATATTTTCTTGAATACTCGCATTTAAAGTATCGTAACGAGAAAATAAACGGCTAAAAATAGGACTTACGATAAAAATGATTCCAAATAAAATAACGCCTAAAACAAGTACGGCAACCACATAAATCATAGCCATTTCTTTATTAATGATAAAAGCCATGATCAAAGATGCGATAAGCATCAATGGTGCACGAACACAAATACGAATAATCATCTGATATGCATTTTGTATATTTGTCACATCCGTCATCATACGTGTGATTAATCCACTTGTTGAATAAGTGTCAATATTTGAAAAAGAAAAGTTTTGAATATTACGATACTCTGCCTTTCTTAAATTCTTCGCAAAACCACTCGATGCGATAGCCGCATGCTTTCCACTTTTAGCTCCAGCCCACAAAGATACAAAGGCTGCCACCAACATTAAAGTCCCATAAAACCAAATTGATTTCATATCCCCTTTTTCAATTCCATTATCCACTAGAATTGCCATTAAATACGGAATAAATACTTCAAGTATGGCTTCAATTGAAACATAAACCGGACTCAATAACGTATCCTTTTTATATTCTTTAACTTCATTCAATAAAGTCTTGACCATAATAAAACCTCCACTATTCTAAATCTTCAATTATTCTAAATTTTCAGCTAACTCTTTTAAGATTTCTAACAATTGCACCTTCTTTTCTTCACCCAACACATTTCCAAATCTAGACTCCATTGTTTGAATCTGCTTCACGATATCTTCATGAAGATCCTGCTCTTTTTGAGTCAACACAATAGTACGAACTCTTTTATCCTTTTGATTCAATTTTCTTTCAATAAACCCCTTCTGTTCCAAGCGATTTAAAATTCCTGTAACTGTCGGATTCGAAATATGAAAATGCTCTTCAATATCTCTTTGAATGACTGGATCCTTATCCGTAAAATGTAGATATCCTAAGACGTCTTGTTGAGATTTAGTTAAATCATATTTTTTTAAACCTTCATTCATATGTTTGTCCATTTTTTTCTTGATTAAACTAAAATAAAAACCAATTTCATCATTGTCACACATTTTTTCTCGCCTCATTTCATAGCATGCTATGTTTTATACATAGTACGCTATATATATTACTATAATAATTCCATTTGTCAATTCTTGTTTTTTTAGATATCATAAATGTGTATGAAAAAAAATGAAGAATATATTGTAACGTGTATCGATGATACAGATTTAAATAGTGGTGTTGTAAAAATTGACGATATAGTTGTCTTTGTGCCAAACTTATTGATTGGTGAAAAGGCAAAAATCAAAATCGTAAAAGTCAACAAAAAATATGCTTTTGGCATTATTACTCAACTTTTAGAGCCAAGTATAAATCGCCAAGAACTTACTTGTGAAGTTGCTAAAACATGTGGTGGGTGCCAACTTCAACACATGAAGTATGCTTATCAATTAGACTATAAATATAAACATGTTAAAAAACTTTTTGAAGATATTGAAGTCAAGCCAATACTAGGTATGGATAATCCTTGGTACTATCGTAACAAAGCACAGTTTCCGGTTAAAATCAAAGATGGTAAAGTCCAAATGGGTTTTTATCGTCAACATTCAAACGACGTTGTGACATGTAAAGAATGCAAGATTCAAGATTTTACAATCAATGAAATTTTTGGCTTCATTCAAAAACATATCACAATTGAAATGGCAGAAGGCTTACGCCACATCTTTATCCGCCACTCAAGTACAGATGAAATTCAAGTGGTATTTATTGGTAAAAATGAAAAGAATATTTTTTCTTTGTCTAAACTATTAAAAAACACATTCTCAAACATCACAAGTATTGTATTTAACTACAACACAAGAAATGACAACGTGATCTTAGGTGATACATATAAAGTCTTATATGGAAATGACTTCATCATTGAAAAATGTTTGGGTAACAAAGTGAAACTGCACTTTAAATCCTTCTTCCAAGTCAACCCTATACAGATGGAAGTTTTGTACAATCAAGCCATTAAAGCCGCTAATCTTTCTGGAAACGAAACATGCATTGATATGTATGCAGGTACAGGTACCATTGGTATGGCTGTCAGTAAACATGCGAAAAGCGTGATTGGTGTTGAAATCGTTAAAGAAGCCGTTGATAATGCCAACGACAATACAAAAATGAATCACCTTGATAATTGTCACTATATTTGTCAGGATGCCACAGATTTTGCGCATGATCATAAAGGTGATAAAATTGATGTTATTTTTATTGATCCACCAAGAAAAGGCATGACTGAAAATGGTATTAAAGACACAATAACCATGCAACCTGATAAAATTATATATGTTTCTTGCAATCCTAAAACGTTATCACGAGATCTAAAAATTTTTTAAAAATTATGGATACCAATGCGAATACGTTCAACCTGTAGACATGTTTTGTCAAACAACCGGACTTGAATGTGTTGCCAAGCTTGTTAAAATAGTGTAATATTTTAACAATATGAGGCCGTGGTGGAATCGGTAGACACGCTACTTTGAGGGGGTAGTGAGTAATGCTCGTGTGCGTTCAAATCGCATCGGCCTCACCATATAGACATCAAAAGTGCTTATGCACTTTTTTTATTTTGCATAAAAAAAACTAGGCCACAATAGCCTAGTTAGTCTTTACTTGGAAATTTAAATACTTGCTCCCCCTCTTTTGTCACTAAGTATTTTCCCCGTGCAATATATTCAACATAATCTGGATTTGTCAGATTCTGTTTTGCCTTCTCCAATTCTTTCTTTTTA
>ENA-OQIO01001334-OQIO01001334.1-human-gut-metagenome-genome-assembly--contig:-NODE-1334-length-12137-cov-1.444963_pt1 | contig 12137 bp, 13 predicted proteins | sample MGYA00242573_ERZ504737 | MGnify/ENA primary metagenome ERZ504737 (study PRJEB26092, sample SAMD00036203) | human gut metagenome | host: Homo sapiens | study: EMG produced TPA metagenomics assembly of... | reverse complement strand
CGCCGACCTTGACGGCCACGGTGCCCAGGTCGCCGACCTGAGAGAAGTCAGCGTAGCCGATGGTGCCGTCGGCCTGCTTGACGGTGGAGATCACGCCAGAAGTGCCCTTGGCACCCTGCCAACCTCGTTCGGCCAGTTCTCGGAGAGGTCGTAGGTCCAGTTGTCAGGGGTGACGTCCTTGAAGTAGGAGACGAAGTTCTGGGTGGTGCCGGACTTATCGGAGCGGTGCACCACGGTGATGGCGGTGTCGGGCAGCTTCAGGTCCTTGTTCTGATCGGCGATGGCCGGATCGTTCCACTTGGTGATCTTGCCGTCGAAGATCTTGGCGATGGTGGCAGCGTCCATGTTGATGTGCTTGCCGGCATCGGAAACGCCCTTGAGGTTGAAGACCACGGCGATCGGGAGATGTAGACCGGGACATCGAAGGCGGTGCTTCAGTGCACACGGACTTGGACTGCTCAACTTCGTCATCGGCAAGGGCCTTGTCGGAGCCGGCCCAAGCGGTGGCACCGGTCAGGAAGGTCTGCACGCCAGCGCCGGAACCGGACGGGTTGTAGGCGATCTTGGCCTCAGGGTTGGTGCCCTGGAAGCCGGCGATCCAAGCTTCAACAGCGGCCTGCTGAGAGGAGGCGCCGGCGCCCGAGAAGTTGCCGGAGATCGGGGTGGACTTGGAAGTGGAATCGGAGGAGGAGCTGTTGTCGGTCGTGGTGGCGGTGTTATCGCCGCAGGCGGCCACGGAAGCGAGCATCACAATGCCGGACAGAGCGGCAATGGAGCGAACGAGGATGTTCTTCTGCATGATTATTACTTAATCCCTCTATCAACTATTCGCGGGCGGCTCAGCGCTGCCCGGTCAATTCATGACAACTACAAGCGTATTGGTGGTTTCAAGGGCCCAAAACCGAAATCAGTAAACAGAAGATGAACACTTGGATGTTTGTGGGCTACGTTGAGGCTACGTAGTTTTTGGAGCGGGCTCGCCTGCGGCGAGTCCACAGCGAGCCCACAATCCACAACAAAAAAAGGCGACCCGAAGGCCGCCTTCCATTTACTCCGCGGGAGTATCGATCTTGTATCCGAGACCGCGCACGGTAGTCAGATACTTGGGGTGCGCCGGATCTTCCTCGATCTTGGAGCGCACGCGCTTGACATGCACGTCGAGCGTCTTGGTGTCGCCCACATAATCCGAACCCCAGATGCGGTCGATCAGCTGGTGACGCGTCATCACACGGCCCTTGTTCTGCATGAGGTATTCGAGCAGTTCGAATTCCTTGAGCGGGAAGAACACGGTTTCGCCGCGTACGGTGACCTGATGCTGGCCAACCTGCATGGCGATATCGCCACACACCAGCGGAATATCGTCATCCACAGTGCCGGAAGCCTGGGCAGTGGCCTGATTGCGACGCATCACGGCACGAATACGTGCCAGCAGCTCACGGAAAGAGTACGGCTTGGTCACATAATCGTCCGCACCAATCTCAAGGCCAACGACCTTATCGATTTCGGCGCTCTTGGCGGTGAGCATAATAATCGGCACACGGCTCTGCTCACGAATGCGGCGGCACAGTGCAGTGCCGTCAATGCCCGGCAGCATCAAATCAAGCAGCACCAAATCGATGCCGCCCTTGGTGAACAGTTCCAGACCTTCCTCGCCAGTGGCGGCGGCGGACACGTCGTACCCCTCGCGTGTGAGCTGGTATACCAGCGGCTCGCGATAGGATTCCTCGTCTTCGACGATAAGAATGCGTGTCATAGTAGCCTTTCTTGGGTATGTTCCCGTGCGCATAGGCGCAAAGTTTTCCGACATTATCGTAACCATTTGTTCTCCGTTAGCCTGCTGTTTCCCGAAAGTACGTAATTGCGTAATTGGGCTACGCGCGGTGTGCGCACCTCGCCCACTGTGTGATTGTGTGGCAATGGAATGGCACCATGTCGGGCACCAACCAAGGCCCTACGCTTGTGTCGACTCGTCCGACCGGGCCTCGTCGTCATCCTCATCCGGGGCGGCCGGCAGCTCGATGGTGAACGTCGACCCCTCCCCCGTACGCGACCAGACCGAAATCCGACCGCCGTTCTCCTGCACGCAGTGCTTGGTGATGGCCAAGCCGAGTCCCGAACCGCCGGTCTCGCGCGAACGGGCCGGTCGACCCGGTAGAATCGCTCGAAAATGCGGTCCAGCGATTTGGCGGGGATGCCGATGCCCTGATCGACCACGCGAATGGTGACTTTGCCATCGCGCTCCCCCACGCCGACCGCCACAGTGGTGTGTTCGGGCGAGTAATGGATGGCGTTCTCTACGAGGTTCTTGACGGCGGTTTGCATGGCCTCTTTGTCGGCCTTGATCATCGGACCGTTCGTGGCTGGCTGCCTGATTCTTCCAAGGAACCTTCGCCATCGGCCGGCTCCTCGACCTTCGTGGGTACTGACTGTCCGTTGACACTCAGTCGGATATCCACATGGCGGGAGTCGGCTTGGGTCTGATTGGCGGCGATGGCGGCGCGTGCCACATCCAGCGCGGAAATGCGCCGCGCATCGATCACGCTTTGCGGGCTTTGGGCTTTCTGCAAGTCGATAAGATGATGCACCAGTTCGGTCAGGCGCGCGGATTCCTTGGAGATACGGCCGGAAAAATACCGTACGCGTCCGGATCATCGGCGGCGTCGGTCACGGTTTCGGCCAGTAGCGCGATGGCACCGGCCGGAGTCTTGAGTTCGTGCGAAACGTTGGTCACAAAGTCACGGCGGACGGCCTCGAAACGGCGCTGCTCGGACATGTCGTTGATGAAGATGGCGTACAGGTCATCGCCGATATCGCCAATGCGCACACGCAAATACAGCGTGTTGGACGGGCGTGACTGGCCGGCTCCAGTCCTCGGCCATTAGAGGACGGATAGGAATTGCGATTGACCGGCAGCTGAACCTCACGCTCACGCATGCCACCGTCGGCGGCGGCCTGAGTGAGGATGTCCTCGACTTCACGCGAGTTGAGTCGGTCGCCGGAGACTAGGCCGAATGGCACTGAGCCGGGGCTTGAATATTGGACCAGACCGTTGCGGTCGGTGACGATCAGGGCTTCGGGCAGGACTTCAATCAGGCGACGCTCGGTGGGGCGCACGGCGCATCATCACCGAATAGAGAATGCGTATCCTCGTCGCCGGACAGGTCCTGTTCGGCGGCGAGCCGGCCTGAAACGCGGCCTTTGTTGTAGGCGATGACGGCAACCCACACCAGTATCAGCGCGGCGAGCACCACAATCACGACGATCTGCCAGATATCCATGATTTCCAGAGTAAAACGTGCGAGGCGTAGTGAGATGCCTAAACTACGTAAGTTCGTCTATTGTTCATTTTTGGCGGGACGACATAACAAAATGCTCCCGCTGGCGGGAGCATAATATGGGGAGCTCTATTTACAGCTCGTAGTCCTTGTCCTTGCTTTCCTTGATCAGGAACAGAGCGAGCAGAGCGAGGGCAGTCATGATGGCCATGTACCAGCCACACCGGCAACGCCGAACTTGGAGGTGACCAGTTACAGGCGCTTGACGATGTCGACAGCCAGACGGGCGGCGGTATCGGCGTATTCGGAGATGTCGAACTCCTTGAATACCTCGTAATCGGTGTCGGCGTTGTCGGAAAGGGCACGAATCACCAGTGCCGGCACGTTATTGCGGGCGGCGACCTGTGCCACGGCGGCGCCTTCCATCTCCACGGCGTCAGCCCCGGTGAGTCGGATGACCTCCTCGACCTTTTGGGGCGTGTCCACGAAGTAGTTGCCGGAGGCGATGATGCCGGTGATGTGGGTAATGCCCGCATTGGCAAGCGCCTCGTCGGCGACTTCCAGCAGACGGTCATCAGAGTGGAATTCCTCCACCGGAGCGTCCGCAGTGCCGGGCTTCCACTGGCCTACGAGCCGCATGTCAGTGTCGAGGTAGCGCAGGGTGCCGCCGAGCACCACGTCGTTGATGTGCAGGTGGGTGTTGAGGTTGCCGGCGATGCCGCTGAAAATCACGGCGTCCGGGGCAATCTCGTCAATCAGCAGCTGCGTGGTGGCGGCCGCATTGACCAGTCCCATGCCGCCTACCGTTGCGGCAACCTTGATGACGTCAGAACCGAAGGAGTCGACCGTGCCGGACACGATGTCAAGGCTGCCCTTGGCGGTGTGCGTCACATGCGTGAGCGATTTGGCGATCAGCGCCACTTCCTCATCCAATGCGCCAATAATAGCTACAGTTTTCATACCCATACGTAAGTTCCTTTCACAACACTTTCGGCTCCCCTTGTCAGGGAGGTGGCCGCCGAATGGCAGGCTGAGGGGTAGAGACGTTTCGTTGCATTGCTCCCGCGAGAGAGCCGATGACGCAACTCAGTGCCAACGCCGTGTGGCTACGGCTTCCGCAAGCTCGCGCAGCAAGGCCTCGGTTTCTTCCCAGCTGATGCACTTGTCAGTAATCGACTTGCCATAGACCAGCTGATCAAGCGGCGCGGCCTTCTGATTGCCTCCTTCAATAAAGCTTTCCATCATGATGCCGGTAATACCCTGTTCGCCAGCTGCAATTCTGCTGGCAATATTGCGCACGACTTCGGCCTGACGATGTTCGTCCTTGCCGGAGTTACCGTGCGAGCAATCAACAATCAGACCATGCGAGGCTGCGGATTCGGCAGGCATTTCGGCGCGTACGTCTTCCATGGCTTTGGCCACGGATTCGGCATCGTAGTTCGGGCCGTGAATCGAGCCGCGCAACACCACATGGCAGTCCGGGTTGCCAAGGGTCTCGACTGCGCAGGCACGCCCCAGATGGTCAATGCCGAAGAACGTGTGCTGCTGAGCAGCGGCGAAGCAACCGTTGACCGCTGCCTTCACCGAGCCGTCAGTGGCATTCTTAAAGCCGACCGGCATGGAAAGCCCGCTGGCCAATTGGCGGTGGATCTGGCTTTCCGTGTTGCGCGCACCAATGGCGCCCCAACTCACCGCGTCCGAGATGAACTGCGGGCTGGTGGGCTCCAGAAATTCCGTGGCGGCCGCCAATCCTTCCTTCAGCACACCAAGCAAGGTTTTGCGAGCAAGCAACAGGCCCTTGCGAATATTGTGGCTGCCATCAATATCCGGGTCGTTGATCAGGCCCTTCCAGCCAATGGTAGTGCGCGGCTTCTCGAAGTACACGCGCATGACGATGAGCAGCTGTTCACCGAGCTCATCTTTCAGCTTGGCCAATCGGCGCGCGTAGTCCAGCGCGGCCTTCGGGTCATGAACCGAACAGGGGCCGACGATGACCAACAGCCTGTCGTCTTGGCCGTACAGGCACGCGCGAATCTCATCACGCGAGTAGGCGACGATTTCCTGAGCCTGATCGGTCAGCGGGAGTTCAGCGAGCACTTGCGCGGGCGTGGGCAGCGGCTCCAGCTCCAATACGCGGCGGTTGATGATGCGACTGACACCCACCTGATCTTCCAGCGCGGCACATCAGTGGCAACGAGCCGGGTTCTTCCCCTCCCCCATCGCCTGACGAATGGCGCGAAGCTCTTCCGGGGTGTTCAACGGCTGCGGACCGACTTGCAACGGATGCAGCGAATGTGCTGCTTCCTCCTGCTGCTGCATAACATCTCTCCTTGGGTCAGTATCCTTCCCAAGGATAAGGTGTCACGGGAACAAACTGACATGACCACCGTTATTGGCAAAAATGCTCACTGAGTGGGTCTCAGTGAGCATTTTTACAAAGACAAAGCTATTTAGCCGAGCGGCGAGCGGTGACGGCGTCGGCTAGGGTGTGCAGCAGTTCGTTGGTGCGTTCCCACGGCACGCAAGAGTCGGTGACGGACTGACCGTAGACCAACTGGTCGAGCGGGGCCGGCTTTTGGTGACCGCCGACCAAGAAGCTTTCCATCATTACGCCGGTGATGCCTTGTTCGCCGTGCGCCAGACGCTCAGCGATCTCTTCGATGACTTCGGCTTCGCGGTTTTCGTCTTTGCCGCAGTTGCCGTGGGCGGCATCGATGACGAGCCATGCTGGCTCGGGCCGGACGCTTTGGAAACCTTGAGGTCTTCCAGAGCTTGACGCACGGATTCGGCATCGTAGTTCGGGCCGTGGCTGGAACCGCGCAGAACCAGATGGCAATCCGGGTTGCCTTTGGTTTCGGCGGAAATCACGCGACCGTCCAAGTTAATGGACAGGAAGTGATGCTCGAAGCCGGCCGCGAAACAGGAATCGGCGGCGGCCTTGATGGAGCCGTCGGTGGAGTTCTTGAAGCCCACCGGCATGGACAGGCCACTGGCCAGTTCGCGGTGGACTTGGGATTCGGTGTTACGCGCGCGATGGCACCCCAGCTGATCGCGTCGCAGATGTACTGCGGGGTGATGGGGTCAAGCCATTCGGTGGCGGCGGGCAGGCCGAGGCTCAGCACGTCGGTGAGCACCTTGCGGGCCAGCCACATGCCCTTACGAATATTGAAGCGACCGTCCAGATCGGGGTCGTTGATGAGGCCTTTCCAGCCGATGGTGGTGCGCGGCTTCTCGAAGTACACGCGCATCACGATCACGAGTCGGTCTTCCAACTCGCGCTTGACGGCAGCCAGCTTTTCTGCGTACTCGTGCGCGGCCTCGGGTCGTGGATTGAGCAGGGGCCCACGATGACGAGCAGTCGGTCGTCGCGGCCGTTGAGCACATCGCGGATTCCTGCCGCGAGTGGAGCACGAGCTCGCTCATCTCATCGGTGAGCGGCTGCTCCTTGAGGAAGGCGCGAGGTGCGGGAATGGGGTCGAGCTGGCGAATATTGACATCCACTGTCTCGGGAAAGACCGCCTGCTCCCCCAAACGACGTTCGTCCTCTGAACTATCCGGACCACGCAGTGCCATTGCTCGACTCCTTTCTTTATTGGTTCCCCGCAACGAGTTCTCCAACGAGAACACAGGATGCGCCATGCTGGCAATGCAATACCGCGCATACGGCATAGCAGACTCTTCACTGTAATAACCGTACACGGAAAAACGAAGTCGGCCGACCGTTTCATGGAACGGTCGGCCGGCTGGCATCTTCCTGAACGGGCGATTGGAACACCCGCACAGGACCTGAATTATCTCTTATTTATTGGGGAACGTGAACCCTCCACCGTGACGCGGACCACCGATACGCGACCCACGGCCTCGGGAGTGGCGTTAATGCGCATCGCTTCGCATTCTTCCATAATCAGGACACCCCCGACAGGCACGACGCATGGTACGCCTTCCTCATCGTCATTCGGCAGGCCAAACCATTCGCGATCCGAAACGTCGCTGTATGCACCGGCTGGCCGCAATCGCCGTTTTTGGCGCGGACATACACGGCTAACGGCTCGTCGATGGGCGAGAGCACCGTGTGTACCGGCGGTGCCCGACATAACGATCATCAGCGAGCGCGCCTGCCGGTACGCCCAGAAGGTCAGCGAATCGCCGAGCGAATACGCGGTGTCCAACGGCAGACGGTCGATTGCCTAATGGCTTGACCGCATCGCATCCATTTGCGCACATGAGACAATCCGGTATCGAACATTTCCAAGCTGTCGTATAGTCGCATCACTGCACCTCCTTACCGACTGCACCCGCACCACAGTTCGGATTGCGGCTGACGTGTTCGTCGTCGTGAATCGGCGTCAGCGTAAAGGAGAACGCACAATCCTCAAATCGAATACGGTACGAATCAAGCACCTCGCTACCCCAGGAATTTGATCCGAGACCTAACACGCCATCATTGATGTTGACGGTAACCGATCCATGACCCTCAGGCAGCTCGTTCACATGCTTGGCTTTGTCGATATCAGCGCAGCTGTACGGCCACGCGGAGAAGGAGAACGCCTCGGACTCACCATCGGCCGGCGCCGTCCGCGTCACCATCACACCGTTCCCGTTTCCGTCGCGGAACGTTACCCAGCGGGTGCCTTCGTGATTCGCGCAATCCTGCGGCATCACATAGGGCGTAAACATGGCATCCACGTCATTCGTCCACACGCCCACTGGATTGGCGGCGAGGGAATCCGGGTAGTTCTCGCCCGGGCCGTGCCCGTACCAAGCGACCTGCCTGCAATCCCGCGGAATAGTGAAGGACAGGCCTCGGCGCGGAATGATGTCATGGTAGTCGCCATAGGCGGTGGCGGTCACCGCGACGTCAACATGGCCGTCGGCATGCACTGTGTAGGTCAGTCTCGTTCGCATGCCGGCCAATACCACAGGAGCGGCGAGACGCTGCTCGACCTCGATGATCACCTGGTCGCGTTCCGCATGCCATTGAACGCCACGAGTGTCCGTCTGCATGACGTCCAGATAATACGGCTTCCAGAGCGCGGAGTATTCCTGCGTAAGGTTGTCGATCAATGGTTTCCACAGGCCGAAACATATCGGCGAATCAATGACGTTCCGATCGCCATCGTTCCAGTTGGCTATGGCACCGAGCGCCTTGTCAAACCGAAGCACCATGGCACCGGCGCGAATGGTCAGATACCGTTCGTCTTCGACGGTGGACAATGTTTGGCGAACGGGAGAGGTCACGGCGAGCGCCGACCCATCATTCGAACGCACCGGGCCATAGCCACCCTGACCGGCATGCAGCCGGAACTGGTAGGAGCCCAGCGGCTCATCCGGATCACACCACTCATGCTGTTCCACGGACAGCACGGTAACCGTGAGCATCGCTTCACCGCCATGGTGTTCCAGCAGCGCTTCACGCGCAACGGTATGTCCATGTGACCGAGCGGGGGCACGGCCCCACCTCCAGCAGTGTCGTGTCCACGGTTTCACCATCCACACTTATAGACACCCGCAGCCGAGTGTCGGACAAATCAGTGAAATACCGACGACTATCAATGCCAAGCAGAGCGGTGCCATCCTCCTCGGTATAGGTGCAGCTGACCTTCACCGGGCAAATCACCTGCCGATATTCAGCAAGCCCCGGACTGGCTCCTGCCAGGGGAACACCAGACCGTCCACGCAGAAGTTTCCGCCGGTGGGGTAATCGCCGAAATCCCCGCCGTAGGCATACCACAGGTCGTCCAGCCCATTAGGGTCCACGCCTTTGGCCTGCACCTCACGCTCGGCCAATAGCGCCAAACGATCCCCTCTCATTGCCACCGCATGATCGGACCATTCCCAGACAAAATGGCCCTGGATACTCGGCCAACGGTCGAACACCTGCTGGTATTCGCTCAGCCCACCGGGACCGTTGCCCATCGAGTGCCCGTATTCGCAGATCACACGAGGCTTATTAGCCGGATGCTCTCCGAAATCGTTCATCTGGGAGACACGCGAATACATGGTCGACAGCACGTCCACCGATTCGCCGAAACGATCTTCCTCATAATGAACAGGACGAGATGGGTCAAGTTGCCGGCACCGTTCAGCAGCGGCACGGAAATTGCATCCGAATCCAGACTCATTGCCCAAAGACCACATTACTATGGAGACATGGTTGCGCTGCTGCATCACATGCCGCTCGATGCGATCGACATAGGGAACTTCCCATGCCGGGTCATCGGTGATGAGTGCGATGTCGCCCACGTTTTCGAATCCGTGACATTCCAAATCGGTTTCGGCCATGACCATAAGGCCCAGTTCGTCGCACATCTCATAGAACCGCGGATCGTTGGGATAGTGTGACGTACGCACGGCGTTGATGTTGTGCCGTTTCATCATTTCCAAATCACGGCGCACGCGCTCCATACTGACCGCACGCCCATGCCTCGGGTCGCTATCGTGCCGGTTGACCCCGTGCATGGTGAAGTACGATCCGTTCAGGTACATCAGCCCATCCTCGACGGTGACTTCGGCCAGTCCGAGGTGATGCGGCACGATTTCGTCAGAACCGTCCCGCCCGACGATGCGCATACGCATGTCATACAGGAACGGATGTTCGGGATTCCAATATTCGGGGTCAGGAATATTCATTACGGCACGTTCGCCCGAATCCGAATGCGCGGCGGACACGATATTCCCGTCACGCAGAATGGTCCATTCGACGCAGGACTCCCCTTCGGTCCAAGCCTGCACGGTGACCCGTGCGAGCGTATCATCCACACGATGAGTACGAACCATGAAGTCCTTGAGATGCGTCTGAGGTCGTCTGACCACATACACGTCACGGAAGATGCCGGATGCCCACCACATATCCTGATCCTCAAGATAGGTACCATCCGAATACTGCAGCACCGTGACCACGAACAGGTTCAACCCCGCATGCACCGCATCGGTCACGTCGAATTCCGCCGACAAGCGAGAGCCTTCGTCATGCCGACGTATGTGCATTGACATGAATCTCAGCATAACTGTCCACACCATCGAAACGCAGAATAATGCGCTCACCATCTGCAGCCGGCTGCATATTCACCATCCGCTGGTACACGCCCGTAGGCGTGGTGGACGGCACCAGCGGCGGGTCGACGGGGAACGGGAACGGCTCGTCGGTATAGTGCAGACCCCCATACCCGTCAAACTGCCACATATGCGGCACCTGCACCTCATCCCAATCATCGGCGATTGACAGCAACGCCTGCTGTGGCACGGTGGCCGGGCCATTGAATAGGCGGAACCGCCATGCACCGCTCAGGCTCTGATAACCGTATGAGCGTTCGCGCTCATAGGTAGAGGCATCCGCCTCACACTCATATCCGAAGAAATAGGCGTGCGGGGCAAGACGGTTAACGACCGGTCAGGGAGGGATTCTCCCAATCATTCTGCTTGCTCATCATGTGATGTACTCCTTTGCGCAAGTCCGCCACATCCCGCAAATCGGCATTCTTCCACTTGTATACGCCCGATGACGGACGTATACAAGTGGGATTACCAGCAATCCGAATCGTTGCGGGTCGTGGTTGACGCTTCTGGGATTAGGCGACAATGCCGATCAGATCGGAGAACCGTTCCAAGTTCCATGTGCCAAGCCCGGAACGTATGGCGATCTCGCCGAATGCGGCGGAGTCCATACCTCCGGCAGCCGCGGCTTGCAAACCGGCTTCGGCGTCCTCAACCACCAAACACTCCGCAGCGCGCGGTTCAGAAATTCGGCCGCCTTGACGAACACTTCGGGGTCGGGCTTGGAACGGGTAATGTTCGTACCGTCTGAAATGGCATCGAAGAAATCCGACAATCCCAGCTGGCCAAGGATGAATTTCGTGTTCCGGCTGGATGAGCCGATGGCAAGGTCAAGTCCCATGGCACGGAGCTTGTGCAGTGTGTCGGCCACACCTTCCAACATGTCGTCGGGTCCCATCTGCGTAAGCATGGACTTGTATATCTCGTTCTTCTTGTCGGTCCAATGAATCTTCTCTTCGTCACTCATTGTGCCGTCATACCGTTCGAGGATGATATCGAAGCTGGCCATACGGCTCACGCCGCGCAACCGTTCATTCACCTGCTCGTCGAAGGGAATGCCGAGCTCGTCGGCCACCTGCTTCCATGCCAGGTAATGGTATTGGTCGGTACGGCAGATTACGCCGTCGAGATCGAAATGATGGCTTGGATAACGCATGGATGGCGTCCTTTGCTCATTTGCGAATGATTGTGGTGTGTATGGCGTGAATCAGACGGGCAATCAACCCGAAACCTCGCCGGATGGTTCGGGAACAGGCGTGTCTGTGGGCTGTTCGTCTTCGGAGGACGCAGCCAGATTGGAGATGACGACCGCCACGAGGATGATCGTGCATCCGACAATCATGCGTGGGGTGACCACCTCGCCTAGCAGCAGAATGGAGAACAGTGTGCCGAACACGGACTCCATTGACAGGATGATCGCGGCTTTGGTCTCGTCGATATACTGCTGGCAGGCGGTCTGCAACAGATAGCAGATGGTGGTACTGACCACGCCGAGGTACAGCACACTCCACCATCCGTCGGTCGTCGGCGTCAGATGCACCTGGCCCATAGCCACCATCGCAACCACAGACAGTACGAATGCGGTGACCATCTGCACGCAGTTGAGAACCGTCGCACGGTACCGCTGCACGAACAGACCGGTGAAGAAGATTTGGAAGCAAAGCCAACCGCGCACAGCAGTGACAGTGCGTCTCCCAAACCGAGCGTCATATTGCCGTTCAACGAAAGCACCGCCACGCCGACAACGGACAAGCAGGCCCCCAGTACGCCACGCCATCCGACGCGTTTGCGCAGCACCAGGAAGGCGAT
>ENA-OQIO01001333-OQIO01001333.1-human-gut-metagenome-genome-assembly--contig:-NODE-1333-length-12143-cov-1.727197_pt1 | contig 12143 bp, 21 predicted proteins | sample MGYA00242573_ERZ504737 | MGnify/ENA primary metagenome ERZ504737 (study PRJEB26092, sample SAMD00036203) | human gut metagenome | host: Homo sapiens | study: EMG produced TPA metagenomics assembly of... | reverse complement strand
CCTTGATTATCTGGATGACACTCCGGATGATCCGACTCCGCAAAGTACGGTCCGTTCATCCGTACCAACTTCCGAATTACACGATGTACAGTCCGGCTATATGACTGCGTCCGTTCCATCTATGACAAATCAGATGGATTACCCTGTTGATTCTGTCGAAGCCCCTGTTTCTGCGGTTCCGGCATCTACAACAAATATACAGCAGTACCGTAGCCGTAAGGAACGTGCAGAATTCAAAGAATTACTCTTTGTTGCCGAACAGTATCTCGGCAAGACACTTTCCGCTACTGATATTGACCAGATTACTTATTTTTATGACACACTGAATATGTCAGCTGAACTTATTGAGTATCTGATCGAATATTGTGTCGAAAATGGTCACAAGAGTATGCATTATATTAATAAGGTGGCCTTATCATGGCATGAAGAAAACATAACAACTGTGAATCTTGCCAAGACAAGTTCATTTCTTTATAATAAGAACTGTTATTGCGTCCTGAATGCATATGGGATTAAGGGCCGCGGTCCTGCCGCTTCTGAGATTGCTATATCCGCAAATGGTCAGAAGAATATGGTTTTGCTCTGGAAGTAATCCTTGAAGCATGTGACCGTACGATGAATGCCATTCATCAGCCAAGCTTTGACTATACCGATTCCATTCTGAAGCGCTGGAAGGACAAGAATGTCCGTCAGTTAAAAGATATCGATGCGGTAGATGCTGATTATCGCAAAGAGAAGGAACGTGCGAAAGAGCTCGCAAAGGAACGCAAAAGACAGCAACAGGCACAGAAGCCTGCAATTAACCAGAACAATAAGTTCAACAATTTCGACGGACGTTCTTATGACATGAATGATCTGGAACGTCGTCTGGTTCAGCAATAAAGTATACATATTAGATTCTATTATGCGAATGCAGAGGAGTTTTCCATAACATGGCACTTCCCAATTCTCAGTACGATCATTTAATGCGTACTTATGAACAAAAACAACTGGATAATGAGTTTCAACTCAGAAAACGCTATGAGAAGGCATACGCCTCATTCCCGAATTAGAGGAAGTGGATCATTCCATCTCCTCTTTAAGTGTTAAAAAGGCAAGACTGCTTCTGGACGGAGATCAGACTGCTCTTTCTTCTTTAAAATCAGAGCTCAAAGAACTCTCCGCCAGAAAGCCGGCTTTACTAAAAGCACATGGTCTTCCTGCCAATTACCTTGAATTACACTATCAGTGTCCGGATTGTAAAGATACCGGTTATATTGGCACACATAAATGTCACTGTTTCAAAAAAGCGATTGTGGATTATTTATATACGCAATCTAATCTCAAAGATATCCTTGACAAAGAGAACTTTTCAACCTGTTCTCTGTCTATTATTCCAGGAATCATATCGATCCGCTTACCGGACGTTCTTCTCTGGAATCAATGGAAACTGCATTAAATGTCTGTCACAACTTCGTAGATACATTTTCTAAAGAATTTCATAACATACTACTGTATGGAGATACCGGTGTCGGAAAGACTTTTCTTTCTCACTGCATCGCAAAAGAATTAATGGATTCCGCTTATTCCGTTATTTACTTTACAGCAGCCGGACTTTTTGATATCCTTGCAGAGAATACATTTGGTAAAAGACAGGACAAGGATTCTGATGTATTTGAACACATCTATGACTGTGACTTGCTGATCATTGATGATCTGGGTACAGAACTGCCGAATTCATTTACTGTATCCCAGTTGTTCATTTGTCTGAATGAACGCATATTAAGGCAGAAATCAACCATAATATCTACCAACCTTGCATTGGAGGATATAAAATCAATCTACTCGGAACGGACATTCTCACGAATCAGCAGTAATTATACAATTCTGCGTATTACCGGTGACGATATCCGTATCCAAAAAAAATTATTAAACCTGGGAGGTACTAATGATGTTACGCCGTAACGATCGTAATCTTGAGAATATACCGGTAGGAGCACTTGGACTGATCGCTCTTGACGGTTGTACAGAGATGGGAGCAAAAGTAAATGATTATCTCGTAAAATGGAGAAAGGAAGATGGACATATTCATAAGAACGATGTCGCTTTCATAGGCTATGAGAAAGACACTTACTTAATCGATGCAAAAGTTCCACGTTTTGGTTCAGGTGAAGCAAAAGGTATTATTAATGAATCCGTTCGTGGTAAAGATCTTTATCTTATGGTCGATGTATGTAACTACAACCTGACATATTCCCTGACAGGAAATATTAACCATATGTCCCCTGACGATCATTATCAGAACTTGAAACGTATTATTGCAGCAGTAGGTGGAAAAGGACGTCGTATTAACGTCATTATGCCATTCTTATATGAAAGCCGTCAGCACAAGAGAAGCAGTCGTGAATCTCTGGACTGCGCACTCGCTCTTCAGGAGCTTGTCCGTATGGGTGTTGACAATATCATCACATTTGATGCTCACGATCCTCGTGTACAGAATGCGATTCCATTAAACGGATTCGAAACAATCCGTCCGACATACCAGTTCGTCAAAGGTCTTCTCCGTACCTTCAAAGACTTCAGATCGACAGTGATCACATGATGGCAATCAGCCGGATGAAGGTGCTACAGGACGTGCAATTTATCTTGCCAACGTACTGAACCTTGATATGGGTATGTTCTACAAACGCCGTGACTTCTCACGTGTGGTAGACGGCCGTAACCCGATCGTTGCTCATGAGTTCCTTGGATCTTCCGTAGAAGGAAAAGATGTGATCATCCTTGATGACATGATTTCTTCCGGTGACAGTATGTTAGACGTTGCCCGCCAGTTAAAACAGCGCAAAGCAAAACGTATCTTCTGCGCTGCTACATTCGGTCTGTTCACAAACGGTCTGGAGAAATTCGACCAGGCATATGAAGAAGGTATCTTAGACGCTGTTCTGACTACCAACCTGATCTACCAGACACCTGAACTTCTGGAACGTCCATATTATATTAACTGTGATATGAGCAAATATATTGCCCTCGTGATCGACACTCTTAACCACGATGGTTCTATCAGCAGTATCCTGAATCCTATCGAAAGAATTCAGAATGTTGTCAATAAGTATAAAAATGGTGAAGAGATTTAATAGTATCTACAGGACCTGCCACGGGCAGCTCCTTACGAATGCACGTGATTAAAAATGCTGCCGGGAATTTCCCGACAGCATTTTTTAAAGTTCTATCTTGTGATAAACAAGTCCGGCTTCTTTCATCACCTGTTCTTCTCTCGTCTGACAGGTAAATATGATCACTTGTTTCTTATGTTCTTTCAACCATCTGAGTGTCTGAAGCATTCTCTCCTCATCATAATATGCAAATGCATCATCCAGTATCACCGGCATCTCTTCCTCACATAAAAGCTCTCCCACTGCCATACGGAGTGCCAGATAGACCTGTTCTACCGTTCCACGACTTACCTGTTCAATCTCTACTCTCTTTTCATCTGTCATAAGCGATACATGAAGTTTTTCATCTGTCACAAGCTTTTTATATTTCCACCTGTGATCTCACAGATGAATGATGACGCTTTCTCATTCAGATCTCTTTTTAGATATCCCCGCATCTCCTCTGACAACTGTTCCAGATGATCTGCCGCCATCTGGACCGCCTGGCGTTTCATCTCATATTCCCTGGAACGCTCATTAACTTCATCCAGTTCCGCGAGCTGTTCTCCCAGGTTGTCATACTGAATTCTCTTCTCTTTTAATTCCGCTGTAATATGCGATTTCTCCCAGCGTAACTTCTCTATCGGAACTTTCTCCTCTTCCTGCGTGATCTCTTCAAGGATAATCTCTGGCTCTGTTTTACCTGTTTTTTCCAACTTTCATCCGGTTCCATATATATAAGCCGAACGCAAGGAATAACACAATAGCGATCAGATAATTCCACGGTTTCGAGAACAAGATGACTGCAATCACAATAACCAGTGCAAACACCAGAAGCTCCATTGGATGGATTCTCCATTTTTCCGGACGAATCTCATCCATGACACCTTTTCCATGTTCTTCTTCCTCTGGCGCTCTTTTTCTTTTCTTCTTCCTTTTCCATGCCGATACGTAAGTTCTTCTTCTACACGTTCCAGTTCTTCTTCCAGATGATGTACATCACGCCAGACAAAAGATACTTCCTGCTCAAGTTTTTCACGTTTCTGCTGCTTTTGAGCCATTTCCATACGGATCTCATTTTCCAGGATCTTCTTCCTGCCCCTTAACTGTTCCAATGCACCGGCCAGGTCGATTTCTCCGTTTCCCGAGGTGTAATAGTTTGTCGCATAATTTTTCAGCTCTGCCACAATACTTTCCCCCATCTGTGCATTCCTCTGGCTCATGGAAACGGTATTATCGTAACGTTCTGCGTCCATCTCCCCAAGCAGCATCTGAAGATCTCCGTCTTCTACAGACAGTACTTCACCGTCCTCTTCACAGATCAGTTCCGCTTTTTTAGAATATTTATCAAAATTTCTTTCGATACGGAAATGTTTCTCTCCACTTTTGAACTTCAATATACCAGAATAGTAATTAGGATTTTCCCACGGTTCGTATATACTGAAAGTATCATTTTGCGCGGCCCGTCCTCTCCCTCTTTCTATTCCGAAAAGCATTCCCCTGATGAATGTATGGATTGTAGACTTTCCTGATTCGTTTTCCCCGTGAATCAGGTTGATCCCCTCATCCAGATCTATCTGCCGGTCATGGAATTTTCCAAAGTTTTTTAACAATAATTCATTAATCTGCATCTTTCGGTTCTATCCTCTTCTCGTCTCCATCAAAGCCTGCACTCCTTCACAGAGTGCTGGTACTCCAGACTGTCGGCCGGATAGCCACTCAGGCTTTCAATATATTGTCCGAGAATGTTTCCTTTATTTTCATTTTTTAATTTTTCAAAGTCATATGCAGGCTTTGTGTGATCTGTAATCTCCACCACATTACCGTATGGATCCATATGATCCAGCTCATACCAGATATCTGGATCTCGATAACCAGTCAGTGTAATCTTATACATGTGCTGCTTTCCCTGCTCTTCGATCATATCTGCAATCTTTTGCCTCAGTACATGGCCGGTCACAGATTTATCACCTGTACCTCGCAGTGTCTGTATTCACGCAGTGCATGTGGCACAAAACGGATCTGACAACCATTTCCGGTGATCTTTCCTTCGATATAACCATGAGCTCCTGTATCACCTACATCCGTCGGCTCCAGCGATCCGGCATATGCCATCCGGTTCTCCACCAGCATCTGCGGCTTGTGGATATGTCCAAATGCAGCATAATCATACCCAAGCGTCATGATCTGATTACTCTTGATCGGAATATGTTTCTCATCCCCACCGTGTGCAAGCAAAATCTCATACTTCTGCCGTCCTTCCGGAACTGCATGATCATATAACGGCTCCAGAATTTCTCTGGAATGATAACTGCATCCATAGACAGCCGTCTGGATCCGGTCAAGTTCCACACAGCTCATTTCCTGCGAGCAGATCATGTGCACATGCGGTGCCCAGGTAAATGTTCGGTAATAAGAGTTTTTCCTGATATGATCATGATTACCGGCGATCATAACAACTTCTGTCTGCTCCAGCATCTCCAGTATGGAATTCATTTCTTTTAATTCTCTTAAAAGTGGCTGCCTGTGGAACAGGTCCCCCGCGATCAGCAACAAATCTGTCTTTTTCTGATTGCAGATTGTTATAATATCACGAAAGCTGTCCCAGAGCTCCTGTTCTCTATTTTGACTGTACGCGTTTCCCGCGTCCGGCTTTGCCCCTAAATGCAAGTCTGCGATGTGTATGAACTTCATCCTCGCTTCCCTCTTCTGTTCTGTCTTCTCTTTCGATGGCAGTGTTACGACAAACTGTGTCCGGTTGTCATCACTTTTGCAGGATTCTTCCTCCGTGCAGCTCCACGATCTGTTTGGCGATTGCAAGTCCCAGACCTGCGCCGCCGGTTCCTGTCGATCTGGAACCATCCACGCGATAGAATTTCTCGAATATCGTCTGAAGCATATCGCCCGGAATCTTATCACCTGCATTGGTAAATGTGATCTCGATGTCACCATCCTTCATTTTCGCTTCAATCCGGATCTCCGTATCTGCATAGCAGTAAGCAATTGCATTTCTTAAGATATTATCGAATACTCTTGCAAGCTTATCCGGATCTCCATAGATCATCAGATCTTCTTCTACATCCACTTCACAGGTCAGCTTCTTTTCCTGGAGGACTCCGTACAGCTCATCTGCAAGCTGTTCAAGCATCATCGTAAGATCAATCTCTACCGGTTCCAGTTCGATATTCTGAAGATTATATCTTGTAATATCAAAAAATTCATTGATCAGCTCTCCTAATCGGATGGATTTTTCCAATGACGATGTGAGTATATGCTTTTCGTTCTTCTTCCGGCATGTCGGGATGATCTTCGAGCATCGTAAGATACGCCACGATCGAAGTCAGCGGCGTCTTCAGATCATGCGCCAGAAAAAGCACCAGGTCGTTTTTCTTCTTTTCGCCTTCCGATGCCTCCAGCTCCTGCCGTTTTAATGTTGCTTTAATCTCATTCAAACGGATCTCTATTGGTTTTAATTCTGTGATCAGATGAATGGGATCTGTAGATTCCGATATAATATTTCAATTCCATGATCGAATCTGATCCAGATATTTTTGTCATTTGAGAAAAGCGCAAACATAAAAAAAACAAGCGCAAAAAAGAAATCAGATAACCAACAATCATGAAAAAATGTCTTGTTATCTCCGATCAGCTGCCAGTAAAGATGGACCGCCGTCTTTTCATTTATATTCAGAAATACCAGAACATCTACAAAAGTTCTGGCAAAACTGTCATTATAAATTCCATCGATCACAAATTTAAGCAGTACCCCCCCTACCAGAACGGTAAGCGCTGTGACCAGCACCGTCTGCAAGAGGATACTGAATTTTAATTTCCGATAATTATTCTTCAACCTTATAGCCCACTCCCCACACAGTCTTGATAAAATCAGACTTGCCTGTCGGTGCACTCATCTTCTCGCGGAGATGACGGATATGCACCATCACCGTGTTGTTACTGTTCTTATAATATTTCTCATGCCATACTTCTCGAACAATTCTTCTGAGCTTATGACCTTTCCCCGGTTCTCACACAGAAGCCAGAGGATGTCGAATTCGATCGGTGTCAGTGTCAGCGGCACTTCATTGTATACACACTCATGAGAAGTCCGGTTCAGAAGCAGCCCTCCGAAATCCAGGACATCTCCTTCTTCTTTGGTCCCTTCATTATACTGTGTACACCGGCGAAGCTGTGCTTTCACTCTCGCCACCAGCTCCAGTGGTTGAACGGTTTCGGAATATAATCATCCGCTCCCAGCGTAAGCCCGGTGATCTTATCCATGTATTCCGTCTTCGCCGTCAGCATGATCACCGGAAATGTATATTTCTGCCGGATCTGCTTGAGGATCTGGAATCCGTCAATATCCGGAAGCATAATATCCAGGATCGCAAGATCGATCTTCGTACTGTTAATACAGTCCAGTGCATCCTGGCCGTTGTAAAATTTGAATACTTTGTATTGGTCATTCTGGAGATAAAGCTCTACTACATCAGCGATTTCCTTTTCGTCATCTACTACTAATATATTCATACTGCCCTCCATTCTATATGGGGACGGCGGATTTTTTATAAATCCCCCGTCCCCATATACGTTTTATATACGTTTTTCACGTGTTGTTATCCACATGATCCTCTATTACAGTTCACAGTTGTTGACAGTTCTTGGGAATGGAATTACGTCACGGATATTGCCCATTCCTGTCAGATACATGACGCATCTTTCGAATCCAAGTCCGAATCCGGCATGTCTTGTAGAACCATATTTACGAAGATCCATGTAGAACTTGTAGTCTTCTTCTTTCAGTCCCAGTTCATCCATTCTTGCTTTCAGCTTATCGTAGTCATCCTCTCTCTGGCTTCCTCCGATGATCTCACCGATTCCAGGTACCAGACAGTCTACTGCCGCAACGGTCTTGCCATCGTCGTTCAGCTTCATGTAGAATGCTTTGATCTCCTTCGGATAATCTGTTACGAATACCGGACGTTTGAAGACTTCTTCTGTCAGGTATCTTTCGTGCTCTGTCTGAAGGTCTGTTCCCCATGTTACTTTGTATTCAAATTTATCATTGTGTTTCTCAAGAAGTTCTACAGCCTCTGTATATGTCACTCTTGCGAAATCAGAAGATACTACGTTGTGCAGTCTCTCCAGAAGTCCTTTGTCTACGAATGAATTGAAGAAGTTCATCTCTTCCGGTGCATTCTCAAGCACATAGTTGATGACGTATTTTAACATTGCTTCCGCAACGAACATATCGTCATCCAGATCTGCAAATGCCATCTCAGGCTCGATCATCCAGAACTCTGCCGCATGACGTGTTGTGTTAGAGTTCTCTGCACGGAATGTCGGTCCGAATGTATAAATATTGCGGAATGCCTGTGCGTAAGTCTCACCATTTAACTGTCCGCTTACAGTAAGGCTTGTCTCTTTTCCGAAGAAATCTTTGGAATAATCTACGCTTCCGTCTTCATTCTTCGGTACGTTATTCAGATCCATAGTCGTTACCTGGAACATCTCTCCTGCACCCTCACAGTCACTTCCTGTGATCAGTGGTGTATGCACATATACGAAACCTCTCTCCTGGAAGAACTTATGAATCGCATATGCTGTCAGGGAACGTACACGGAATACTGCCTGGAATGTATTTGTTCTAGGTCTTAAATGTGCGATTGTTCTCAGATATTCAAAGCTGTGACGCTTCTTCTGAAGTGGGTAATCCGGTGCGGATGCTCCTTCTACTTCTACAGTATCTGCCTGGATCTCGAATGGCTGCTTTGCCTGAGGTGTTGCTACCAGTGTACCTGTAACGATTACTGCTGCACCTACATTTAACTTGGAGATCTCTGCAAAGTTGTCCATCTTGTCGTGATATACAACCTGTAAAGGCTCAAAGAATGTTCCGTCATTTACCACGATGAATCCAAATGCTTTGATCCGCGGATACTTCTTACCCATCCACCGATGGTTACTTTCTGATCCATGTAAGAATCACTGTTTTTATATAATTCTCTAATTGTTGTCAATTCCATGCCAATTATTCTCCTTTTTAAAAACTCACATATATTCCTATTATACCATATCAGCCAGATTTATGTTATACTATATTTACTGAATTTACTATCTTACTTATCCGAATTTTTCAGTTAATAAGTCAGATGGAAGAAATATCAAAAGTTAGGAGATCATCATATGAAGAACTTACTAGTTGCACAGTCCGGCGGACCAACTTCTGCGATCAACGCAACTCTTGCCGGAGTAATTGAGAACGCTCTTTCCAGCCCATCCGTAGACAAAATCTATGGATCAGTTAATGGAATCCAGGGAGTATTAAATGAGAACCTGATAGATCTTAAAACCAAAATCACAAATGTATCAGAACTAAACCTTCTTTGTCAGACCCCTGCTTCTGCACTTGGCTCCTGCCGTGTGAAATTAAAAGATCCTGCCGTATGTGCAGACGAATACGAGACAATCATCTCTGTTCTGCGCAAATACAGCATCGACTGCTTCATCTACATCGGTGGAAATGATTCCATGGATACAGTAGACAAGCTTTCCAAATATCTGAGCGACAAAGGAATCACAGACATTACCGTGGTCGGCGCACCAAAAACAATCGATAATGACCTCTGCGGAACGGACCATTGTCCAGGTTTTGGATCTGCAGCAAAATATATCGGAACCACATTTGCCGAACTGGAACGTGACTGCCACGTATACACAACCAAGGCCGTAACAATCGTAGAGTGATGGGCCGTGACGCCGGATGGCTGACTGCAGCTTCCTGCCTCGCCCGTGCAAATGGTGCGAAAGGACCTGACTTTATCTATCTCTGCGAAGTACCATTCAGCATTGACACATTCCTGAAAGATGTGAAAGCAAAACTGGAAGAACAGGATGCCGTGATCATCGCTGTCAGCGAAGGTGTGAAGAACAAAGACGGTCGCTACATTTCCGAAGAAGTACAGAGCTCCGCTGTAGATTCCTTCGGCCACAGCTATATCGCCGGTGCCGCAAAGGTTACTGGAAGATGCTGTAAGAAATGAGATCGGATGCAAGGTGCGTTCTATCGAGCTGAACCTGATGCAGCGCTGCGCCGCACACCTTGCAAGTGCAACCGACATTCAGGAATCCAGAATGCTCGGAAAGGCTGCCTGCCAGTATGCTCTTGAGGGTGCAGGCGGTATGATGGCTGCTGTGATCCGCACTTCTGACAAGCCTTATGCTACGGAATTTAAAGCACTCCCGGTATGTGATATTGCGAATGCAATCAAGAGTGTGCCTGCAGATTATATTAATGATGCGGGAAATGATGTAACGGAAAAGATGGTGGATTATCTGACACCGTTGATTCAGGGAGAGATGAATACGGTGTATGAAAATGGGATTCCGAAGTATATTTATTTGTATTAAGTTGCTGTTGAATTTAGTATCATGGAGCGGGGTAAGCCACGATGATGAATTAAACGGCAAATTCCCACACTTGATTTTTACTCTTCCGCATGCTATACTATCACCCGTCACAAAGCCCACAAAACCAAGGTCGAACAGGGCTGACCGCCGCTTTCCGGCGTTAAATGAAGATCCGCTACGGCGCGTGTGTTCGTGACCTTCCACACGTAAAACAAAACTAAAGGAGAATTGAAAAATGAAAAACAAAAATCTTAGTTTCATGACCCAGGCAGCCATGATCGCTGCGATCTACGTGGTGTTGACTTACATTTTTGCACCATTTTCTTTCGGAGAAGTACAGGTTCGTATCTCCGAGGCACTCACTATTTTACCAATATTTACACCAGCTGCTATTCCGGGACTCTTTGCCGGATGTCTGATCGGTAATATTCTGGGCGGTGCGATCCTTCCGGATATTGTATTTGGCAGTATTGCAACATTGATCGGTGCATTTTTTACATGGAAACTGCGTGAGCAGAAACCAGTTGTCGCAACATTTCCACCAATCATTTCGAATATCATCATCGTTCCGTTCGTACTGCGTTACGGTTATGGTGTAACACTTCCAATTCCGTTTATGATGCTGACAGTCGGAATTGGTGAGGTGATTTCCTGCACCGTTCTTGGTCTGATCGTGTATGGGGCATTGAAGAAATATAAGAGTACGCTTTTCCGTACAGCCTAAAAAAGTGGCGTGTGAAAAACAAAAGTTTTTTCACACGCCCTTTTTTATTATTCATTCTGTATTCTCTATTATCCAATATACGTATTACCGCTTCCGGACGTCATCTGATCCATCTCTTCATACTTCACGCTGTGTCTTGTACTGTCATTCAGATCTTCATACCCAACATTCGTATCGCTGTATCCCACCAGAATGACGGCATTCTGCGAATCCAGCATTGCAATGACCGGACGGCCCTGGTTGATGATGTACAGAATCTCTTCCGTCGTACATCCTGTCAGGTCGTAAGCCTCGCCGTTATTGACATCTTTTAAGATATCAATCGGTTTTTCCTGATTCTTCAGGCGGTCTTTGATTGTATTTAACACATCATCTTTATCGGTGATCGAATACTGCAGATTGCGGTTACCGCGCTCCCATACATAATTCTGGATGAATCGACTACCACACCATTGTAATCATTTGCTTTCTTGATCGCGTCTCCGGCCTTTGTATATACGCCTGTATATCACCATGTCCATAGACATAATATTTCTCCGGTGCGTCTTTATCGGAAAATGTGATTGTCTGTGGTCTCTCGAACAGAATCTGTTTTGGCTTGAGCACTTTTGGTTCTTTGTCTGCGATTCCGTCGTTATACGTCAGTCTTACCTGTGTCTGTTTCAGGTCTGTTGCATAAGTTTCCAGTGCGATATTGCTCTTGGTCTTCTGTTCATTATTCGTAATATAATCCGGTGCTGTTGCTGTATAAGTATCTCCGTCTTTCGATGCACGTTCCAGCGTGATCATATCTTCATCGAATGATGCACTCAGAATATAAATGCCGTCTGTCTGATATTTTTTGATCACTTTTCCTTTTTTGATTCCGGATCTCCAGTTTG
>ENA-OQIO01001332-OQIO01001332.1-human-gut-metagenome-genome-assembly--contig:-NODE-1332-length-12146-cov-2.618937_pt1 | contig 12146 bp, 10 predicted proteins | sample MGYA00242573_ERZ504737 | MGnify/ENA primary metagenome ERZ504737 (study PRJEB26092, sample SAMD00036203) | human gut metagenome | host: Homo sapiens | study: EMG produced TPA metagenomics assembly of... | reverse complement strand
TATTGAAGCGGCAATTAACGTTATGAAGCAATTCGTAGGCTGTGCCTATGAGGATATTATCCAGTTAGATGAAGGCATTAAATCCGGTTCCGTGATGTCGGACATCTGTTAGGTTCTGCCAGTATTGAAGTGTGGGCAGAGGAAGACGGAGAAGCCCGCAAGATGGTATTTTCCGGCGATATCGGAAATATGAACAAGCCGATTGTGAAAAATCCGCAGTATACGTCCGATGCGGATTACGTTGTTATGGAATCTACCTATGGTAACAGAAGCCACGGTGGTACGCCGGATTATGTAACAGAGCTTGTCAGGATATTTGAAAGGACGTTTAACCGTGGTGGTAATGTTGTGATTCCTTCCTTTGCAGTTGGCAGAACACAGGAAATATTATATTTTATCCGGAAGATTAAACAGGATCATTTAATTGACCGTGAGTTTGATGTATATATGGATAGTCCGCTGGCAATTGAAGCAACCAATATTTTTCAGAAAAATGTGGATATGTGTTTTGATGAGGAAGCGATGGCACTGGTAAAAGGTGGAATCAACCCACTGACATTTCCGGGGTTAAAGTTTGCGGTAACGGGCGAAGAATCAAAACTGATTAATTTTGACCCGAAGCCGAAGGTAATCTTATCGGCTTCCGGTATGTGTGAAGCAGGACGAATCCGCCACCACTTAAAGCATAACCTGTGGCGGCCGGAATGTACGATACTGTTTGTCGGTTATCAGGCAGTCGGTACAACAGGCAGAATTATTGTAGACGGTGCAGATGAGATTAAGCTGTTTGGTGAGCCGATTAAAATCAGTGCGGAAATCGTACAGCTTCAGGGTGCAAGCGGTCATGCCGATAAAGAAGGCTTAATACGCTGGGTATCCCAGTTTGAAAAGAAGCCGAAAAAAGTATTTGTTGTACACGGTGAAGACAGCGTGTGCGATGAATTTACGGAGTGTCTGCGTACAGAGCATGGATTTAACGCGGAAGCGCCATATACGGGAGCCAGTTATGATCTGATTGCAGGCGAGTGGCTGACTGAGGGCAACCGCAAGAAGAGGGAAAGAAGAAGTGTTAATAAGAGGAATCAGGGTGTCTTTGACCGCCTGATTGCCGCAGGAAAGCGTTTGATGACAGTTATTCAGCACAACGAAGGCGGTGCAAATAAGGATCTGGCAAAATTTGCTGACCAGATTAATGCGTTGTGCGACAAGTGGGACAGATAATAAATTGTAAAGCAAACATCTATGCTGCAGATGAGAAACCGCCTGCACGGATTTTCCATCGCCGCTTTGCAGCAAGTTGCTCAGAAACGAGGATTGTATGAAAAAAATAGTATTCGTGCTGAATCCTCACTCGGGAAAGGCACTGATTAAAAATGCATTACTAAAGATAATACAGGTGTTTTCGGAAGCGGGGTACGATGTGACTGTGTATCCTACGAAGGCACCGCTTGACGGATATGAGTACCTGAAAAAGCGTGAAGGTCAATATGATGTGCTGGTATGCAGCGGCGGTGACGGAACGTTAAATGAAGTGGTACGTGCCGTATTGGAATATCAGGGCGATAAACCGCCGATTGGTTATATTCCAAGCGGCAGTACCAATGATTTTGCAACCAGCCTGAATATTCCAAAGGACATGGTGCGTGCGGCGCAGCATATTGCGGCAGGAGAGCCTGTTCAATGTGATATCGGAAGGGCAAACGGTGAACGCTCGTTTAATTATGTGGCAGCGTTTGGTGCATTTACAGAGGTTTCATATGCGACACCGCAGCATTTAAAAAATCTGCTGGGACATCAGGCATATGTACTGGAGGGCGTTAAAAGCCTTGCGGCATTAAAACCGTACAAAGTAAAAGTTACCAGTAATGAACTTCAGGTGGAAGATTCGTTTGTATACGGTATGGTAAGCAATACAGAGTCCGTGGGCGGTATGCGCGGGCTGGCAGGAACGGTGTGGACTTACAGGATGGATTGTTTGAAGTGACGCTGATTAAGGAAATTAAAAATCCAATGGAAGTACAGCAGCTGGTGACGGCATTTCTTTCAAAAAACTTTGAAAAATGTGATGTTTTGTACTCTTTTAAGACCAGTAAAATCACTTTTGAATCAGAAGAAGCAATCAAGTGGACACTGGATGGTGAGTATGGCGGAGAGTGGAAAGAAATGAGGCTGGAAGTAGAACCGCGGGCGATAGAGTTCATAATTAAGAAAAGAAAGGAAAATACAAAAAAACTTAATTAAATGAACACAAAACGAATTTAGCTTAAAAAACAATAAAATAATTGAAAAATGATTTATAAAATTAAGTCGAGGGTTTTGAAAAAGCACAAATAAAACCCTCGACTTAATTTTTTATGTTTCAAAATAATAAATATTAAAATAAAAGCAAAAGAATATATAAAATGAAACACAATTTAGAAACAATTTTGAAAAATCTGTGATATATTGTAAAAAATGACAGTGACACAGAGGGTTTAAAAGCATAAAAATCAATGAAAATGTAGCAAAATAACGGTTATATTGTTGAAAAACACAATAATAGTCAGATAATTATAAAATGAATGCTTAAAAGATAAATAATCAGACGATTTTAAATAAAAAAATATTTACAGATTTTAAAAATAGGCGTATAGTAACCGTAAGATGAAAATCCCCAATAAGTTTACGAAAGGAAGATTAAGACTATGGAGAATCAAACAAAACAGCCTGGACTTTACAGCGAGCAGTTTGAACATGATAACTGCGGTATCGGCGCAATTGTAAGTATTAAGGGCATTAAGACACATCAGACGGTTTCTGATGCATTAAGTATTGTTGAAAACTTAGAGCACAGAGCAGGTAAGGATGCAGAAGGAAAGACCGGTGATGGTGTTGGTATTCTGTTACAGATATCACATAAGTTCTTTAAAAAGGCTGTAAAGCCTCTTGGAATTGAACTGGGAGAGGAAAGAGAATACGGTATTGGTATGTTTTTCTTCCCACAGGATGAATTGAAGAGAAATCAGTCCAAGAAGATGTTTGAAATTATCGTAGAAAAGGAAGGGCTGGAGTTCCTTGGCTGGAGAGAAGTCCCGACTTATCCGAATGTTCTCGGTAAGAAAGCAATCGACTGTATGCCGTATATCATGCAGCATTTGTAAAGAAGCCGGAAGATGTAAATAAGGGAATTGATTTTGACAGAAAGTTATATGTAGCAAGACGTGTATTTGAACAGACCTGTGAAAATACATATGTTGTATCTTTATCCAGCAGAACAATCGTTTATAAAGGGATGTTCTTAGTCGGACAGTTAAGACAGTTCTTCGGCGATTTAAGAGATGAGGACTATGAATCCGCAATTGCACTGGTTCACTCAAGATTCTCAACGAATACAACACCAAGCTGGGAGAGAGCGCATCCAAACAGATTTATCGTACATAACGGTGAAATCAATACAATCAAGGGAAATGCCGACAGAATGTTAGCCAGAGAAGAAACCATGTACTCTGATTACCTTGAAGAAGAAATGTCAAAGATTACACCGGTTGTCAATACAAACGGTTCTGACTCCGCAATGTTAGATAATACACTTGAATTTTTTGTTATGAACGGTATGCCGCTTCCGCTTGCGGTGATGATTACCATTCCTGAACCGTGGAGCAACAACAAGGCGATGGCACAGGAAAAGAAAGATTTCTATCAGTATTATGCAACGATGATGGACCTTGGGATGGCCCGGCTTCCATTCTGTTCTCAGACGGTGATATCATGGGTGCGGTACTCGACAGAAACGGTCTTCGTCCTTCTCGTTACTATGTAACAAATGATGGTTATCTGATTCTTTCTTCCGAAGTTGGTGTGCTTCCGGTTGATGAAAGCAGAATTAAGTTAAAAGACCGTTTAAGACCGGGTAAAATGCTTCTGGTTGATACCGTAAAGGGCGAATTAATCGATGATGATGAATTAAAGGAAAAATATGCAACCAAGCAGCCTTACGGTGAATGGCTGGACAACAATCTGGTACAGCTTCATGATTTAAAGATTCCGAACAAGAAGGTACCGGTACATACAAAGGAAGAACGTGCAAGACTTCAGAAAGCTTTCGGCTATACTTACGAAGACTTTAAGACATCCATCCTTCCAATGGCATTAAACGGTTCAGAGCAGATCGGTGCAATGGGTATTGATACACCGCTGGCTGTTCTTTCCAATAATCATCAGCCGCTGTTTAACTATTTCAAACAGCTGTTTGCACAGGTAACCAATCCGCCAATCGACTCTATCCGTGAAAAGGTCGTTACATCGACAACGGTTTACTTAGGTTCAGACGGTAATGTGCTGGAAGAAAAGCCGGAAAACTGTAAGCAGTTAAGAATTAACAACCCGATTCTTACTAATACAGATATTTTAAAGATTAAAAATATGAAGGTAGACGGTTTTAAGGTTGAAACCATTCCGATTATTTATTATAAGAATACCTCGCTGGAAAAGGCGATTGACCACCTGTATGTAGAAGCTGACAGAGCGCACAGAGAAGGTGCAAATATCATTATCCTTTCCGACAGAGGCGTTGATGAAAACCACGTAGCGATTCCGTCACTGCTTGCCGTATCTGCATTACAGCAGTATCTGGTACAGACAAAGAAAAGAACCAGCATGGCGGTAATCTTAGAGAGCGGTGAGCCAAGAGATGTACATCATTTTGCAACACTGTTAGGCTTTGGTGCATCAGCAATTAACCCATACCTTGCACAGGAAAGTATTCAGGAACTGATTGACTTAAATATGCTGGACAAGGATTATTATGCGGCAGTAGATGATTACAATAACGCAATCATCAACGGTATTGTAAAGATTGCGGCGAAAATGGGTATTTCAACAATCCAGTCTTATCAGGGTGCGAAGATTTTTGAAGCAATCGGTATTGATTCAGATGTGATTAACAAGTACTTTAAGGGAACGGTCAGCAGAATTGAAGGTGTCAGCTTAAAGGATATTGAAAATGATGTGGAAACCCTTCACTCAAAGGCATTTGACCCGCTGGGACTGTCTACGGACACCACACTTGATAGCGCAGGCGCACATAAGATGAGAAGCGGAAAGGAAGAACATTTATACAATCCGCAGACCATTCATTTATTACAGCTTGCCACAAGAACGGGTGATTACAATACCTTTAAGGAATATACGGAACTGGTAAATAAAGATACAGGTGTCAAAAATCTGCGTGGCTTAATGGATATTAAGTTCCCGAAAAAGGGCATTAACATTGATGAAGTAGAAAGCGTAGATTCCATTGTAAAGCGTTTTAAGACCGGTGCGATGTCCTACGGTTCTATTTCAAAGGAAGCCCATGAAACCATGGCAATCGCAATGAATATGTTACACGGTAAGTCTAACAGCGGTGAGGGCGGTGAAGACGAAGACCGTTTAACAGTCGGTGCAGACGGAAAGAACAGATGTTCAGCAATCAAGCAGGTTGCTTCCGGACGTTTCGGTGTTACATCAAGATACTTAGTCAGCGCACAGGAAATCCAGATTAAGATGGCACAGGGCGCAAAACCGGGTGAAGGCGGACATCTGCCGGGCAAGAAGGTTTATCCTTGGATTGCAAAGACAAGACTTTCAACACCGGGTGTATCATTAATTTCACCGCCGCCACATCACGATATTTACTCTATCGAAGATTTGGCACAGTTGATTTACGATTTGAAAAATGCAAATAAGAACGCAAGAATTTCCGTAAAACTCGTATCAGAAGCGGGTGTTGGTACAATTGCTTCAGGTGTTGCCAAAGCCGGTGCACAGGTTATCTTAATTTCCGGTTATGACGGCGGTACAGGTGCAGCTCCTAGAAGTTCTATCCACAATGCCGGACTTCCTTGGGAACTCGGACTTGCCGAAGCACACCAGACACTGATTATGAACGGACTGCGTAATAAGGTTGTGATCGAAACAGACGGTAAGCTGATGAGCGGCCGTGACGTAGCGATTGCGGCAATGCTCGGTGCGGAAGAATTTGGATTTGCAACAGCACCACTTGTAACAATGGGCTGTGTGATGATGAGAGTCTGTAACTTAGATACCTGTCCGGTTGGTATTGCAACACAGAATCCGGAACTTCGTAAGAGATTTACAGGTAAGCCGGAATACGTTGTCAACTTTATGAGATTTATTGCACAGGAACTGCGTGAATATATGGCAAAGCTGGGCGTAAAGACAGTTGACGAACTGGTAGGAAGAACGGATTTCTTAGAGCAGAAGCAGGTTGAAGGAAGCGGTCGTTCCGCAGAAGTCAATCTTTCAGCAATCCTTAACAATCCTTATATTAAGGAAGCCGGAAAGATTCAGTACAACAAGAAGAACGTATATAACTTTGAACTGGAAAAGACGGTTGATGAAAAGGTCCTGATTAAGAAATTCGCATCTGCATTAGAGAGCGGACAAAAGAGAAGTGTTGAGGTCGATGTAACCAATACAGACCGCGCACTCGGTACACTGCTCGGTGCAGAGATTACAAGAAGATTTGGTGAAACACTTGAAGAGGATACATATACCGTAAAATGCCACGGCGCAGGCGGACAGAGCTTCGGTGCATTTATTCCAAAGGGACTGACACTCGAACTGGTCGGCGACAGCAATGACTACTTCGGCAAAGGTCTTTCAGGCGGTAAGCTGATTGTTTACCCACAGGCAGGCGCTACTTACAAAGAAGATGAAAATATTATTGTTGGTAATGTTGCTCTGTATGGTGCAACAAGCGGTAAAGCATTTATTAACGGTGTTGCGGGAGAACGTTTCTGTGTTCGTAATTCCGGTGCAACAGCAGTTGTAGAAGGCTGCGGCGACCATGGTTGTGAATACATGACAGGCGGACGCGTTGTAGTACTTGGCGGAACCGGTAAGAACTTTGCAGCCGGTATGAGCGGCGGTATCGCCTATGTACTCGATGAGGATACAAGCCTTTACAAGAGAGTAAATAAGCAGCTTGTTTCCATGGAACCGGTAACGGATAAATACGATGTGCTTGAGTTAAAAGAAATTATTACAGAACACGTAGCTTATACCAATTCAAAGAAGGGCAAGGAAGTCTTAGACAACTTCGGCGAATACCTTCCGATGTTTAAGAGAATTGTTCCGCATGATTATAAGAAGATGATGAACAAGATTGTACAGATGGAAGAAAAGGGATTAAGCAGCGAACAGGCACAGATTGAAGCATTCTATGCAGCAATTAAGTAAATGATACGAAGTGAATGACCGAAAGGAGATACCTATGGGAAAGCCAACCGGATTTTTAGAATATGAACGCGTGGAAGCGAAAGCAGTTTCACCGAAAGAACGAATCAAAAATTTTAATGAATTTCATACCCCTTTATCAGAGGCAGAACAGAGAAAACAGAGCGCACGCTGCATGGACTGCGGCGTTCCGTTCTGCCAGTCAGGCATGACAATTAAAGGCATGACATCAGGCTGTCCGTTAAACAACCTGATTCCTGAATGGAATGATCTTGTATACACAGGAAACTGGGAGCAGGCGTACAACCGCCTGCACAAGACCAGTAATTTCCCTGAATTTACAAGCCGTGTCTGCCCGGCGCTTTGTGAGAAAGCCTGTACCTGTGGTTTAAACGGAGATGCAGTCTGCACAAAGGAAAATGAAATGGCGATTATCGAACATGCTTATGCAAACGGCCTTGCAGGTCCAAAGCCGCCAAAGGTAAGAACCGGCAAGAAAATTGCAGTTGTCGGTTCAGGTCCTTCGGGACTTGCCGTTGCAGATCAGTTAAATTCAAGAGGGCATTCCGTAACGGTTTATGAACGTGCAGACAGAGTCGGCGGATTACTGCGTTACGGTATTCCGAACATGAAGCTGGAAAAGCATATCATTGACAGAAAAATCAATGTGATGAAAGCGGAAGGTATTGAATTTGTAACCGATGCCAATATCGGTGTCAATATTAAGGCACAGAAGTTACAGGAAGAATACGATGCAGTCGTACTTTGCTGTGGTGCTTCTAATCCGAGAGATATCAATGCACCGGGCAGAGATGCAAACGGAATCTATTTTGCGGTAGATTTCCTGACATCAACGACAAAAAGTCTGTTAGATTCAGGCTTACAGGACGGCAAATACATTTCTGCAAAGAATAAAAATGTCATTGTTATCGCGGCGGTGATACCGGTAATGACTGTGTGGGAACGTGTATCCGTCACGGCTGTAAATCTATTACACAGCTTGAAATGATGCCAAAGGCACCGGATACAAGAGCGGAGAGCAATCCTTGGCACAGTGGCCGTTAGTCTGCAAGACAGATTACGGTCAGGAAGAAGCGATTGCCGTATTCGGACATGACCCTCGAATCTATACAACAACCGTTAAAGAGTTCAAAAAAGATAAGAAAGGCAATCTTGAAAAGGTTGTAACCGTGAAGCTGGAGTCTAAGAAGGACGAAAAGACCGGCAGAAGAATGATGGTTCCGGTAGAGGGAACAGAACAGGAACTGCCTTGCGAACTCGTACTGATTGCGGCAGGTTTCTTAGGCACACAGAAGTATATCGCAGACGCATTTGGTGTGGAATTAAACGAAAGAACCAATGTAAAGACTGCGGCAGATAAATTTGCAACAAATGTGGCAGGTGTATTTACAGCAGGCGATATGCACACAGGACAGTCCCTTGTTGTAAAGGCAATCCGTCAGGGCCGCGACTGTGCAAGAGAAGTAGATGCGTACTTAATGGGATATACGAATCTGTAATTTAAAAATCTTATGATATCAGGGCGATTGTGGGAGTGTACAGCACGGAACAATCTGTAGACATTATAGGTATATAAATGTGTTGTGAAAGCAGGCTTGACGACCGGAGTGGTTGTCGGGTCTGCTTATGTTTTATATGGAAAAGCGACAAAAGCAACGGAAACCAATCAAAACCAACGAAGACCAACAGAAACCAACGAAAAATCACCTACAAAAAGCAATGGGAAAGAATAAAGAAGCGTAGTATATCTGAATGTACGGTTGAAAAAATATTAATTTTTGCAGAAGAAAAGAGGGGAAAGATTCATGAAAAGGTTTGCAGTATCATTTTTGGGAGTGTTAATGATTGTGATGGCGGTCAGCGGCTGTACCGGCAAAAAGCCGGCAGAACAGTATGTTAGTGAACAGTTAAACTGTAGCCTGCCTGCCGCAGAAAAAGCAGAAGCTTCCGATACGCACGGCGGATTTCACGGTGAAGGCGAATATGCGGCAGCTATCCGGTTTGATACGGTACATGGTGCGCAACTGGCGGAGCGGCTTCAAAATACAGACGGGTGGAAAGCACTTCCGCTGGAGGAAGAATTAGAACTGCTGATGTATGGCGGAAGCAGGGGCGGCAGCAGCTATGGGTATTATTTTGCGGATAAAGCAGGAATCCCGAAGGTTGAAAACGGCGGTTATTATTTTATTGATCGACAGCAGGATACAGAAAGAGCAGGTCTTTTATACCGCCGGTCGTATAATTTTTCTCTGGCAATATATGATTCAGATGAGAATATACTGTATTATTGTGAGATAGATACATAAGATAAATACGAAGATAATCCGTGCAGAATAACAGGCACTACAGAACATTAAATGTAATGTTTTGTAGTGCATTTTTTACAATTTGTGGTATACTGTTTTAAATAACGGCAGATAAGAAACCGCCTTGATGTTAGCGGTATTATGTAGCAGAACGGAGAATGATATGAATAAAGATTTTTTAGAAAGAGTAATAAGAAGACTTCGGCTGATGCTGCGGATTGCGTTCAGCCGGACGGCAATTATCGTAGTGGCACTGCTGTTACAGCTCTTTGTTTTCTTTGCCAGCTTTTACTGGTTAAAAGATTACAGTACGGTCGTTTATGCGGCATTTGTACTGCTGGGGGCGGTGACGGTCGTTCATATTTTAAATGAAGAAAATAATGCTTCCTTTAAAATAGCGTGGATTATTCCGGTGCTGGTTATCCCGGTATTTGGCACGGTATTATATATCTATATCAACCTCCAGCCGGGAACAAAAAGAATCCATAAGAAGCTCACAAAGATTGAAGATGAAATCCGTCCGTATCTTGCGCAGAATGAAGAAACAGTGCAGGAGTTACAGGAGCAGTCCGCGGGAGAAAAAGGCATTGCGGATTATCTGTATCATGCGGATAATTACCCGGTCTATGCAGGCTGTAAAATGAAATATTATCCAATCGGTGAAGCAAAATTTGCAGACATGATTGAACAGTTAAAACGTGCCGAGCATTTCATTTTCATGGAGTATTTTATTGTGGCAAAAAGCTATATGTGGAATACGATTCTGGAAATTTTAAAGGAAAAGGCGGCGCAGGGCGTCGAGGTCCGCATGATGTATGACGGCATGTGCAGTCTGGCGCTGCTTCCGTATGGGTATTATAAAGATTTGGAAAAAATGGGAATCCAGAGTATTCCGTTCTCACAGATTCGACCGGTGCTGTCGACCTACCAGAATAACCGCGACCACCGTAAAATTCTTATTATTGACGGAAAAACAGTATTTACGGGCGGCATAAACCTTGCTGATGAGTACATTAACCGAATTGACCGTTTTGGACACTGGAAGGATACAGCAGTTATGATTCAGGGGGAGGCAGTGAAAAGCTTTACGCTGCTCTTTTTGAAAATGTGGCATGTGGCAAAGGGAAAGGACAGTATCCCGCAAGAAGAAATCCGAAAATATACGGTTGAAGTATGGGAAAACACGCAGTCTGATGAGATGCGTGCAGATATGGAAAGTATGCGGAACACCGATATGCAAAATACGCAGGATAAAAAGCTGCACGCGGGTGGCTATGTCATTCCATATGGGGATGACCCATATGGCGATGAGCGTATCGGAAAGCAGGTCTATATCGACATTTTAAACCGTGCGCGGAAATATGTGCATATTATGACACCGTATCTGATTCTGGATGATGAAATGATAACGGCGCTGCGCTACTGTGCGAAGCGTGGTGTGGAAACGGTGATTATCATGCCGCATATTCCGGATAAAATCTATGCTTATCTGCTGGCGAGGACGTACTATAAGCAGCTGTTAAAATACGGTGTAAAGATTTATGAATATACGCCGGGCTTTGTACACGCCAAGGTATTTGTCAGTGATGATATCCGGGGCTGTGTCGGAACGATTAATCTGGATTTCAGAAGTCTGTATCTGCATTTTGAATGTGGGGCATATATGTACAGCAACGATGTATTACATGATGTGGAGCAGGATTTTAAAGAAACATTAAAGCAGTGCCAGGAGATTACAAAGGAGAGCTGCGATAAATATCCGAAAGGGAAAATGCTGGTTGGAAAAATGCTTCGTCTGATTGCGCCGCTGATGTAATTTGAGAAAAACAAAAATGTGAAAAGAATGTAAAATTCATGTAAAAAATTCACAAAAGAAATTGTGAAAAGCAGATAAAAAACCATGACTTGCCGAAAAATGTCGAAAAACCGTACTTTAGGTTGTTTTTATCAAATCCATGTAGTATGATGTGGTAGAAAGTTAAAAATATTAGGTGGGTTTAGGAGGAGAACAATGATTACAGTATCTATTTTATTGGATTCAGTAGAAAAAATTCAGAGATTTGTAAGCATTATCAGCAAATATTCCTGTGATTTTGATATTGAATCGGGACACAGCTGTATTGATGCAAAGTCTTTGGTGGGGTTATTCAGTCTAGATATCAGTAAGCCGCTTCGTTTAACGATTAATGACGACGGTACTTTAATAGAAGATATTTTAAGAGATATTCAGGAGTTTATGGAGTATTAATCTATAAGTACAGAGTATTTTATAGGGTTTCATATGAGGTTCATGCAGGGCAGAAGATGCCTGCATGAACCTTTTTTGTTTGATTCATGAAAGTTCATGGCACAGGAGATGTTTCCGGCGTCAGCCTTGTATGATGGGATAAAAAGAGTACAAAGACAGAAGCAGATAAAAAATAAAAAAGCCTGTTACCATAAAAGTAACAGGCTTACCCAAACAGTAGTGCAGTCGGCGGGACTTGAACCCGCACGAGCGCAATGCTCACTAGATCCTTAGTCTAGCGCGTATGCCAATTCCGCCACGACTGCAAGACAATCTATAAGAAACTTATAGACAATGCGGAAGAAGGGACGATG
>ENA-OQIO01001331-OQIO01001331.1-human-gut-metagenome-genome-assembly--contig:-NODE-1331-length-12155-cov-2.420353_pt1 | contig 12155 bp, 13 predicted proteins | sample MGYA00242573_ERZ504737 | MGnify/ENA primary metagenome ERZ504737 (study PRJEB26092, sample SAMD00036203) | human gut metagenome | host: Homo sapiens | study: EMG produced TPA metagenomics assembly of... | reverse complement strand
CTTGTCTGTAAAGCAGTGGAATCTGCGTAATTCTCTGGATGTAAAAAGGACATGATCCTTGCTACCTGATGTGGTTCTAACAACACCTGTCCTGGTGTCTGGACATACCACAAAAAGATTGCTAAAAGTGGTACGCCTACGATCAATACCTGAACGATCAATCTGGAGGATAATCCTGCCATAAAGATCATTCCAAGAATAATAAAACAAATATCAAGTGTAGAAGAAAGACTTGGCTGTTTCAAGATCAAAAGCAGCGGGATCCCACAGATTACAGCAAGTTTTCCTAATACCTTCGGTTCATTCAGATCATCCTGATGCTTCGCAAGAAATGCTGCAACAACAATGATCATGATCACTTTACTAAGTTCTGATGGCTGGAAAGTTCCCAATGGACCTAATGAAAACCATCGTTTGGCACCATTGACATCTTTTCCAAATAATTTAACGCCGATCAACATGATCACATTCAAAATATACAATATTTCTGCATTTCTTGTAAAGACCTGATAATCGATCAGTGATACGACCACAATGATCCCAAGTCCCATAATGATCCCCAATGCCTGCTTTGGCACATAGGATGCTTTGGCACTGTGAATAAACAAAAGCTCATCGCCATCAGTACAAGTACGTTAAAAACAAGTTTGAAATTGTAATTCTGCAGTCGATAATTTCGCAACATAGTATCTCTCCAATGTTATTTTCTAAGCTCACGGATCGGAATATTTGCATATAATGCAGGTCCTTCGGATTCTTCGCTGCTTTGTGTGATCTGAATATCAAGTCCCTCTGGATCGATCTCCATATATTTGGAGATTACTTGAATGATGTCGTTTTTGATCAGTTCCATTGTCTCAGGAGAACAATTTGAGCGGTCAGATACCAATAATAGTTTTAATCGGTCTTTTGCCACTTCTCCTGAACTTTTTTTCTTAAAAAAAATTATCAAAAAAAACCCATCGTTTCTCTCCCCTCTACTTCTTAAATACGTTTGCAAGTCTCTGGAAGAAAGTTGGTCCTGTGATTTCCATGAATGGAACGTCTTTGCCCATCACACGATTACAGATATTCTGGTATGCTTTTCCTGCTGGTGTATTGCTTCCAACCAATGGTTCTCCCTGGTTTGTGGAAATGACAATATTCTCATCATCTGGTACGATTCCGATCAGGTCAACCGCAAGAATATCAAGAACATCATCTTTAGATAACATATCTCCACGTTCTACCATATCCATACGTATCCTGTTGATCACCAGATCGATCTTATGTATATCATTTGCCTCTAATAGTCCAATGATACGGTCTGCATCACGGATTGCTGATACCTCTGGTGTTGTAACGATCAGTGCACGGTCTGCTGCTGCGATCGCATTCTTAAATCCTTGTTCGATTCCTGCTGGGCAGTCAAGAATGATATAGTCAAATTCACTTTTTAGTTCTTCTACCAGTTTTGACATCTGTTCTGGTGTTACGGATGTCTTATCTCTTGTCTGTGCAGATGGCAGTAAGAAAAGATTTGGATATTTCTTGTCTTTGATCATTGCCTGTTTGATTCTGCAGTTTCCTTCCACAACGTCAACCAGATTATAAACGATTCTATTCTCAAGCCCCATGACAACGTCCAGATTACGAAGTCCGATATCCGTATCGATCAATACGACTTCTTCCTTCCTTCGCTAATCCTGTTCCCACATTGGCAGTGGTTGTTGTCTTTCCAACGCCACCCTTTCCAGATGTGATTACGATAACTTCACTCATTTTTGTTTCCTCCATTCACTATACTATGATTTCATTTAAGAGCGCTTTAGATATGGGCTCGATATAAATATTTTCATCTTCTACAAATGCAATCTGTGCTTCCATCGGCTGATTGTCATTATTCTTTGATCTTCCGAAAAGCTTTTTCTTCTTCTCTGGTTCTCCATCGGCACTTCTTGCGATGTGTTTTCCGATACGGATCTGCATCGGCTGCATATCAAGTGCTGCGACAAAAGCGTGATCATCTCCATCACATCCTGCACTCAAATATCCTTTGGCACATCCAAGAACAACTACATTACCTTTGGCACATACGGAAGCTCCAGGATTCACATCCCCGACCACTACAACACTTGCATCAGATTCCAGACTCTGTCCGGAGCGAAGTGTTCCACGGTAGAACTGTCCATCTCCCTTTCTTCTCTCATCAACCATGGACTGACTTCTTTTTTGTTCTCTTTCCTGAATCTTTTTCAATACATCCTTAAAAGAAGTTTCCATGATCTTATCATCTTCTATTACATATGCGATCGTCAAAGTTGTTTTTTCTGCAATGACCTGCAGTACATTCTGAAGTTCTTTGACATCTAGTTTTCTGCCTTCGATCTTTAGTGCGATCTGTGTCTGTCCATTAAAGAAATCTTTTGCCTGCACAAATTTATCTTCGATCGCTTTGATCAGTTGATCAAACTTCATTCCGGGATCTAACACCATGGTAAGTCCCAGACTGTTTCCCTTGAGCAATACCGGCTGATTCATACAATTCCTCTCTTCTTTCTCTAATCTCCTGCAGTACCAACACTGGTTTCTGTGACTGATTTATTATTCTTCTCTAATGTCTTCTTTGTCTTATCATTTGCAAAATAATACTCATAAATATCCTTTGCAGTCGCTGCTGCATTAGATGAGGTATATCCAAACGGAATAACAACCGTCGTTGTGATCTCTGGCTTCTCATATGGTCCATAAGAGATAAACAACGCATGATTCGGACGTTTCTTATTCTCCTGTGCTGTACCCGTCTTACCTGCTAATTTTACTTTCATGCCTTGGAAGATACTGCTTACGGAGCTGTCCTTTCCGCTGACTACACCTCTCATACCAGTATGCACTGCATTCCAGTATGTTGTATCATAATGAAGTTGTCTTACTTTCTTAACTCCATATTTCTTGACTGTCTTTCCATTATCGTCAGTGATCTTGTCCATGATACTTAGATCATATACGGTTCCACTGTTGGATAATGTTGTCACATAATTCGCAATCTGACTTGGCGTGAAACTATTACGTCCCTGTCCAATGGCAGAACGTACGGATGTTTCATCAGAAACCTGTGGAGATGACTCATCCAGTTCAATTCCTGACTGCTTATTAAGCCCTAGCTGTGTTGCGTATTTCTCCAAGTACTTAAGACCTTCTTTACTGCTGTAGGAACCTGATTTGTCTCCTAATCTATATCCTACTTCATAAAAGAAATAATTACAAGATGCTTCGATCGCTGTTGACACAGTTCTTGCTCCATGACGGTCTGGATATTTCCAGCACTTCGCCGGTGGTGTGATCTTATCGTATAACCCTGTACAGTTGATGACTGTACTTGTCGTGATCACTTTCTCATTAAGACCTGCCAAAGCAGACAATGGCTTAAATGTAGATCCGGTGCTGTCTTATGTTTCAGTGCCTGATTATATAATGGTGTAGATGCTGAGTTTGCCAGCTGCCTGTAGTATCCGGAATCTGTTCCGTTTGATAAACGGTTGCTGTCATATCCAGGATAACTTACCAATGCTTTTACCTTTCCTGTCTTGGAATCTGTGATCACAACAGATCCGGAACATGGATCCATACCAATCTGTCCTGGCGTGATCTGTAAACTCTTTAACTTTCTTCGAATGAAATCATAGCTGTTTAGGGAACCAGATTTCAATGCCGTATAATCACTGTCACCTTTCTTCTTTAAAACTCCCTGTTCATAAAGAAGGAGACATACTTCTCTTCCGCTTAATTTTCCTTTCATGATGCTTTGTTCACAGACTGTCATATCAAAATCATCTGCATCAACCAAAGCATCTTCTACATAAGCAGCCAGTGCTTTCATGATCTCTTCAGTGTCATTGTATTTGCTGCTGATATTCAGTGAGGAAATATCAATCCATTCCTTGTTCACGGCATACCTTAAGAATTCACTTAAACTGATCTTCTCATTCTTCCACTTCTGATATGTCTTATCCGTCGTATCAATAGAACTTGAGATCAATACTTTCTTGCTAGACAACAGACTGTATACATAAGATGCATAGGCTTGTTTTTCTTCACTCTGATCTTTGTACGCTTTGGTATCTTTCAAAACAAGATTCTTTGATACATTGATCGCCTGATCTTCTAAAGTCTGAATCTTTCGATACATCTTCTTCTCATAGGATGTCGCCTTATCTCCATTGAGATTCTCAAGGTCGATCACACTATTGCCAATAAATGAATAATATACTTCTTGATCGGGATCATAATATTCTCACGGTCATTTCCTGCGCTGTCAGAACTTGTAAGCTTAGACAGAACAATTCCCGCGATCTTCTTCTCGAGCAGATTATATACATATTCCTGTAATTCGCTGTCAATCGATAATGTGATATTATTTCCTGTTCCCGATTTGACTGTCTTGGTCGTGTCGATGATCTTTCCAACATTGTTGACAACCAGAGTCTTGCTTCCGCTGTCTCCGTGAAGATAATTCTCAAACTGCTTCTCAACACCGGCCTTTCCAACCGTCTCATCACTGGAATAGTAATCTTTATCTTCTTCTTTCTTTCCTTTGTTATATGTTTCAAGTTCATCCGTATTGACCGTTCCTGTATATCCGATCACATGAGACATCGCCTCACTTTTATTATATACACGAATAGACTTTGTATCAATATCTATTCCCGGAAGTTCTGAACTTCTTTCTTTGATCTCGGCAATACTTCTGTTATTGATTTCATTTGCGATCGTCACCTTCATATACTGAGAATAACGGCTCAAAAATGCACTGTATCTGACAGACATGATCTTTAATGCATCTTTCTTGGAATAAGATTTATCAATATCAAACATCTTTCCTGTTCCTGCGGAGCCAAGAGTTCCATTTCTTAAATACTCAAAAACCTGTTCTGCAGTTGCATTCAGCTGTTTATCTCTTAATTCTTTCTCGGACTTTGAAAGGTCTGTGCTGTTTCCAATTCCAAAAACATCTCTCTTAAACTTCTTTAATTTTGACCCAGTCTCTGTAAAACGAAACTTTCCGCTTCCTGTATATTCAATCGGAATCTCATTGATAAAGGAGTCTCCATTTCGCTCCAGGATCTTGATCACTTTATAAATGACTTTATTCTTCTCATAACTTTCTGATGTACCATTCTTTGCTGCCAATGTCTGAAATGCATTGTCATTCTGGAAATTCACTGTATATACAAGTTTGTTGTATGCAAGCAGTTTTCCATTCACATCATAAATATTCCCTCTGGTACCAGATGTCTTGACTGTCTTTTGTACTTTATATGTAAAATCATTTTTATGTGACTGACCTTCTACGATCTGAAGGACAAACACACGCCCGATCAACACACAATAAAGCACAACGATCAGTATGATCAAGCAAGCAGTCTGTTTGCCAGTAATTTTTCTGCTTTCTCGTAAATTTTTCGTAACACTAGAACATACTCCTTTTTTCACCATCTCTGATCCTGATATCAACCTCTAACAATATCTTATATATAAGCAATGCTACGATTCCCGTATATACTGCTTCCGGAATCATAACTTTAAACAGATAAGAAAAAAACTGCAATCTTCCTCTCATTGCAAAAAGAAAAAGAAGATCACAAAACTATACGCAAGGGAATTCGCTGTTAGAAGTCCGATCGGCAGCAAGATATCATCCTCATAAAAATATGTATGGAACCATCCATTGACATATCCAAACATTAAATACACAAATGCGTTCTGCCTAAAACATTTCCTGAGAATATATCGATCAGCAGCCCACAGACAAATCCGATCACGATTCCTGCTTTCCTGCCTCGGATAAATGCGATTGTGACCGTTAAGATCAGTAGAATATTCGGCATAACCCTGCGAGTTTCAAAAAATTAAAGACGGATGTCTGTAAAAGGAAACAGACTAGTACCGATATCACATAAAATAAAATTCGTTTGATCTTCATATCCTCACCTGCTATTCCTTTGTTTCTTCATCAAGATTCTTTGTTTTCTTAAGATCTGTGATAACCAAAACTTCTTTTAAATGCTTGAAGTCAACGACTGGTGTCACTTTCGCTGTCTTGGTAAGCTTTGTAGAATCAAGCTTCAGATCAGATACTTTCCCGATCGTGATCCCTTCATTAAATTTGGAACTTACATAAGATGTTACAAGCTCATCTCCATTCTTGACTTTTGCATCTTTGCTGATATATACAACTTCCAGATATCCATCTTCCATCGTATCCAGACTTCCATTTACGATACACGCATCATTTGTCTTTAGGAACATAGCACTGACCATACTTGTATCATTAATGATCGTTCGTACTTTGGCTGTATGTGATGATACATCATAGACAATTCCTACGAGACCATTCCCTGCAATGACATTCATGTCTTTCTTAATGCCGTCTTTGCTTCCTCTATTGATCAGAAAGATGTCAAACCAGTTTCCTGATCCTTTACTGATGACTCTGGCTCCCACTGTATGATATTTTTTGTATTTTCGTTTTAATTTCAAAGATCCTGCAGACGTTCTAATTCTACTTGATTCTGCTGTAGCACACGATTCTGCATCTTCAGAACATCGATCTTCTCCTGTAGACGCTCATTCTCTGCTCTCAGTGTCTTCTTGCTTTTCGCATTCTCATTCCATGAAACACGGCATTTCCTACCGAATTAATGCCTTCCTGCATCGGAGATAAAACAGTGAAAAAGATATTCTTGACTGGAGTTAAGACTCCTCCGGCAAAAACACTGATTCCCGCCAGTAACCCACACACCACGATAAAAATCGCTAACAGGTGGTTTGAATTAAATTTTTTCTTTTGCAATTTCATACGTCTATCCTCTTTCATCATCTATCGTTTTAAATATGACTGCATTCCTAAGATCACATGATCTTCTGGCCGGTCAGCAATATGAACCGGTATCTTAAATTCTTCTTTGATCCACTCTGCCGTCTTTGGAAATGCTGCCCCGCCTCCAGATACATAGATTCCCTGATTCATAATATCTGATGCAAGTTCTGGCGTAATGCTTTCTAACACTGCTTTTACCTGCACACAAATGTCTCTGACCTGACTGTGGGCCTTTTCTTCAACGATCTGAATTGGTATCTTCTCTTGTTTTGGAAGTCCACTCACAAGATCTCTTCCCTTGATCATAGCTGCTTCTTTATCTTCTATCTTCGCATATGCAAGTTTTAAGTGTCTTGCACTTCGTGTTCCGATCGCTAATTTATAATTCTTCTTTACATAATCTCTGATCCACTCATCGATCTGGTCTCCTCCATATGGAAGAAGTCTGCTTGTTACGATCCCACCTAAAGATATCACAGAAATCTCTGTTGTTGAAGCTCCTATATCAATGATCATATTTCCACATGGCGCATTGACATCAATTCCGCTTCCAATTGCCGCAAGGATTGGCTTGGGAACTAAAGTTACATCCTTAACCCTTGAAGCTGATTCCCATGCAAGATCTTCAAATGCTCGTTTCTCAACATTCGTAATATCCACTGGAACTGCGATCATAAGACCGGTTTTCCTGATCCGTTTGAAATAATGGTCCAATACCGTTCCTAACAGATATCTCATATTCGTATAATCTGAGATCACGCCGTGTTCCATTGGTTTCACTACATGAATACTGTATGGCTGTTTCTCATACATCGCAAATGCTTCGTTGCCGAATGCTTTTAGTTTTGCATCTTCATCAAATGCGATCATGTTCTTTATCTTTAAAAATTCTTCTTTATCTCTTGTACAGATTCTTAAATGTCTGGTTCCAAGTTCAATTCCTAGTTGTGCCGTTTTCATGTTCTGCTCCTTACATCATGTGTTCTTCTCGAAAACTTAAATATGTCTGGTCTCCGATGATAATGTGATCACATAGCGGAATCCCAAGAAATTCTCCTGCTTCTTTCATCCGCTTGGTCGTCAGAATATCCTGACGGCTTGGCGTTGGATCTCCAGATGGATGATTATGAATCATAAGTACGGAAACCGCTTCGCATCGAAGTGCTTCCAGAAATAATTCTCTTGGTGATGCCACTGTCTGATTCACTGTACCAACAGAAACCGTAAGTTCCTTTATAACTTTATTCTTTCCATTAAAAAAAATTAAAATCATCTCTTCCCGGCTTAAATGCCGCATCCGTTCCATATAATAATCTGCAATGGATGCTGGTGAATGAAAGCTTATCTTATCTTCGACTTTCGCACTTGCTAATCGTTTAGACAATTCTGCAATACACAAGATCTGCATCGCCTTTACTTTCCCAATCCCGGGAATCTTTTGTAATTCTTCTCTTGAAGTGTGGCAAATTCCCAGTATTCCCTCATAAAACGGATCGATCGACAACACTTTCGTTGCAAGATCGATCGCCGTCTGATCCTTTGTCCCACTTCTTAAGATCACTGCCAGAAGTTCTGCATCTGACAGCATTGCTGTTCCATTCTTTTCACACTTTTCATAAGTCTTTCTGACACTGGTAATTCCTTTAATGTCTGATGTTTTTCTTCCATATCTGATCCTTTCTGTCGAAAAATCTCCATGGTCAAAACATTTCTCACATTAAATCTTACCATAACTTTTCACTGATGTATAGAAATCAAACCGTTGTTTTCCTTAAATTTTTCTTATTTTATTTTATGAAATCTCTGGAATTTCTACCAAACCTTTTTCTGCCATTCGCTGCAGGGACATGATGATTCCATATTTGGCATGTGGATATGTAAGACCTCCCTGGAAATATACTGCATAAGGCTCTTTCATTGGTCCATCAGCACTTAATTCAATGGATGCGCCCGATACAAATGTTCCTGCTGCCATGATCACCTGGCTATCATATCCTGGCATATCCCATGGGATTGGTGTTACATGACTGTCGATCGGTGATGCTTTTTGAATTCCCTCGCAAAATGCGATCAATTTTTCAGGATCATGGAATTCCACTGCCTGAATAATATCATGTCGGTCTTCTTTTCCATCTGGAATCACTTTAAATCCTAATTTTTCATATAAATTGGCTGCAAAGATCGCTCCTTTGACTGCTGCATTGACAACCGTTGGTGCCATAAAGAATCCCTGGATAAACTGACGATTAACTCCAAGACTGGCTCCTACTTCTTTTCCAAGCCCTGGTGTTGTAAGTCTGTATGCACACTGCTCGATCAGATCGCTTCTTCCACAGATGTATCCACCGATCGGTGCAAGTCCTCCACCCGGATTCTTGATCAGGGAACCTACGATCATATCAGCTCCAACTTCCGATGGTTCTTTTTCTTCGACAAATTCACCATAACAATTATCAACCATTACGATCAGGTCTTTATTGATCTCTTTTACAAATGCGATCGCTTCCCCGATCACATCAACAGATAAGGTTGGTCTTGTTGCATAGCCTTTTGATCTCTGGATATGGATCAGTTTTGTTTTATCATTGATCGCATTTTTGATCCCCTCTAAGTCAAAGCTTCCATCTTCTAACAGATCGACCTGTGCATATGTGATCCCGTATTCTTTCAGGGAACCTTTGGATTCACGGATTCCAATGACTTCTTCTAAGGTATCATATGGTTTTCCTGAAATTGCAAGAATCTCATCTCCCGGACGTAAGTTTGCTGATAATGCAAGTCCTAATGCATGTGTTCCACATGTGATCTGCGGTCTTACAAGTGCATCTTCTGTTCCAAAAACATCCGCATACAATGCTTCCACAGCTTCTCTTCCAGAATCATTGTATCCATATCCTGTTGTGCCACCCAGATGCATTTCCGCGATCTGATGTTTCTGCATCGCATTTAATACCTTGATCTGGTTTAACTGTGCGATCGCATCTAACGTTTCAAAACGATCTTTTAATCCCTTTTCTACTTCCTGTGCATAGTCGAAGACTTTCTCATCGACGCCCATTTCTTTATAATAGTTCTTTAACTGATCCATCATAGATCCCCTTTTCTTTTAATATTGTAAGCATATATGTTAAAATCTCATCTTCTGACCCAAATTGTGATTTATCTACCATACAGACTTCCTTTTCTCTTCCAAACCAGGTCAGCTGACGCTTTGCAAAATGTCTGGTGTCTTTCTTGATCTGTTCGATCGTATCCTCCAAAGAAAGATTTCCTTCTAAATACTCAAACACCTGACGATACCCGATTCCCTGCATGGAAACCATTGTTTTTTCATATCCTTCTTCTTTTAATCGTTTTACTTCATCGATCAATCCTTGTTCCGCCATAATATCAACGCGGCGATTGATTCTGTCATATAAGATATCTCTTTTGTGGTTTAATACAAAATAAGCGAAATTATATGGTGAGGTCTTTGCTGCTTCCTTCTCATTATGCTCTGAGATCGGATATCCATTTAATTTATAAAATTCTAATGCACGGATCACCCGCTTTACATTATTTTTATGAATTTTTTCTGTAGATTTGGGATCGACTTGTTTTAACATCTCGTATAAACTGTCGTTTCCTTCTCTTTTAGCTTTTTCTTCCAGTTGTTTTCTGTATTCCTGGTCTCCATCTTCTTTTGTGAAATCAATATCATATAAAAGACTTTGGATATAGAATCCTGTTCCACCAACGATCAGTGGAATCTTGCCTTTTGCATAGATTTCCTTTAGGCATCTTTTGCCATCTGCTGAAATCTCGCTACATGAAATTCTTCTTTAGGATCAAGTTCATCCACCAGATAATGCTTGATCCCTTCCATCTCTTCCGGCATGATCTTGGCAGTTCCGATATCCATCTTCTTATAAACCTGCATAGAATCTGCGGAAATGATCTCTGCATCTAAGATCTTTGCTAATCGGATCGACAGTTCTGTTTTTCCAACTGCTGTCGGTCCTGTTAAAATTACCATTGGTTTCATCTATTTAAAATCCTTTCGGCATAAGTTCTGATAATCGATATGTTTCAAATCCATCTGGGCTTTGACAGATTACTTTCAGATCTGAATTGAATTCATGTAGAAACTGGCGGCAGATCCCACATGGATAAACCGTTTCTTTGTCACTGCCATTGGATGCGATCGCGATCATTTCAAAGTCATGATATCCTTCACTGACAGCTTTGACTGCCGCTGTTCTCTCTGCACAAATGGCTGCTCCATAAGAAGAATTCTCCACATTACACCCGGTGAATACTTTTCCTTCTTTGGTAAGAATTGCTGCTCCTACTTGAAATCTGGAATATGGTGCGTATGCTTTCTCTTTTGCTTTATCTGCAAAATCTAATAATTCCTGATCTGTCATAGTCTTCCCTCCTTGTCTGGTTTCACTATACGATTCTCTTAAACTTCTTGTCTATCTCATACTTACTCATCTTGATGATCGTTGGTCTTCCATGTGGACACTGGTATGGATTTTCCAGCTTCATCAGTTCATCTAAAAGATGTTCTACTTCCATTAACGATACTCTCTGATTTCCCTTGATCGACATCTTACATGCCATTGTCGCAATCTTTGATGCGATCACTTCTGTATCCAAGGTACCATTTTCTTGACTTACCGCATCTAAAAGTTCCATAAATAAGTCTCTTTCCCCAATCCCATAGAGATTGGCTGGAACTTCCCGGATACAATATTCATTCCCTCCAAAAGATTCGATCGTAAATCCTAAACCTGCGAATGCATCTTTGTATCTTGTTAACGCTTCTGCTTCCGTCATAGAAACCGTCACAACCATTGGCGGTTCTAATCTCTGGCTGTATATTTCTTTTTCTTTGAAATTCTTCATCAGCCTCTCATAATTGACTTTTTCATGTGCTGCATGCTGGTCCATGATAAATAACTGGTCTTCGTACTCAATAAGCCAATATGTCTTAAAGAGCTGACCTAAGATCTTGCGGTCAGGTCTTGCCTGAACTGAAAATACTGGATCTTCTCTTAGTGTCATCTGATTGCTGCTTAATTCATCGGTCTTGTATTGTGGAAATTCTTTTTTCTGAGTATTGTAGTTTAAGCCTGCATAAGTCGGTTTCTTTGTATTTTTGATTGATTCGCTGGCTGTTGGTGTTTTCTTTACAGGATGTGACGGCTTTTCAATCTGTTGTTGTACAGCTTGCCTTTGCTTTTCAACCTGATGTTGTACACCTTGCCCTTGCTGCTCCACCTTCTGAACCTCTTCTTTCCTTCGGTTCACC
>ENA-OQIO01001330-OQIO01001330.1-human-gut-metagenome-genome-assembly--contig:-NODE-1330-length-12159-cov-1.954372_pt1 | contig 12159 bp, 17 predicted proteins | sample MGYA00242573_ERZ504737 | MGnify/ENA primary metagenome ERZ504737 (study PRJEB26092, sample SAMD00036203) | human gut metagenome | host: Homo sapiens | study: EMG produced TPA metagenomics assembly of... | reverse complement strand
GAAAAAATCAAAGGTGCAGAAATTTCTTTAGGACCTGAAATGAAATCAACAGGTGAAGTTTTAGGTATTTCTAAAAACTTAGATGAAGCTATTTATAAGGCATTCATGGGAACAGGTATTCAATTACCTAAGAGAAAGAATATCATTTGTACAATTAAAGATTCTTCTAAAGAAGAATTCTTACCAATCGCTAAACAATATTATATGTTTGGTTATGATTTATATGCAACAGAAGGAACATATAAATCTTAAAAGAACATGATGTACCTGTACATTTTGTCAATCGTATTTGTGAAAAAACAAATACAATCTTTGATTTAATGTTTACGGATACAGTTGATTTAGTAATCGATATTCCAACAAGAATGATAACTTAAAAGATGGCTTCTTAATTAGACGTTTTGCTGTAGAAGCTGGTATTCCAATTTATACGTCACTTGATACAGCAAAAGCACTTATTGATTCACTTGAAAAACGTAAACATGGTGTGCCATCGTTAATTGATATTACAAAATTAAGATAATTAAAAATGGTCGAAAGACCATTTTTATTTTGGGCATAATTTTAAGGAGTATTTTGGACTATCTGTCCATTTATAAAAAAATATATTTTTCTATAATGAAAGAAGGAGTTTTTTTATGAATCAAGAAAATACTTCTTTTGAAAAACAAAAAAACTGATTGCAAGAAGAAATGCTCTCAAACTTTTCTTTATTCGTTTCCCTGATGTAGATCCAATTTTTTTAGAAAATCTATCAACCAAACAATATGAAGAACTCTTTGATTTACTTTTAATAGGTAAGAACTTAGACGAAATAAAAAAGGCTATTTTAGATATAGCCTAATTCTTTACATGCATAATAAATACCATCTTCATCAATAGAAGTTGTCACAAAATCACTTAATTTCTTTAACTCATTATTTCCTTGTCCCATACAAATCGAAAAAGAAGCATGTTTAAACATTTCAACATCATTTAAAGAATCCCCAAAAGCCACATAACTTTTCATATTCCATAACTTCATAAAATAAGCAATGCCAGTTGCTTTAGAAATTCCTTTAATAGTAATATCAGCATAACTACTTTCTCCTACCATCACATCAAGTTCTTCAATATCTTTAAATTCTTGATAGTCATAATCTAAAGGACCATAAGCAATCATGGCACCTACTTCTTGATTGGTATAGCTACCAACAGGGGGAATTGGATTATTGAAATAATTACATGAACGAATGACATCTTCATTGGGTTCCATATTAATAATTCTTGGTGTACATTTAAGAGCTAAAGGAATGTTGTGTTTTTTAGAAGCGTCTAAAGCTTTTAAAACAACAGTTGTAGATAAACTTCTTTGTGAATAAGTTTTAAATCTTTATCTAATAAAGCTTGTCCACTATTGCATACATACCCATCAAAGGCAAAAGTATCATAAATGTGAGTATTCTTTAAAGAGTCAACACTTCTACCTGTAGATACTAATAAAAGATGACCTTTTTCTCTTAATTAAATTTAAGGCTTTGATGGTACTTTCTGGTATTTGATGATCTGTGGTTGTTCTTAAAGTACCATCAATATCAAAACAAAACAATTTCTTCATTATTTACCTTGAGGGAAAAATCTTGCAAGTGAATTTGCAACCGCTGAAATAGGCATTGTTTGAACCACAATTTTACCAGGACCAGTAACCACGGTATTAAATAATCCCTCTCCTCCTAAAAATTTATTTTTTAAACCAGGAACTGATTGGATATCCATTTTACAAGTAGCATCCATCATTGCAAGATAACCGGTATCAATAACCATTTGTTGACCTGGTAGTAAATTGTATTCTACGGTACTTCCATCAATTTCAACAAAACATGTTCCGTGTCCAGAAACCTTTGTTAAAATAAAACCTTCACCACCAAATATACCAGAAGAAAATTTCTTATTAAAGAAAACCGATGTTTCTACATTTCTTCACTAGCTAGAAAAGCAGATTTTTGAATGATGACTTCTTTGCCAGGCTCTACATCAATAGCGACAATTTTTCCAGGAAAACTTGAGGCAAAGGCAATTAAACCATCTTCATTTGCCGTATAACTATTTCTAAATAAAGTTTCACCAGAAAACATTCTACCGATGATTTTACCAGCACCACCACCGTTTGTTTCCATTTTCATACATGGATCCATCCAAGCCATAGCACCACTATCACTAATCATTTTTTCACCTTTATTTAAGTGACAAATAACAACAGGGAGAGTATCTCCAACAATTTCGTATTCCATAATCTTTCTCCTATAAAGCCACACAAACAGGTTGAATAATATCTAAAGTATTTCCTGTAGGCTTAATTTCTTCTTTTTCTTCATTAAATGTATAAAGCTCTAAACGGTCTTCTTCTTGACTTGCCACAACAATATAACGATCATCAATAATATTAAAATCACGAGGTCCTTTTCCAGTATGCACCATATAAAGTAAAGTGATTTTTCCTGTTTCTTGATTAACGCGATAAAGGACAATGCTATCATGTCCACGATTGGAAACAATAATATGTTTACCACTTGATGTCATATGAATAGCAGCAGCACTTGAAAAGCCATGAAAATGACGAGGTACACAATGAATAACTTGAATCAAAGTAAAGTGTCCATCATGATATTGATAAACCATAATACTGTTACTAATTTCATTGACGAGATAACAATATTTACCATCATGAGAAAAAATCATATGACGAGGCCCACTACCAGGAATCACAGATTGACTAAATGATGTTTCTTGTAATTTTTCATTAATAAATTCATACATAACAATTTTATCAGCACCTAGGTCAACACTGTAAAGATATTTATGATCAGGAGTAATTCCTACATAATGAGCATGAGGACTTGTTTGTCTTTTAAGTAAATCAATTCCTGAGCCATGATGGTGAACAACTGAAAGTTTATCTCCAATTTTATGATCCTTTAAAGGGAAAGCAGCTGTTGCTCCAACGTGATAATTGGCTGTAAATAAATATTTTTGATCAGGACTTAAACATAAATGAGTATAAGAACGACCATGGGAATTATAAAAAGAAAGTTGTTTTAAATCATCTTCTTCAATATGATAACTTGCGACACCTCCTCCTTCACCAACACGTGCATCTTTTAAAGATACATAAAGATAATCATCTTTTTTAATAACATAAGAAGGAAAATCTTCGGTAGGAATATGTTTATTTAAATGAAGTTCATTTTTAGTTTCATCTAAAGTACATACATAAAGACCTTTTTCTTTTCCTTTAGCGTAACTTGATACATAAAAACGATACACAAAATCGCCTCCTTTTGAAACAATTGTACCATAAAATGACTATAAAAAGCTTTCTATATAAGAAAAATAATAAAGTAAAAAAGTTCGATAATAAGTGAATAATAAAAAAAGTATCTATATAACGGAAGATATAAATCTTTTGTTTTAGTTTTCAAATATTTATTTTTGTATTACAATAATTTATGGGAATAGAGAAATAATTTTATAAGAGAGGTTTATTTATTATGGAAGAACGCTTAATTACGTTAGTAAAGGAAAATACGAAACGTGATAATTATGAAGATAATAATGCGTCCAATCTTTCAAATATAATTGGATTATCACGTAATAGTATTTCATCGTATTTAAACGATTATTTTAATCAAGGGCGTTTTGTGAAAATTAATACACGTCCCTGTTCTTTTTTTAGAAAAGAGCGAATTAGAAAAAAGATATAATATTAAAATAAATAAATTGATGTTTGCCTCACTTGATGAATTAGATGAATATGCAAAAACTTGTGGGAGAGGATCCAAGGATTTTAGAGATTTAATAGGTTATAATGGTTCTTTAAGAAAGATTATTGAATCATGTAAAGCAAGTATCTCTTATCCACCACATGGACTACCTATACTTTTAAATGGACAACAGGCACAGGTAAAAGTTTTATTATTGAAAAAATGTTTGAGTATGGAAAAAATAATGGAATCTTTTCAGAAAAAGCAAAATTTGTACATGTGAATTGTTCAGAATATGCGAATAATCCAGAACTTATTACCGCGAATTTATTTGGATATAAAAGAGGCGCTTTTACCGGAGCAGATAATGATAATCCGGGACTAATTAAAGTTGCTGATGGAGGAATGTTGTTTCTTGATGAAGTTCATTGTTTAAAACCTGAATGCCAAGAAAAATTATTTCTATTTATGGATAAAGGAAATTATCATGTTTTAGGTGACAGTGAAAATGAATATCATAGTAATGTTTTTTTGGCTTTTGCGACAACAGAAAACCCTAAAGAAGTTTTATTAAAAACTTTATTAAGGCGTATTCCAATTCAAATGGAAATACCTTCTTTGTCTAAAAGAAGTGAAATGGAAAAATCAAATATTATTGTACGGTTTTTAGAAAATGAAGCGAAACATATTCATAAAGAAATTCGTATTGGTAATGTTGTATATGCAGCATTATTAAACAATGAATATGAAGGAAATATTGGAGAATTGAAAAATGTAATACAAGAAACCTGCATGAATGCCTTATATTCAAATAAGAATAAGGATTATATTGAAATAAATTCACTTTGTTTACCATCACGTGTACGCTTTAATAATCATATAGATAATAGTATTTTAGTAGGAAGAAATCAGTTATATTCCTTAAATGATTTAAAAAATAAATATGAAAATGAATTTCCTTTTAAAGAATATTCTAATAAATTATTAGAGTTATTAGAAAATTATTCAAAAGAAGAAATATCTATTCAGTCCTTTTTAGAACAAGCACTCAGTGAAACACAAACATATTCAAATGATTCTTTATTTAGAGAAAATAAAGAGAAATCTATAGATATTGCCTATTTTACAAATGTTATAAAAAAAATGGCAGAACTTATTAATGATAAATATCGTTGTGATTTTCAATCAAGTGAAATACTTACGTTATCATTACTTATTCAAGATTATTATACATATTATGTTATTGTTGAATCTTATTTCGATATTCATCAAGAAGGATTTCAATCTTTAGAAACGGTTGTTAAATCCAACTATTTTAGATCTTATGAAATCGCAAAATATTTAAATGAATTATGTGGTATTTATATTAATTTGAATTGGCACAATTATTTAACATCGATTTTTGCTTTATTTATAGAATCTTATCATGGTAATCGTGTTTTAAATCAAACCGTTGGAGTTGTTTTATCTCATGGTTATGCTACGGCATCATCTATCGCAGATGCAGTTAATCGTATGTTAGATGAATATGTTTTCGAGGCAATAGATATGCCATTAGATATATATACGCAATTAATTATTAATAAATTAAATGTTTTTATTGAAAGTTATGGTGGAAATATTAAGAATTTAATATTGCTTGTAGATATGGGGTCTTTAGAAGAAATTTATAATGGATTAAATAATGTTTCAAAATCAAATATTGCAATCGCTAATAATGTTAATACACGATTTGCCTTATTTGTTGGAAAAGGAATCCTTGATAAAAAGTCTCTACAAGAAATATTTGATGAAAGCATAGAATATAGTCAAACAAATTATAAAATTATTAATTCTCAAAGGAAGGAAAAAGTAATTGTTTGTTCATGTGCAACAGGGTTAGGAACAGCTGAAAAACTTAAAAGAAATCATCGAAGATTCTTTACCTGAACATTTACCTGTGAAAGTAATTACCTATGATTATACTTCTTTATTAGAAGTTAATTTAGAAGAAAAATTATTAAAGGATTATGATGTTATTTGTGTTATTGGAACATTGAATCCAAAATTAAAGAATCTTCATTTTATTGCTATAGAAGAATTAATAATGAATAGTTCTTTAGATTTCTTAACCTCTTATTTTGCAGATATTATTAGTCAAGAGGATATGGATAGTTTTCAAAAGAAAATGTTAAAGAATTTTTCACTAACAAATATAATAAATAATTTAACAGTATTAAATCCAACTCAACTTTTAGAAAGAGTTGCCGATGCAATAGATTTATTACAACAAGAAATGAAGACAACATTTACAAATAATACATGCTTTGGCTTATATGTTCATATATGTTGTTTGATGGAAAGATTAGTGACAAGAGAAGGCATTGAATCTTATCAAAAAGAATTATCTGATTGTAATGAAGATTTCATTAAATTTTATATGACAGTAAAAAAAGCTTTTAAGCAGGTTGAAAAATATTATCGTGTAGAAATTCCTATTGAAGAAGTGGAATTTATTAATATTTATATTCAAAATATGATGGTAAGATCATTTGATGAATATGAAGGTATGGAGGAATAGATATGAAAGAAAGTTTAATGATAGCTGTTTTTTATTATCATTGTTTTCGTAGTATTACAATATATTGGTAAAAACATTGTAATGAAAAAAATGACAACATCTTTAGAAGAAGAAAAATATGATGCCTTTTTTAAAACAAGTCAAAGTATTTTATGTTTCTTATTTGTAAAGCCTTATATAAAAGAAAGTATGAAACTTTCTGCATATATTGCCCAAGAAGAAAGTGAAGAGGTAAAAAAAGAAATAGCCCTTATAGAAAATATGCGTATAAAACCTCAACAAAAATTAATGAGTATTTCAAATGCATTTTATTTCTTTTTAGGAAAAAGAGAAGAGGCATCATGTAACAAATGTTAGACTATGTAAAAAAATTAGGAGATGAAAGAACCTATAATAATCTTAAAATCCAATATGATATCTTTATTTTAAAAGAAAGCAAACATATTGATGAAATTAAAAAGAAATTAGAAATTGCTCAAAGAAATAATATGCCTAATAAAGACTTAATGGTAGGTTCATTAGAATATTTGATAGGATTACAATATTCTTATTTAAATGATAAAAAGAATATGATGAAGTATTTTAAACCAGCATTAATTCACTGTAAAGGAACGACATACGAAGTTGAAATGAATCAAGTCATCGAGAAAATGAATGAAAACATTTAAATATTTAGTAAATGGTTTAGAGGTAGAAGCAAAATATGACGAAGAAGATATTGATAAGTCTATAATCCTCTATTAAATCATTGGTATGATCTTTATAAACAAAAACAATGTCGTATTGTTATTTTTATTGCAGGATGTCCTGGTAGTGGAAAGAGTACTTTTGTTTCTTTTTTAGAGTATTTATTTAATCAAATGGATTTTGATTGTAAGTTGCAAACGGTAGGAATGGATGGCTTTCATTATTATAATGAAGAACTAGATAAAATGAATTTAAGGAAAGAAAAGGGAAGCCCCCGTACTTTTAATGTAGAAAAGTTAAAACAAAAGATTATTCAAACAAAAAAAGAAGACTGTTATTGGCTTATTATTCAAGAAAATTACATGATCCTATAGAAAATCAAATTTTTGTACATAGTGAAATCATTATAATTGAGGGAAATTATTTATTGTTAAAAGATGAACCATGGAATCAGTTAGAAAGGTTATGTGATGAAAGTTTATTTTATAATGTGAATGTTGAAGAATTACAAGACAGATTGATTTTACGTAAGATGAAAGGTCATTTATCTAAAGAAGAAGCAATTGATTTTTATAATGCTTCTGATAAAAAGAATGTTGAAACAGTTATAAATAGAAGTAAAAAAGCAGATATTGTCTTAAATATTGCAAAAACAGGGTATATTGACACTACCTTGTTTTTTTCGACACTAATTGGCATGAATTTTGCTATATAGGAAGTGAAAGGAGGAATTAAATAATGAGTATTACTTTAGGAAGGATTGATTATCGTTTATTACATGGGATCGTAGCAACAATGTGGGCCCCTCAATCAGGGGCACAACGTGTTATGGTTATTGATGATAAGGTGGCTAATGACCCTATTATTAAAGAAAAGTATGCGTTTGGGTAAACCAGCAGGTATGGCTTGTTCAATCATTACTTTAGAAACAGCTATCAAAAATTTTAAAGCTGGTAAATATGACAATCATAAAGTATTTGTTGTTACAGAAAATCCAGAAACATTCTTAAAACTTCAAGAAGAAGCGGGGCAAAAAATTCCTCGCATTGTTTTAGGAATTACAAGAAATAATAAAGAAGGTACAGTTGTTAGCTCAAGAGCAAGTGTCCTTGATGATCAAAAAGAAGTTTACAAAAAAATTATTGAGAATGGTACAAAAGTAGATGTTCAATTTACAACTACTGATAAGGCTGAGCCATTAGAATCAAAAGTCAGCTTATAATAGAAAATAAAGGAGAGGAAATAATATGACTACTGTTCAAATTCTTTTGATTACACTAATAGCCTATTGGAAAATGACAGATACTGTCACATTACAATTATTTGCATTTAATACAATTATTTGTGGTTGGCTTGTTGGATTAGTTATGGGTGATCCAGCAACGGGACTTACAATTGGGGCTACTTTACAATTAATGTCTATGGGTGTTGTGGCTGTTGGAGGTTCATCAATGCCTGATTACCCTGTTGCAGCAATTATCGCTACTGCTATTGCATGTTCTACTGGACGTGGAATGGAGCTGGTTTAGCTATTGGGCTTCCAGTTGCAATGTTAGGTGTTAACTTTGATGTTATTTATAAAATCTTCAATGGTTTCTTAGCACAAAAAGAAGTTTCATTAATTGAAGAAGGCAAATTTAACTCTTTCTTACGTTTAGTTAAAGTTTCACCTATATTCTATGGTTTATGTTCAGCAGTACCTGTATTCTTATGTGTTGCAATTGGTCCATCTATCGTTAATGCTATTTTGGATTTCATGCCAACTTGGTTTACAACTGGATTATCAATTGCCGGAGGTTTATTACCTGGTGTTGGGATGGCAATGTTATTAATGTATATGCCATTAAATAAATACTGGTCATTCTTAATTGTTGGATTTGTTTTAGCTGCTTATTTATCAGTACCTACTTTAGGTATCGGTGCTGTTGGTTTAGCTGCTGCTTATGAAGTTTATAAAAAAGGATTAGCAACTGCAACTGCAACTGCACCAGCAGGAGCTAGTTTCGGAGGTGAATTAGAAGATGAGTAAGGGAAAAGTATTAACTAAAAAAGATTGTCGAACTGCTGCTAAACGTTGGTTGATCGGTATTTCAACATTTAACTATGAAACACAATTAGCACCATCTTATGCTTTTGCTGTTTATCCATTACTTAGAAAAATGTATCCTGATGATGAAGATTTTAAAGCTTCATTGTTAAATGCAATGAGATATTATAATACAATGCCATGGATTTCACCATTTGTTATGGGTGCTGCCTTAGGTATTGAAGATGATGGTGGTGTAGAATCACTAGAAGCTGTTAATAACTTTAAAGTTGGTATCATGGGTCCTCTTGCAGGTATTGGTGACACTATTGGTTGGGCAATGATTCCTACAATCTTTGGTTCAATTGCTGCAAGTATGGGTATGCAAGGAAATCCTTTAGGAATTTTCTTATGGGCTGCCTTTACCTTTGCATTCTTAGCTGTCCGTATTCTAGAAGTAGAATGGGGATATAATATGGGTATCAATGTTGTTACTAAGCTTGGTAAACAAATTACTGTATTTACAGAAGCATGTTCTGTTCTAGGTTTAACTGTTGTTGGATCACTTATTTCTTCAGTGGTTAAATTACAAACAGGTATTACATATACAAATGGTGATGTTACAATGAAGGTTCAAGAATTACTTGATGGTGTTATGCCTTCACTATTACCAGTTGCAGCTGTTGCACTTATTTATTATTTTATGAATAAAAAGAAAGTTAAAATGACACACATGATTTTGATTATCATCATTCTTTCATGGATTGGTGCTGCATGTGGAATCTTTACTGCATAATCTATAAATATTTGATTAAAGGAGTGAAAGCTCCGTTAATCTCATTCGTTATATAAAACATCAATAATATTTGATATAATTGAAGAAAGGAACTGTTTTGGCATTGCTATATATAATGTTCACTCTATTCCCTCCCTTGTGGATATAATAATATTTTATTTTTAGAAATAATTTTAAATGCCAAACTTTTGAACCAATTATACTAATGAAGATTGGAGAAGATTATGAGAAGATATATTATTGCTTCACATCATAAACTTGCTTATGGATTAAAAGATACCGTAGATTTTTTAACTAATGGAATCAAAAAGATTTATGATGTAAATGCTTATGTAGAAGATGGAGAAAAACCAATTGAAGAAGTCGTAAGTGAATTATTTGCTTCTTTTGATGAAAATGATGAAGTTTTAGTTTTTGCTGATATGATGGGTGGAAGTGTTTATCAAAAATTCTATCCATATATGAGTGATAAAGTACATGTTGTTTGTGGAATAAATTTACCCTTAACATTAGCACTTGTTTTAGAAAGTGAAGATACTCCTTTAACACAAGAACTTGTTCATCAATATGTTGAGGACAGTAAAAACCAAATTGTATATGTCAATGAAGTAAATTTTGCAGTCGATGAAGATGATGAATAGATAAGAGTGCGTACTGCATCTTATCTTTTTTATTAGAAAAGAGGAAATGATATGAAAATTAGTACAATAATTGAAAATATGAAAAAATATCATAAAGGATATGGAACAATTGATGAAGAAAAAACAAGAGATAAAGTGCTCTATGGAAATGTTGATCAAGAATGTACAGGAATTGTGACTTCTTGTTGGGCTTCTGTTGATGTTATTAAATATGTCATTGAAAAAGGAGCCAACTTGATTATCAGTCATGAAGCATTATTTTGGAATCATGGAGATCATCAAGAATGGCTAGAAGAATCAAAAAATAGTGTCTATTTAGAAAAAAGAAAACTATTGGATGATCATCAAATCGTAGTCTGGAGAGATCATGATTATATTCATTCAGGTATTCCTTATAAAGGAGACTATATTGATGGTATCTTCTTAGGTCTAGCTAAGAAAATGGGATGGGAAGATAAACTTATTGTTAATCCAATCAATGAATTTGACCCATCTTTATTATGTTCTACTGCCTATAGCTTTGATCATTCAATCAAAGCCAAAGATCTAGCCAAGGAATTAATTGATACCTGTCATTTAAATGGAATCAAATTGATAGGAAATTCAAATGCGAATATTAAAAAAGCAGCAGTGTTATTCCATGTATTTGGTGATGCTAATGAAGCTATTAAAAATACTGATAAAAGTGATGTCGATTGTCTGTTATCGATGGAACTTATAGATTTTACTTATGCAGAGTATCTAAGAGATAGTGGAATGTTAGGAAGAAATAGAGTTGCTTTAGGAATGGGACATTTTAATCTAGAAGAACCTGGAATGGAATATATGTTGGAATACTTAGATGAAGCGATAGGTGAACATATACCTGCGTGGTTTAAACAATCAGGAGACAATTATGAATATATGACAAAGGATTGTTGTCATGATCACTAATCCTTCTAATTTTAGAGATTTACATGATTGTTATGATTTTATAGAGGCAGGGCATCTCTATCGTAGTGCGCTACCTCGAAATCTTACGAAACAGGATTGGGACAAACTTTATAATTTAGGTATTCGTTATATTATTGATTTTCGCAGTGAATTTGAAAGAAAAGAAGATAGTTATGAATGTGATCAACGATTTCAACACTATAATTGGAGTGCTTTAAAACCGGAAACGGGAATCGATGATTTCTATTTTCCAAGATTGATTACCAAAAAATCTACAAAAGAAGAGGTTTATAATAGTGCCTGGTTTATTCGCAAAGGCTATAAAATAATGCCTTTTGATAATTTGGCCTATAAACAATTATTTCAATTAATAAAAGAAAAAGATGGAATACTTTTTCATTGTGGTTCAGGTAAAGATAGAACAGGATTATTTGCGGCATTACTATTAAAATTATTTGATTGTGATGAAAAGACAATATATGCAGATTATCTTTATAGTAATAAAAGTGTAGAAAAAGATTTAATGCCACGTCTTGTTCAATCAGATTTTACGGATGAAATTAAAGAGATGTTATTGTATGTTTGCAGTGTTCATGAAGAATTGTTGAAATCATCATTTGATGAAATATTAAAACGTTATTCTTCATTTGATGAATACTTTGAAAAAGAATATGCAATTGATAAAGAAGTAAAGGAAAACTTAATTAAGAAATATTGTCATGAAAAATAATATGCGCATTCAACTTGTTCCTAATTTAAAGTTGGAACAAAAACAA
>ENA-OQIO01001327-OQIO01001327.1-human-gut-metagenome-genome-assembly--contig:-NODE-1327-length-12186-cov-2.722946_pt1 | contig 12186 bp, 11 predicted proteins | sample MGYA00242573_ERZ504737 | MGnify/ENA primary metagenome ERZ504737 (study PRJEB26092, sample SAMD00036203) | human gut metagenome | host: Homo sapiens | study: EMG produced TPA metagenomics assembly of... | reverse complement strand
GCTGTTCTTTTCAAGCGACAGCTTTTATATTTTATCAAAAGCTTTTCTCTTTGTCAAGAACTTTTTTATTTTTTTGCTGCTTCGTGAGTTGCTCAATGGCTTCTCTCTGACAGCTCATTTATGTTATCACATCCGAACTTCTCTGTCAACCACTTTTTAATGATTCTTATAAGTTGTTATTAATTTCTCTTATGAATCATTCTATTGAACTACCTCTCGATCAGGACTGTCCGTTTCCACGCCTTCCTCTTTATCAGAAGTTGTTCTATGATTTTCAGTGCCGTTCTCAGCGACGAAGATTATCCTATCATAGCGGCTTCTAATTGTCAATGTTTTTTATATATTTCATGCGATTCTGAATATTCTGAAAATTTTGGTTGTTTATCTGACTTTATTTTTATTTAACTGTTCTGGGTCTGCATAAATAAAAGCTGCTCATTTTCAGAACAGCCTTTATCATATACGGGTACTTCTTTAATTAAAAACATCTCATTAATAACAGATATTTTCTTCTATGCTTTCTGACTCTTTAATAGAATTTATAAACTCCAGCCAGTTGCAAGAAGCTGCGTCTTTACCATATTACTGTAAATTCCATTTTTCTTTTCCAGTTCGGCCGGACTTCCACTCTCTGCAACAACACCATCTTTCAGTACAACAATCTTATCTGCATCCGCTACTGTTCTCATCCTGTGGGCAATAATCATAACTGTCTTATCTTTAATCAGACGTGACAGCGATTCCTGGATCATCGTTTCGTTATCTGCATCCAATGATGCCGTGGCTTCATCCAGCAATATGATCGGTGCATTTTTCAGAAATGCTCTTGCAATAGAAATCCTCTGCCGCTCACCGCCTGAAAGTTCCGAACCATTCTCTCCGATCATTGTATTCCATCCGTCAGAAAGTTTTTCCGCAAATTCATCGCAATGTGCAAGTTTCGCTGCTGCAATCACTTCTTCATCTGTAGCATCCATCTTTCCGATTCTGATATTTTCCATAATTGTATTATTGAATAATGTAACATCCTGAAATACGATCGAATAAAGTGACATCAATGTCTCCGGGTCAACTTTTGAAATATCCATTCCACCTACTGTGATCTTTCCATGATCTACGTCCCAGAATCTTGACGCCAGACGTGAGACGGTTGTCTTTCCTCCACCGGACGGTCCGATCAGTGCAGTTACTTCCCCCTGCTTTGCCACAAATGAAACATCTTTCAATACAGTTTCTCCTGAATCGTAAGAGAAACCAACGTTGGAAAATTCAATATCATATCCTTTACGATCCATTTTTTCTGAACCTTCCTGCACCTCATGCGACAGGATTTCATCCATTCTTGCACTCTGTACTTCAGAAGATATGATTGCCGCAAGATTTTGAAGAGATACCTGCATTGGATCATAAATCCTGGATACAACCAGCAGAAACATAAAGAATGTAAGCACACTGATCTCCCCTTTTGCCAGCAGAGTTCCCCCAACCAGTGCAACCGTGGCAATTCCGAGCTTTAAGATCATCTGAGCACTTCCCACAAAAACTGCTGTTCCAAGTTCTGTAACAACAGCATGCTTCTCTACGGCTTTTATCTTCACATCCAGACCTCTCATATAATCATCCTCTGCATTATATGCATGAAGATCTCTTGCACTTTCCAGGCACTCCTGAATCCCGTCCGCACATGCCATTTTTAATTCCATCTGCTTCTGATTCAGACTTTTCTGAACTTTTCCCGAACAACCTACAATAAGAAATGAAACCGGAAGCACCCAAAGAGCTGCCAATGCCATTCTCCAGTTGAAAAAGGACATTCCCACTGCAACGATTGCTGTAGAAATGCATGCTCCCACCAGTTCCGGAATAAAATGAGAAGACGCAGTTCCATCTGTGCACAATCCGCCATGATCGTACTCGTCAAATCTGACAGATCTTTTTTGCCAAAGAACGACAACGGAATCTTTCTCAGCTTTTCTGCAAGCGTGATTCTCCGCACACCACTTTCTACATAAGTTGATAAAAATGTTGCATTATATTGTATATAAGTTGTAATTGCGATCAGGGCAAGTGTCACGATAATGCCGGCAATATAAAATCCACCTTTTCCCTGAAGTGTTCCTTCCATATAATCTTTCACTATAAAATACAGCAGCGAAACCGGAATCATCAAAACCAGATCTGATACCGTAACTGACACAAAGGCTTTGAGCATATCCGATGCACCTTGCGGAGAAAGAGCATATTTATGCATCAGTTTTTCTTTTATTTTCATACTTATTACCCGTCTTTCTGCGAAAGACACCAATGCGTCATGAAACAAGTGCATTGGCTTTCGCTATCTAATTTATCTTCCTTCTGATATTATTATGTTATAAGACTGGCACACTACAGAACACGTGGAGGTGAGTGGCGGGGCTGTATAGCGGCGACCTCGTATACTTATATGTTGTCGGTCATCCGTTAAGGCATCAATGAATGGTGCACTACAGTAGCCCGTAAACTTATCTCTTCCGAAGTCGACTCGATCTCGCCGGATGACCAGTCACTGTCAGTTTTATAACTATAAATTTCAGGAGGTTACTTTTATTGTCATTTAAAATCTTAAAATTTAACTGCTGTGGACTTGACGTCCACAAAACATGGATCTATGCCTGTATCGGTATCACTGACTCCAACAATCGTACTGAATATAAGCAGGCTCGCTTTTCTTCCTTTACTAAAGGATTGAATGAGTTGTGTGATTGGCTTGCCAAATATAACTGTAAAGATGTTTGTATGGAATCAACCGGAAAGTACTGGATCCCTGTTTTTAACATTTTAGAGCAACACAATCTATGGGTTACTCTTTCTCATCCCAAATACACAAAACCAATGAAAGGAAACAAGACCGACCGCAAGGATGCGAAATGGATTTGTGACCTTTACATGTGTGGAATGGTAAAACCTTCTTTCATTCCACCTGCTGACATCAGAGAACTTAGAGATCTTGTAAGATACCGATTTAAACTCACTTGTATGATAACTGGAGAGAAGAATCGTGCTCAAAATTGTCTTACTGTATCTAATCTTAAGCTTGATGATGTATTTTCTGATGTATTTGGTAAATCATCCCGTTCTATTACAGAACAGATTTTAAAACACCCTGGAGAAACATTTGATGTAACACCTTTTGTTGATGGCAGATGTAAAACTCCTATTGAAGAAATACAGGCCGCTGTTGATGGTGCCATTTCAAAAGAACAAGCTGTGAAACTTAGACAGTGCCTTGATCACATCGATGAACTGAACAAGCACATTTCAGAAGTAGAACAGGAAATCCTTCGTCTCAGTGATAAATACGAGATTGCTTTAAACTTAATAAGGACTGTTCCCGGATTTAATAAAAATCCACTAACTGCCATTCAAGTGCTTTCAGAGATTGGTGGTGATATGTCTGTCTTCCCCACAGCGAAACACCTCGTCTCATGGGCAGGATGCTGTCCTCGTAACGATCAAAGCAATCAAAAAATCAAATCCACTCGGATTTCCCGTGCTGGTTCCTATTTTAAACCAGTTCTGGTACAAGTTGCAAATGCTTTAATCAAATCGAAGAAACATTTAGAATTTACCAACCGCTACAAGCGTATCAAAGCACGCCGTGGTCACAAGAAAGCCATCATTGCAATCTGTCGTATGATCCTGACCGCTATCTGGCACATACTCTCAGATTTAAAGCCATATACACCAGAAGGTTTTCTTGAATCTCGTCCTGTGAAAGAAGAAAAAGTTCTTTCCATTTCACAAGCACTTAATCTTTTAAAACAACGGGGCTACATCATAAAGGATGAACCTTTATCCGTTTCCTGATTAGGTGTTGCGTTAATATTTAATTTTTCAAGCTATCCCTGGGATGGTTTCTTTGTTATGCTCTATTTTCTCGGGTAACCTCTACTTCTTTGTTTCAAACTTATGCACCTACCTTCCAACAAACCGATTGATTGTACTCTTTCCACATATGTGCATAGAGTCCGTCTGCTTTTTCAAGTTCCTTATGCGTACCACTCTGGCAGATTTCTCCGTCTCTGAGTACAAAGATCCGGTCTGCATCAATAACCGATGAAAGTCTGTGGGCGATCATGATCACAGTTTTTCCCTGAGAAAGTCTGCTGAATGCAGCCTGCACCTTTGCCTCATTATCCGGATCTGCAAATGCTGTTGCTTCATCCAGGATCAGAATCGGAGCATTTTTGATCATCGCTCTTGCGATTGAAATCCGCTGAGCTTCTCCGCCTGACAGATACGTACCTTTTGAGCCGATCACTGTGTCAATCCCGTCCGGAAGTTTCGCTATGATATCCTCACATTGAGCATTCTTTAATGCCTTCACCACCTCTTCACGGGTGGCATTTTTCTTTCCCATGCGTACATTTTCGTAAATAGACATTTTCAGAAGCCGGCTGTCCTGAAATACAAATGATACCATATCCATCAGAGCTTTCTGGTGGATTTCCTTTACATTTGCTCCGCCAATCCTGATCTCACCCTGAGACGCATCTGCAAACCTTGCAACCAGTCTCGCCAGCGTTGTCTTTCCTCCACCGGATGGTCCGACAAAAGCGATATGCTCTCCCGGACGGATCTGAAGACTGATATCGTGCAGGGCATCTTTTTCTGCCCCGTCATACCGGAAAGATACATGTTCAAACTCGATAGAAACATCTTCGGGACTCTTTTCCTCTGCTCCTGCGGCAATGGTTTTCTTTCTATAATATTGTCAATTCTTGCAAGTGCATCTTCCACAACCATTGTATTCTCACCTGCATACATCATCTTTGTCAATGTAACGGTAATGATCGGGGTGATAATAATATAGAATAACAGGTTTAATAAAAACTCAGGATCTGCAGTTCCGCTTTTCACTCCGCCCAGCAGATAAACCGCTGCGATCAGAATTGCGAAAACTGAATTAATTGCAACCGTATATCCCATCATTGGAAGTCTTAAATCTTTTGTATAGGAAATCGTCCATTTTTCATATTTTTTGATTGAATCCCTGAATCTTTTAAAAGAAAAGACCGACTGTCCAAATGTTTTACAACCGGAATCCCTCTGACATATTCCACTGCCTCGCCGGACATTTCTTCCAGTGCATTCTGATATTCTTCCATTTTTTTCTTTCATGTTCTCTCCCATCATGCACCCATGACCAGGAAAGCTACAACAACCGGGATAAGAACACTAAAAGCCCCAGTTCCAGTCAAAAACCAGCAGAAGTGCCGCCAGGCCGACCGGGGTTGCCGTTGCTACATATTTATCCGGCAACTGATGTGCAAGATAAGTTTCTGTCGCTGCACTGGACTCATTTACAATCTTTCGGATCTTTCCACTTCCCTCATCATCCATAAATCCAATCGGCAGAGATAAGATATGTCGCATCAGTCTTGACCTCATATTTGCCTGCACTCGGAATGCTGCCAAATGAGAACAGATCAATGCCCCGATATAGATCAGCATAGACAGGATTGCAAAACCGACTGCACTCCAGCCATAGGTAGACAGATTCTGTGCCGCACCATAATCCGGTGCAACCCGTAACACCTCTTTTATCAGCCGCCAGATAAAATAGAACGGAACAAGTGCCACAAAGGCACTGACAGCCGCAAGAACCCAGGACGCAACTGCCAGGTATTGAAAACTTCCGGCATACTCCATCAGCCGGCTGACCGGTGTCTGCTTTTTTTCTTTTTGTTTAGCCATTGCTAACCCTCCTTGACATTTTTATTATTAATTAGCCCTTTAGAACTTTTATAAGTTCCAACTAACCAGCATCAAAAGGAAAACGCGATGAAATTTTCCTTTTCATTCATCGCGTTATCAGTCATTGATTGAACAGCATTCTCCGTAGATAATATTCCATCCGGCACTGTGATACTTTTCAAGCATTTCTATATATTCCCATGCTTCCTCTTCTGACATATCATGCCGGATCACTTCAAAAAAGCTCTCAAAAAGTGCTTTATTCATTATGTGCATGAAATTCTTTGTCAGTGGCTTTCCATCCTTAAATCTCAGACCGATCGCCTCCATGAACTTATAAGTATAATCTGTCTCAAGTTCTACAAGATGTTCCACAAAATCCTGAAATCTTGTACCATAAGAGCTTTTCACCAGGATCTGAAATTCTTCCAGATGAGCGTACATATACTTCACAAGCTGCTTCATTCCGTCTTCCGCATAATCATCCAGACTCACTGCCTGCCGATCCGATTCTATCGCATGAAATTTTTCCTGAACTCCGATAAATATCCCTGTAAACTCTTTTGCCACCGGTTCTACGATTGCTGAAAAAAGTCCTTCTTTTCCACCATATCGGGAATAGATCGTTCCGGTCGTCGTTCCCGCCTCCGCAGCAATCGTCCGCAGTGATGCATCTACATAGCCTTTTTCAAGGAACTCTTTCTTTGCACATAATTCTACTTTTCTGAAATACCTTCTACCTGCTTAGCCACTGACTCCTCCTAGCTTATAACAGTGTCATGTAACACTGTTATAAGTTTAAATCTTAATCTTTTTTCTGTCAATAGTTACCAATGTATCTCTTGCATTACTGATAGATTTTATCACTATCCCTCATTACATCTCAAGACTGATCTGATCTTTATGCACATTCTCCGGCATTTTCAAACTGGGAATTATAAAGATCTGCATAAAATCCACCCTTTGCAAGAAGTTCTTCATGATTTCCCTGCTCCACGATATCTCCGTCTTTCATAACAAGAATCAGATCCGCATCACGGATCGTAGACAGACGGTGTGCGATCACAAAGCTCGTTCTTCCCTTCATCAGATTATCCATCGCTTTCTGAATCAGTACTTCTGTTCTTGTATCGACAGAGCTTGTCGCCTCATCCAGGATCAGGATCTTTGGATCTGCAAGGATTGCACGTGCAATCGTCAGAAGCTGCTTCTGTCCCTGGGAAACGTTGCTTGCTTCTTCGTTCAGTTCCATATCATATCCACCTGGAAGTGTCTTTACAAATCGATGCACATGTGCTGCCTTTGCAGCCTGGATCACTTCTTCATCTGTAGCATCCAGTTTACCATAACGGATATTTTCACGGATGGAGCCATGGAACAGCCATGTATCCTGAAGCACCATTCCGAACATTTCTCTTAATTCACTGCGGTTGAAATCCCGGATATCGTGTCCATCTATTTTTATCGAACCATCATTTACATCATAAAATCTCATTAGCAGCTTGATCATTGTCGTCTTTCCTGCTCCGGTCGGACCAACGATCGCAATCTTCTGTCCTTCTTTTACTTTCGCAGAAAAATCATTGATGATGATCTTATCCGGGTTATATCCGAAATGAACATGGTCAAACTCTACATTTCCTTTCAGATTTTCTACGGACACAGGATGTTCCACTGTCTGATCTTCTTCTTTTTCTTCAAGAAATTCAAAAACCCTCTCGGATGCTGCTGCCGTAGACTGCAACATATTTGCTACCTGTGCCATCTGCTGGATCGGCTGGGTGAAATTACGGACATACTGAATAAATGACTGAATATCTCCGACCTCGATCACATTTTTGATCGTCAGGAATCCTCCAAGGACTGCCACACCTACATAACCAAGATTGCCGATAAACTGCATGACCGGCATCATCATTCCTGAGAAAAACTGAGATTTCCACGCAGAATCATAAAGCTTTCCGTTGGTCTCATTAAATTCTCTGATCACCGCTTCTTCTTTATTAAATGCCTTGATGATATTATGTCCGCTGTAGATTTCCTCTACCTGTCCGTTGACATTTCCAAGATATTCCTGCTGTCCTACGAAATATTTCTGTGAATGTTTCATTACAAATGACAACAGCAGCATGGACAATGGAAGAATCAGCAGTGCTACCAGTGTCATCAGCGGACTGATGGAAAGCATCATCACCAGCACACCGATGATGGTTGTGACCGATGTGATCAACTGAGTTGCACTCTGGTTCAGACTCTGTCCGAGAGTATCCACATCATTTGTCACTCTTGAAAGAACTTCTCCGACCGGTTTCGTATCGAAATAATTCATCGGCATCCGGTTGATCTTCTGTGAGATTTCTTTTCTTAATTTATAAGTTGTCTTCTGCGATACACCTGTCATCAGGAATCCCTGGATCAGGCTGCACGCTGCACTGATCAGATACAGACTCAATGCTGTCGCCAGAATCGTTCCGATTTTTCCAAAATCCATGCCTGATCCGCCTGAAACCTTACTGACAAGACCATTGAAGATTTCTGTTGTCGCCTTTCCGAGAATCTTTGGTCCGGCAATATTAAAAATCGTTCCGCAAATTGCAAAGACTGCTACGAAAAAAATCTGTATTTTAAATGAAGCCATATAGCGGATCAGCTTTTTCATTGTTTCTTTGAAATCTTTTGCCTTTTCGGTCGGTGCAACACCTCGCCCCATTCTACCTCTTCTACCATGGATCTTCTCCTCCTTTCCATCTGTCTGAACGGCAGATTCCAGTTCTGCCCTGGAAAGCTGGGACTCTGCGATTTCCCGATATACTTCACAATTTTTCAGCAGTTCTGCATGTGTACCTTTTCCGACAATCTTTCCATCATCCAGGACAAGGATCTGCTCTGCATGCAGAATGGTACTGATTCTCTGTGCTACGATCAAAACTGTACTTTCCCTCGTCTTCTCTGCAAGGGCATGACGCAATGTCACATCCGTCTTATAGTCAAGAGCCGAAAAACTGTCATCAAAAATAAATACCTGTGGATGCTTTGCAATCGCTCTTGCAATCGAAAGTCTCTGCTTCTGACCACCGGATACATTGGAACCGCCCTGAGCGATCGGACTTTCATAGCCTTCCGGTTTAGTCTCGATAAATTCTGTAGCCTGTGCGATCTCTGCCGCTTCTTTCATTTCCTCTTCTGTTCCATCCTGATTTCCGAACATGATATTAGAAGCAATATTTCCTGAGAACAGGACTCCTTTCTGCGGAACATATCCCAGCTTTTCTCTGAGATCATGCTGCTTTATGTCACGGATATCAATTCCATCCAGCGTGATCTTTCCTTCTGTCACATCATAAAACCGTGGGATCAAATTGACCAGTGTTGATTTTCCACTTCCTGTACTTCCAATAATCGCCGTGGTCTGTCCCGGCCGGGCTGTAAATGTGATATCCTGCAGCACATCTTCGTCTGCTCCCGGATATTTAAAGGATACATGATCAAAGGAAAGAACTCCTTCTCCCTGCTCCGGCAGTACTTCCGGCCGTTCCGGATCACAGATGATCGTCTCACTCTTCAGCACTTCTTCCACACGGTCAGCCGCTACAGCCGCACGCGGAAGCATGATCGAGATCATGCAAAGCATCAGGAATCCCATGATGATCTGCATGGTATACTGAATAAATGCCATCATATCTCCCACCTGCATCTGACCATCGCTGATTCCATGTGCTCCGGTCCATACAATCAGAACAGAGACTCCGTTCATGACCAGCATCATTGCCGGCATCATAAATGTCATCGCACGATTGACAAAAAGATTCGTCTTTGTCAGTTCTACATTTGCGTCATCAAATCGTTTCTCTTCATGCTTTTCTGTACTAAATGCACGGATAACCGACAGTCCTGTCAGAATTTCTCTGGTCACAAGGTTCAGCTTATCCACAAGCTTCTGAAGCATCTTAAATTTCGGCATTGCCACAACAAAGAGTAATAATACCATGCATGCAATGATGATCACCGCAAGTCCGATGATCCAGGACATCGACACATTTGTCTTCATTACCTGGAATACTCCTCCGATCGCCAGGATTGGTGCATAAAGTACCATTCTCAAAAGCATAACAATCAACATCTGGATCTGCTGGATATCATTCGTACTCCTCGTAATCAGTGAGGCTGTTGAAAACTGGTTGAACTCATGATTGGAAAAGCCCACAACCTTATGGAATACTCTGCCTCTTAAGTCACGTCCTGCTGACGCACCTACTCTTGAAGCCAGGAATCCGACCAGTACACTTGCTGCCATTCCGAGGAATGCCAGTGCAATCATCATTCCCCCGGTCTTTGCAAGATATCCTGTCTGAATCTTTTCCATGTCCATGCCCAGATCCTGATAGACCGATTTGCAATAGCTGACCGCTGCCTGATCCAGAATCGTATCCGGAAGATCATCCATCTGTTCTCCCATCTTTTCCACCATGCAGTTCTCTGTTCTCCCGGAAGCATCTTCATAATATCAAAGATGGTTGTATCCTCTGAAACTGTCCCATCCGGAAGACTCGACTTAACTGAGACTCAACTTCTTTCGTCATATCACTGCCGGACTCAAAACCAGTCGTCATCATCATCGGGAGCTTCAGAATATCCTGAAGTTCCTTCATCTGTTCCTCATCCCCGGATACGGATTCTTTCAGGACATACGCATCTTTTTCATAAGATTCCGTATCTTCCTCATAAGCATCCATTACTTTCTGCCCGTCTTCTTCTGATACAAAAAGTAATAATTTATCCATCTCTTCCCGGGCGATCTGCTCCGGTATCTCATCTTCAATACCACCCTGCTGGATTCCAACATTGACAATGTTGGAAGTATATGCAGGTAAAGACAGATCACAGTAAGCCTGAACGAAGAGAATTAACATGATTGCTATCATCGCTTTCCAGTACGATGCAGCGTATTTGAATAAATTCTTCATTTTATCTGTTCCTTTCCTTTTCTACATTTTCACAAATCTGAAATAAAATTCTTCTCAGAAGCATTTTTTCCTCTGGACTGATCCCTGTAAAAGCAATTTCATCCATCTTTTCTGCAATTGCTTTTACATGCTCAATACATGCCTGCCCTTTCTCTGTCAGATCCAGCCGCATCATTCTCTGATCTTTTTCATCAACATTCCTCACGATATATCCCGACTTCTCCATCTTCTGGATCATCGATGTGATCGAAGGTGCACTTACATTCAGCTTCTGTGCCAGTTCTTTCTGTGATATTCTTCCATCTCTGTGAAGCTGAAATAAAATCATTGACTGACTTTTATTCAGATCATATTCAGCATACATAGTCTGTGCCAGCTTTCCGATCTTATGGGCTGTCATCCCAAGAATCCCAAGTGTCGGCATCTCCTGTCCTTTACACGACATAAATACTCTCCTTCCATTAGTTAGTTAATTAACTAATGGAAAATATAGTATAATTCCACTTGTAAGTCAACCTTTAAACTTCTTATTTCACATTTTTTTAATACTTTTTGCACAATTTTTAGTTAATTACTTAAGCAAATCCAAAAACTAAGCCGCTACATAGAAAATTTCCCATGTAACGGCTTTTTGTCCCTTTATTCTACTTTCAATATTCTTTCTTCTCCAGTATTTTTATGCTGCATTGATACGAAACAGTCAGACCGATAACGAGTATCATCATTCCTGCTCCTAGCAGTTGTCCTGCACTCAGTGAAACAATTTTTTGAAATATCCCTGTAGGATTCACGCCCAGTCTTCCGCACATCTTTCCTGTCAACACTCCTGCTCCCCCAAGAAACAATACAATTACCGCTATAATAAGTCTTCCTTTTTCACCGTCAAATTTTAATCGTACCGGTATGTTCAATGCAATAAGAACGACTCCTGCCATCATCCCCCAGGACATTATCATTACCAATTTTTTCAGATCCGTTCCGTAATTTCCTATCATTGAACTACGGTTGTTATTGTCAGACCAAGTAACCAGACTGCTGCATCCAGAGAAATGCTGAAAATATATTTTTCTCTGACATAATCCTTTTTCGTGACCGGCAACGAAAAAGATACTGAACCCATGATCCATTTCATCATATGCAAGCATATTTGCAACATAAATTGCCATCGTGACAGTAATATATATTCCAAAACACGCTGCACTTTCTTCCCGGTCTATCACTGAATTATTCAAGGCTCCAACCATTAAGGCTGCTCCTCCGATCATCACATAAATAATCCCTTTTCCCTGACTTTTTAAAAGTCCCCAATCTTTTAATAACAATCCCTTTTCTGTTCTCATACCGTTTCCCCCTGAATCATCATAACGATCACTTCATCCAGGCTGCCATTTTCAACTGCAACACCCGGATGATTTTCCATATAATATCTCTTTTCTTTTGTCAGACAGGCATATCCATAACTTCTTTTTTCTTTTTAATAAGTAAG
>ENA-OQIO01001326-OQIO01001326.1-human-gut-metagenome-genome-assembly--contig:-NODE-1326-length-12198-cov-1.489686_pt1 | contig 12198 bp, 16 predicted proteins | sample MGYA00242573_ERZ504737 | MGnify/ENA primary metagenome ERZ504737 (study PRJEB26092, sample SAMD00036203) | human gut metagenome | host: Homo sapiens | study: EMG produced TPA metagenomics assembly of... | reverse complement strand
CAGGCACAACGACCACAGAGGCAGACAATACAGAGACAACCGAAACAGCAGGAGATAACACCGGAAACAATGGTGGAATTCCAACGGCTGCACAGGAGACATCCCCGGAGGAGGAAAACAGCACTTCCGGCGGTCCTGCGGTTATTTTCATTAATGTGGTAAAAGTATTTTTCTGTATCGTGGGAATTGCGGTATTGATCTTCCTTGCACTGTTATTACGTACGTTTTTCAAGAATTATCATTTTGCCCACCGCAGTACCCGCCTGACCTGGAGATTTAACCGCAGAAGAAATCGTTCCAGATCCCGGTATCGTTCGGTGGATCAGGACCTTCGTAACCGACGCAAAGAAGCAATCCGACAGGCGAAAAAACGTCAAAAGCCCAAGAAGTCATCCCACTTTCGCGGTAGTATTCCGAAGGGAGATTTCCATACATTTTGCCCAGTTTGATTTTGACATATCAATGGGTACTATGGTACACTGAATAAGAAAATAGTGGGGTAGTATACCCGGGGAAATGAGAAGCTTAGGATAAGAAAAGGTTAAGGGAGCGAAATACCTTGGATAAGAGTGAATATAAATTAAGAGCGGAAGAAATCAAAGACTTGATCAGCCGTGGGGAGTATGCGCAGGCTGCGGAGATTGCGGATACCATTGACTGGCGCAGAGTCAAAAGTGTTATGATGCTGTGCACCATCAGTGACCTTTACAAGATCAATCGAAGATACGAGGATGCCAGAGATATGCTGCTTCTGGCATATGAACGCCGTCCGGGAGGAAGGACGATCTGCTATTCTCTGTGCGAACTTTCCATTAAAATGGAAGAGTATGTACAGGCTATCGAGTATTACAAAGAGTTTGTGCAGGTAGCGCCCAAGGATCCCGGCAGATATATTTTGCAGTACAAATTATATGAGGCGCAGGATGTCAGTCTGGAAGAGCGCATTGCTGTTCTGGAAGAACTGAAAAAGAGAGATTACAGAGAAAAATGGGCATATGAGTTGGCTTATCTATATCATAGAGTAGGACTTGCTGCCAGATGTGTAGAGGAATGTGATGAGCTGATCCTTTGGTTTGGCGAGGGCAAATACGTTATCAAGGCAATGGAGCTGAAAATGCTCCATCAGCCGCTAACACCGGAACAGCAGGAAAAATACGATCATCGTTTTGACGCGCCCGGTACGCAGCAGTATTCTCAGAATTATGCGCAGGATCCCGGTTATGGACAGAACGAAACTTATGATCCGAATCAGGGCTATGTGCAAGACGGAAGTTATGACCCGAATCAGGGCTATGCACAGGGCGGGAAGTTATGACCCGAACCAGGGCTATGCACAAGACGGAAGTTATGACCCGAACCAGGGCTATGCACAGGATGGAAGTTACGACTCCAATCCGGACAATGTGCAGGAGGGGGCTTATGATCAGGTGATTGATGACACCAGAGTCTATGAACCGGTGCAGCCCCAACAGGCACCCGCGCAGCCGGCGGAAGATGATTTCGACATTCATGTGAAGACCATGGATGTGGGACAATATAATACGATCAATCTACAGGCAGAACTGGCAGCAGGCCTGCGGGAGGTACTGAGTGAGGACCATGCGAAGGAGACTTCGGATTCCATTACCCGTTCTATCGTGGCACCCATGATCGATCCCGGGGATTCCGATACGGAGTCTCTGGATTATCCAGAGATCGCAGATGTCAGTGAAGACGATCTGGAGCCGGAGACGGAGCAGATGGAGAGCTCGGAAGTATTCTTTGGGGAGACCGGAGAAATCGGCGATCTGTCACAGGTGCCCCAGGTAGAGACGGAAGAGATTCTGCCGGAAGAGCCTGTTGTTGCAAGAAGAACCGATGTAGTACCGGAGCTATCCGAAGTACAGAAGACACCGGAAGTACAGGAAATCGTGAAGGAACCGGAAACACAGAAAGTACCGGAAGCTCCCGTAGAGCCACCCAAGGAACTGGCCGATGTGCTGGCACAGGAATCCGACGGTCAGATCAGCCTGGTAATGCCGGAGCAGAGAGCATTGAGAAACAGATCACCGGCAGATGAATATCGAGGATATTCTGGCAGAGTGGGAACGCAAGAAGAAGGAGAATCTGGAGAAGAGAGAAGAAGAGGTTCGCCAACATGTATTACAGCAGACCGGAGCCATGTTCACGGAGTTTGAGCAGGCGGTAAGAGACGGATTGCTGGAAAAACTGGAAAAAGAAAAAGCTGCGGACACGGCAGATACCGTGGCAGAAGATACAACAGATACCGATGAGGTAGAAGAGCTGGAAGAGATCACGGAAGAGCCTGCCACAGAGGAACCCGTGGAAGAACTGACGGAGGCTGCTCCTGCAGAGGAAGCGGAACAAGAGCCTGTAGAAGAGCTTCCGGAAGAGGATACTGTAGAAGAACTCGCGGAAGAACCTGCATATGAGCCGGAAGCAGAAGAATTTGAGGAATCTGCGGAACCGGAAGCAGAAATCTATGAGCAGGAAGAAATCGTAGACGAGGAACAGGCAGAACCGGAAGGGGCAATGGATGACGAGCCTGTAGAGGAGCCCACGGCGGAAGCAGTAGAATCGGCAGATGAGGAAACAGCCAGGGAAGAGATAGAACTGACGCTGAGGAAACGCCGGAAGCCGGGGAGGCACCGGAACAGCCGGAGCGCCCCGCAGTAGAGCGAGACAAAGCAAAGGTTCGTGCGCTTACCAGAGAAGAGAGAGAGCTGTATGCACCCTTTATCCAGAGCAGATCTGCCAGAGAGCAGTTAGTCAAGGCCATTGATAATATCAGTCTGGCAGCCTACACCGGCAACGTGATCATCACTGGAGAAGAGGGTATGGATACCTTATCTCTGGCGAAGAACATGGTTCGCGAAATTCAGGCAACCGACAGCAATTTCTCCGGAAAAGTGGCAAAGATCTCTGGACATGCATTGAATAAAAAGGATACCGCAGATACCTTATCCAAGCTGAAAAACGGCGCGCTGATCATCTGCAAGGCATCCGAAATGAACGATGCTACGGCAAATGTACTTCACAAGGCATTGCAGCAGGAGAGTCAGGGAATCGTAATTATTCTGGAAGATACGAAGAGGGATATTGATAAATTCCTCGAGAAACATGAAAAATTGAGAGAGTGCTTTACCGCACGAATGGATGTGGAAGCCTCAGCAATAACACACTGGTGGCATTCGGCAAACAGTATGCACGGGAGATGGAATACTCTATTGACGAACTCGGAGAGCTGGCGTTACATACCAGAATCGAAGATATGCAGACGATAGATCATGTGGTTACGGTAGTGGATGTAAAGCAGATCGTGGATGAAGCGATCGCTCATGCAAATAAAAAGACATTGAAGCATTTCTTCGATGTCCTGTTTGCCAAGAGATATGACGATGAGGATATGATCATCCTCACCGAGAAAGACTTTGTATAGCGGGAGGCGCGGTCATGACGAAGGAGAAGGTATTTATTTCCGAAGCAGATCAGTATCTTTTTGCCCAGGGGACCCATTATGATATTTACAAAAAACTGGGTGCACATCTGTCGGTGGAAGACGGCGTGCAGGGAGTCTATTTCGGAGTATGGGCACCAAATGCAGCACAGGTGAATGTCATTGGCACATTCAATGAATGGAATGAGGAATCCCATCCATGCAGAAGCTGGGAGAAGGCGGTATCTGGGGGCTGTTCATTCCCGGCGTGGAAGAGGGAACGATGTATAAGTTCCTGATCTATGCAAGGGATGGCAGAAAGCTCTACAAAGCAGATCCTTTTGCCAATTATGCGGAGTACCGGCCGGGTACGGCATCTATCGTCACCGATATTACAGGCTTTGACTGGAGAGATTCCAAGTGGATGGAAGCCCGGGACAAAAAGGATATGAATAAAGAGCCTATGGCGATCTACGAATGCCATATCGGTTCTTTTATGAAGCATCCTAACAACGGTACCGCCGAAGGATTCTACAATTACCGGGAGTTTGCGGACCGGATCATAGAATATCTGAAGGAGATGAAGTATACCCATGTAGAACTGATGGGTATTGCAGAGCATCCGTTTGACGGTTCCTGGGGATATCAGGTGACCGGCTACTATGCACCGACTTCCCGTTACGGAACACCGAAGGATTTTATGTACCTGATCAATGAACTGCACAAGGCCGGAGTCGGCGTGATTCTGGACTGGGTACCTGCGCATTTTGCAACTGATGCCCATGGCTTGGCTGAATTTGACGGTCAGTGCATTTTTGAACATCCCGATCCCCGTCTGGGAGAGCATCCCGAATGGGGAACCAAAATCTTCAATTACGGCAAAAATGAAGTAAAGAACTTCCTGGTAGCCAATGCCTTGTTCTGGCTCAGAGAGTTCCATGTGGACGGCATCCGTGTAGATGCGGTGGCATCCATGCTGTATCTGGATTATGGTAAAAAAGAAGGTGAGTGGCTGCCGAATAAATTCGGTGGCAACAAGAATCTGGAGGCCATTGAGTTCTTCCACCATCTGAATTCTGTCATCCGTGGAACGTATCCCGGATTTGTGACAATTGCCGAGGAATCCACGGCGTGGCCGAATGTGACCAGCGATATCGGAGGCGAGGGATTAGGCTTCTCCTTTAAATGGAATATGGGCTGGATGCATGATTTCTGTGAATACATGAAGCTGGATCCTCTGTATCGTAAGGGCAATCATTACGCTATGACCTTTGCCATGAGCTACAATGACAGTGAGAACTACATTCTGCCCCTGTCTCATGATGAAGTGGTACATCTGAAGTGTTCCATGGTAAATAAGATGCCAGGTTATACTGCGGATAAATACGCAAATCTGCGTGTGGGCTATACCTACATGTTCGGACATTCCGGCAAAAAGCTGCTGTTCATGGGACAGGATTTCGGACAGGAGCGTGAGTGGAGTGAAGAGCGCGAACTGGACTGGTATCTGTTAGGCGAGAAGCTGAATCAGGGTGTGCATACCTATGTAAAGGAACTGTTGGAACTGTACCGCAAGTATCCTGCAATGTATGAGATCGACAATACCTGGGACGGTTTCGAGTGGATGAATGCGGATGATGCAGAACACAGCACCTATTGTTTCGTGAGAAAAGGTTCCAGCAGCAAGAACAATCTGCTGTTTGTATTGAATATGACTCCGATGAAATGGGAGAATTATACCGTACCCGTGCCGAAAAAGAAGAAATATAAGCTGCTGCTCAACAGTGATGAGGAACGTTTCGGCGGCTGGGGCAATGAGATTCCCGCAGAGATCATGGCAGAGAAAAAGCCTTACCATTACAAGGATTATTCTATCAGCTTTGATCTGCCCCCTTACGGAGCTGCTGTATTTCTGTTCTAAGTCCGGTTAAGAAATCATAAAAAACGACCGAAATAAAAGATGAGTGTGACCAAAAGGTGCACTCATCTTTTTTCTTAACTATTCAGAGACATGTAAATATCACTAAGGCTCTTTGAATGCTTGCATTCGTAAGAGGATTTAGTGATATTATAGGGCGATATAGCCTCAATGGGCAAAAGGAAAGTTCTGAAAGAGCGATTTTGCGAATGAGTCTCTGAATAGTTATTTCAAGAGTTATTACCAGGAAGGACGACAAGCGTGAAGATAACATTTCAGAATCAGACGGTAACTGATACAGAAAATAGAACAGAAAGTATCCAGACGGAGAAAAATACCTGGGGCAGAGATAAAATACAGCGCAATAAAAAAAGTGTGAATGCAAATACTTTTGGAGCCGTATACGAGAGTGGGCAGATCCCAATGCCTGTGGGAAATGAAGAGAATAATAAGGGAAAATCCCTGATTGAACTGCAGCAGGATGCCGGGAACACCAATGTGGCATTACAGCAGGATTACATGACACTACTGTCACATACTATGTCCCAGGAGGATTATGCGAAGGCTTGTGAGGACGGATTTGACCCCAGAGAACTGGATCAGGATACCGCAGTTACCATCGTGGACAGGATCAAAGCAGAACTGGTGCGTTCCGGACAGAACATTGCCGGATACACGGACGACATAGATCTGGACACCCTGGCGGCAGCTGTGGGCAGCGATACACTGGCACAAAGTATTGAAGAACAGTTCCGGGCAACGGATATACCTCTGACTCCTGAAAATGTAGATGAATTAAAAACCGCCTGGGAGCTGGCATCTTCTCTGCAGCAGCCCCAGGAAGGCGAGGTCGGGTATCTTGTAGATAATGGATTGGAGCCGGAGATCTGGAACTTGTATGTGGCAGAGAACAGCGGTGCGAAAGTACAGCAGAATACCGTACCGCAGGAATTGCAGGACCAGATGGATAAGGTGATCACGGATGCCGGCCTGCCGGTCAATGATGAGAATCGCCAGAAAGCGCAGTGGCTGGTGGGAGCAGGTTTGCCACTGACAACGGATACCTTGCAGCAGCTGGCAGAACTGGATACGATTGACTATCCCGTCAGTGAGGATGCTTTTGCACAGGCAGCGGCAGCGGCACTCGCGGAGGGGAAATCCCCTGTTCATGCGAATCTGGCACGGCAGGAAAATATATACGAGAAAGCCACAGAAATGGTACAGGACTGGTTCTCGGATGCAAAATGGGATGTCACGGCGGAGAATCTGGCGGCCAGAAAACAACTGGAAGAGATCCGGCTGCGCATGACAGCGGAAGTGAATGTGAAACTCTTACAGAGTGATTTTTCCATTGATACGGCCCCTATGGAGCAGCTGATCGAAGCACTGCGTAGAGCGGAGGCAGAAGTTGCTGATAAGTATTTCCCCAACGATGCGGATGCCGTGGCAAAATATGAGACCTATACACAGACCGTACAGGTGACAAACGAACTGCCGGGACTGCCGGTCAGCGTGTTGGGATCCTATAGCCTGAAACAGAAAGTTTCGCAGGAGACCGTGGCAGAATTTCACAGCGAAGGTAAGGCGTTGCAGACGGCCTATACAGAAGCAAATGAACGTTATGAGACACTGATGACAGCCCCCAGAAGAGATCTGGGGGACAGCATCCGCAAGGCATTTTCCAATGTAGATGACATTCTGACAGATATGTCATTGGATAAAACACTGGAGAACCAGCGGGCGGTCCGCATCCTCGCGTATAACCGGATGGAGATTACTGCAGAAAATATCGAAAGAGTCAAAGAAGCAGACAAACAGGTCACTGCAGTGATTGAGAAACTGACACCGAAGAATGTATTGCAGATGATCCGGGACGGCGTAAATCCGTTGGAGAAGACTTTTGGGGAACTGGAGTCCTATTTTGCCGAAAATCCTCAGAGTTATGAGGAAGAGGCGGAGGACTACAGCGTTTCCTGTATCAGCTGGAACAAAAGAAAGATATCACGGAGAATGAGCGGAAAGCTTATATCGGTATCTATCGTATGGTACACCAGATTGAGAGAGAAGATGGTGCCGCAGTAGGCGCGGTGGTAAATACCGGCGCAGAATTGCAATTTTCCACACTCCTGGCAGCTTCCAGGAGCAGAAGAACCTCCCATATGGACTGGAAAGTGTCGGATGATACCGGACTGACACAGGAAGTACGTTTATCGGAGAACAATATTTCAGAGCAGATTTCTGTAGGGATGGCAAAAGAAATATTGACAGATGTGTCAGAAGACACTGAGAGCAGAGACGCATATTATCAGGAATGTCTGCAGCAGATGCGGGAAGCGGTAGAGACCGAACCGGGAGCAGCACAAATGTTGGAAAGGGGAGAGGTAAATACCAGTACTTCTAACCTGCTGGCAGCTCAGGCTCTGCTGGAGGATCCGGCGGAACTGTTCAGCGACCTGCAACGCTATCGTAAGAAATACAACAAAGAGAAAGAAATACCTGTGGCGGCAACCGGAGAGGAGCCTGCCGGAACAGAAGCCTCCGGATTGTGGGAACAACTGGATCAGCAGAATTTTGCAGATGATTACCGGACCATGCTTCAGGATGCTTTACAGGAGACAGAGACGATCAGTCTGGAACAGGCAGAGAGCCATCTGGATGTGAAACAGTTACAGCTGGTACACAAACAGCTGCGCCTTGCAGGAAATCTTCAGAACAGGCAGGAGTATTTCCTACCGATGTATCTGGGAGACCAGCTGGCAGGAGTGCATCTTACCCTACAGCAGGGAACCGGAGAGACCTCGGCTGTGGATATCCGGTAGATACGGGAGACGAACAGCTGGAAGCGCATTTACAGGTCAACGGAGAACACATCGAAGGTTATCTCGTAGGAAATACCCCGGAAGAGGTTACGAAACTGGAAAAGACCTCCGATATATTCCTTGAATGGATTCAGACAGATACCTCTGCAGACTGGAAAGCGAAAAAGCTTTCTGTTGTCAGCTCCCGGGATATGACAAGGATGGCTGCCGGTGAGGCGCAAAATGCAGAAACAATAGAGAGCCGGCAGATGCGGCGCAACTGTACCGCCTGGCAAAAGGATTCCTGCAGGCTGTCGCAGACAGCAGCGGAAAGTAAGGAGTAACAAAACATGAGAATTAATTACAATGTATCGGCAATGTTATCCAACAATGCCTTATCTACCAATGATGACCTGCTGTCCAAATCATTAGAGAGACTTTCTTCCGGATTAAAGATCAATCATGCAAAGGATAATCCGGCAGGACTGGCAATGTCCAAACGTATGAATGCCCAGATCGAGGGTCTGTCCGTGGCAAACCAGAATGCCAGCGACGGCGTATCCATTATCGAGATTGCAGATGCGCCATGACCGAGATCAGTGAGATGCTGCAGCGAATCAATGAGCTCTCCGTTAAGGCTGCCAATGGTATAATGACGGATGATGACCGGGCTACCGTACAGGATGAAGTAAAGCAACTGAAAGAGGAAATCACCAGAATTTCTGACGTAACAGAGTTCAACGGACAGAAACTGCTGAATGGGGAGTACGAGTCTGAAGGGATATACCAACAAGCAGGAAGTTAAGGTGAACTACTATTCTACCGACGTGCCGGTAAAAGAATATACCATAAAGTCTATACCGCTGACAAAGGATGCGGACGGCAATATTGTGCTGGACGGAGATGTGACGTTCGGAGATGGTTTCCCGGATGCGAAGACACTGAAGACTGAACTGAAGGATGATCTTTTGACCATCACCGGAGAAAACGGATTTGAGATGCGCCTTGATGTGAGCGGAACTTTGAATGGAGCACAGACAGGAACAACGGTTCAGGATCTGAAGATCAATGCCACAGGTATCGGCGCTATGCGTTTACAGATCGGAGCCAATGAGCATCAGGTGCTGGAAGTAAATATTCCGGCTGTTTCCCTGCAAAATATGGGAATTGAGAATGTTGATGTCAGCACTGCAGAAGGTGCGGACGATGCCATTGATCGCGTAGACGGCGCCATCAAATATGTATCTTCCGTTCGAGGCAGACTGGTGCATTCCAGAACCGTCTGGAATCTACGATCAACAGTCTGGATATTACCAGCGAAAATATGACTTCCGCATATTCCCGTATCATGGATGTAGATATGGCGGAAGAAATGACTTCTTATACGACTTATCAGATCCTGGCACAGGCAGGAACCTCCATGCTGCACAGGCCAACGAGAGACCGTCTCAGGTACTGCAGTTGTTACAGTAGGAAAGTTCTGAATAAGAGGGCATGGCAGAATGACAAAAGAATGCAAACAACAATTTACACTTCGGATTACACAGGCGAATTCCACGCAGTTGATCGTGATCCTGTATGAAATGACCTTACAATATCTGGCAGACGGAGAGCAGGCAGCAGATGATGCCGGACTGGTGGAAGCTGTTCACAGAGCCAGGGGATGTATCAAAGAGCTCCTGAACTCTCTGCACAGAGAATACAGCCCGGCAGGAGAGCTTTCCAGACTGTACCTGTTCTGCCTTCGCAGACTTGCTGTATGTGAAGTCCGCAGAGACCGCACAATATTGGAAGAGATTCGCAAAGTGATCGCACCTCTCTGCGATGCGTACAGGCAGATCCAGGATCAGGATACTTCCGGCCCGGTGATGAACAATTCTCAGACAGTATATGCCGGACTGACTTACGGCAGGAACCAGTTAACCGAAAACATGGCTGACCAGGGCACGAATCGGGGAATGTTGGTATAGATTTTTTTCCCGATCCGCCGGCTGCAGAGCGGCCAGCTCTGTGAGATGCTGATACCTTTTTTGCAGCGCATTGATCTCATAGATGTAACTGTCAATGAGATCACTTTCCAAAGCATTATCGAAACCCGCATAGGCGATTTCCAACGCCTGGCGGGTTTTTCTTATGGATTCTTTCAGATCTATGGGAGAGAAATCCTCTTCAATGATTTCCGGGGAGGCATCTGCCTGACTAAAAAAAGATTTTCATAACATTAACCGTCCTTTCTGCTAACAGTATAGGAACAAAAAAGGAAAAATATACCTGACATGGAGGAAAACGGAAGACATTTTTACACGGAAAGAGGAATAGATTAGGATAAAGAATTGTCGGGAATGCGAGAACAACAGTGAACATCCGGAAAATTTATTATGGCTGATAGCAGTGGCGGCATTATTGCTGCTCATAAGCTTTTTGGGGAAAAAGGCAGAGTGGCTCCTCAATTTTGCATTGCGGGGCATTATGGGAACCATTGCCATTTATTTTATTAATATGGGTGTGACTTTCCTTGGATTTACTACAGTGGTTGGAATCAATGCAGTAAGTATTTTGACAACGGGAATCCTTGGAATTCCGGGCATTGTGATGCTGTACGGGCTAAGTATTTATGAAATATTATAAAAAGGTGTTTTGACATGCGGAAAGCGTGTAAAATAGCGTATTTCATGATGACTGAAAATATGAAAAATAATTCTGTTTGTTAAAATGTACTAAAGTTTATCTTTTTACGAAAAAGGTATTGCCAGACGGAAAGTGAGCATTTATAATTCATCTTACAACCAATCGCGATGGTTGTTCAGAGCATCTTATAAGATCTTTTAGAATTTCTATTTTGGGATAGATTCATCCCGCATTACCAGAAGACTGATTTTGAATAGTTGGGAGGAAGGTGACGACAGGACTATACGCAGGAAAATAATGTGAAATCAGGAGAAGGAGATGAGATATTTGGGGTATTATGTATACTTTTGGCAATAGCTTGCTGTTTTGATTACAAAACGCACAGGATACCCAATTGGCTGATCGTATGCTGCATGTTTGCAGGCCTGGGGTATCGGTTGATCAGCGGCGGGTACAAAGGCGTTTTGGAATATCTGGCAAGTGCATTACTGACAACGATATTACTTTATTTTGTTTTTGGATCGGAGCCATAGGAGCCGGTGATGTTAAGATGTTGGGAGTCTGTGCCGGTTTTTTTTCCCTGGAATAAAGTACTTTATTTTCTGTTTTTCGCGCTCATGATTGCAGCAGTAATTGCACTTTTCAAAATGTATCTGGAACGCAATATGAAAGACCGTTTGTACTATTTGGGAGAGTACTTATGGGACGTATTCCGGTGTGGAAGATGGAAACTTTATTTTGCCGGAGAACGGGAAGGTGCCGGAGCAGGGATTTGCATGGCGGGACCGGTGTTCTGCAGTGCATTGATGTATATGGGAGGAATGTATTGATGGAACAAAAGGAACCGGTTCTGGTTCTGTATGACCGGGAGGAAGAATACGCGCGGCTTTTTCAGAATACCTGAAGAGGCAAAAGGAATTGCCTGGCAGATCCATACTTATACCAGGGCGGAAGAACTGTTGGCGGGAGAGAAAAGCGGGGAGGTAACAATGCTGGTGGTGGCGGAATCCTCCTGTGAGGAGGCATTGAACACATTACAGCCGACATGTCAGGCAATTTTAAATGAGAGCGGAACTCTCCGCTTTCATCAGTTTCCCAATATTAACAAATATCAGGAAGCGGGACAGGTGTGGAAGGAACTGTTGGCGTTGTATGTAGAGACGACGGGGATACGGATGCCGCTGTTATGTGCGGAATATAAGACCCGTTTTATCGGAATGTACTCTCCGGTTCACAGATGCCTTCAAAGTACGTTCGCATTGACTTTCGCACAGCTGATGGCAGAAAAACATCCCACGCTGTATCTGAATTTCGAACATTATGTGGGGAGCTACGTACGTCTGAGCATCGATCGATGTACAGCTACGTACTCTGAGCATCGATCGATGTACAGCTACGTACGCTGAGCATCGATCGAT
>ENA-OQIO01001323-OQIO01001323.1-human-gut-metagenome-genome-assembly--contig:-NODE-1323-length-12234-cov-3.014454_pt1 | contig 12234 bp, 14 predicted proteins | sample MGYA00242573_ERZ504737 | MGnify/ENA primary metagenome ERZ504737 (study PRJEB26092, sample SAMD00036203) | human gut metagenome | host: Homo sapiens | study: EMG produced TPA metagenomics assembly of... | reverse complement strand
GAGACGCATGCCGATCCGCTCGCCCACGCCGAAGTGCAGGCCATGCGTGAGGCCGCCGCTTCGCTTGGCACTTGGAATCTCGCTGATTGCACACTTGTTGTCACGCTCGAACCGTGCCCCATGTGTGCCGGCGCTTGTCTGCAGACGCACGTCGGCCGTATCGTCTTCGGCGCGTGGGACGCCAAATTGGGTGCGTGTGGTTCGGTTTGGGACATTCCGCGCGACCCGCACGTCGGACCTGTGCCAGAAGTCGTCGGTGGCGTATGTGAAGCGGAATGCGGACGTTTAATGACCGACTTTTTCGCGGATCGCAGATGAATCGCAAGTGCGTTGCCAGTAATTACTTTCCGACGGAAACGAACACGCTGAGTGACGTAAACAAAATACGATTGCCGTAACATTTACAAATGTTAGTAAAAATATTCACTACGTAAGGATGTTGCAATGACGCTCATTCAGACCTTCCGCGGTACCTCATCCAACGGCACTGACCTCACCGCCGTCTACGCCGAGCAGCCGGCCGCCGGCACTGCCATCGCGCTTGTGCTTCCCGGCAACGATCTGCCAAGCTTGTGCATTGGGGGCGTCCGCTTTCCGCTCCGGAAACCGTGCTCGACGCCTTTGACGCAATCGCCCCGCAACGAGTCTCCGGCGCGCTCGACTACACCGCATGGCCAAGCGTCCTGCCCACGCAATCCGAATCCTGGATCGGCGCCACCCGCTTCGACGTGCGTCGCAACGGCGTGGAACTGTTCTGCAAGTTCGTCGTCACCGACATCAAAGCCGAAACCGTCGCAGCCGGCAACACGTACGACATGACTGAAAAGGATGGCTATCCAAATTGGAACGTGGCCTCCGAACCCAAGCAGACGCCGACCGTCACCGTCGTCGCAGAAGACGTGGAACAATGCGTGAAACTTACGTGGACCTGCGAACTCGACGAAACCGGCCTCGTCCGACAGCGCGCCCAAGTGACAAACACCGGCGACGGCCAGCTGGAAGTCGGCAAAGTCGAACTTGCGTTCACCGTACCAGCCGACGCCAATGAAATCCTCACCACCACCGGCCACCACCTGCACGAACGCTCGCCGCAGCGCCAGAACTTCACCATCGGACGCTTCGCCAAATCCTCCATGATCGGCCGCCCCGACTTCGACGCCACCCTGCTGCTCAGCGTTGGCGAACACGGCTTCGGTTTCACCCACGCAACGTCTACTCCGCGCACGTGGCATGGAGCGGCAACAGCGTGCTGTCCGCGGAACGACTGCCCTACACCACCGGCGTGATCGGTGGCGGCGAAGTGCTCTTCGGCGGCGAAGTCGGTCTGGAACACGGTGAAAGCTACACCACGCCATGCTCGTCGGCTCTTACGGCGAGGGGCTCAACGAAGTCGCCTCACGCTTCCATGGTTACATCCGCCGCGTGCACCGCGACTGGCTCGTGGACCATGGCATCGCGCCCAAGCCGCGTCCGGTCATCCTCAACACATGGGAAGCCGTCTACTTCAACCACGATTACGACACCCTGACCGCGCTCGCAGACAAGGCCGTGGAAAGCGGCGTGGAACGCTTCGTCGTGGATGATGCTGGTTCGGTGCCCGCCGAGACGACACCGCCGGCCTCGGCGACTGGCAGATTTCGCAGGACTCTGGCCGACGGAGACAAGTCCCTGAAGCGCTCGCCGACTACGTGCACGGCAAGGGCCTCGAATTCGGCCTGTGGTTCGAGCCGGAAATGGTCAACCCCGATTCCGACATGTTCCGCAACCATCCGGACTGGGTGCTGAAGCCCACCGCCGGTCGTCTGCCGATGCAGGGCCGCACCCAGCAGGTCGTCGACCTGACCAACCCGGACGCGTACGACTATATTTACGGTGCGATGGACAAGCTCGTCGGCGAACTCGGCATCGACTACATCAAGTGGGACCACAACAAGCTTGTCACCGAAGAGGTCTCGCCGCTGACCGGCCGTCCGGCGGCGCACGCGCAGACGCTCGCCGTGTACCGCATCTTCACCGATCTGAAGGCCGCGCACCCCGGTCTGGAAATCGAAAGCTGCTCCTCCGGCGGCGGCCGTATCGATTTGGGCATTCTTGAAGTAGCCGATCGCGTTTGGGCGTCTGACTGCGTCGACCCGGTGGAACGTGCCGACATCCAGCGCTACACGTCGCTGCTTGTGCCGCCGGAAATGATCGGCGAGCACGTGGGCGCTTCCCCGGCGCATTCCACGCATCGCGCCACTTCGCAGGAAATGCGCATGGCCACGGCCTTCTTCGGACACATGGGCATCGAATGGAATCTGCTCAAGGAACCGCAGGAGGATATCGACAAGCTCTCCGAATGGACTGCCGAATTCAAGAAGCATCGTGAATGGTTCGCTGTCGACACCGTCGTGCATTCCGACGCGGCTGATCCGGCCGTGCGCGTGGACGGTTGCGTGATGCCGAACAAGGCCGCCGCGATCTACCGTTTCACCCAGCTGACCACCTCGCAGACCTACCCGGCCGCTCCCGTGAAGCTGCCCGGCCTCGATCCGGACGCCGTATACGAGGTGTCCCCGCTCGACGTGACCTCGACCTGGCCAAGCAGGACATCGGCAACGGCCAGAGCCCGCTCGGCTGGTGGACCGCCGACGGTGTGAAGATGACCGGCCGCGCGCTCGCCACCTACGGCATCCGTCCGCCGGCAATTCATCCGGCGCAAGCGTCCTGTTCAAGGTGGTGCGCGTCTGAAGTAACTGGTTTACTTTCTGATTCGCTTCCGATTTATTTTTGATTTGCCGGCACTGACCCCCTTCAGCGCCGGCAAATCGTGTAATCAGCCTATGTATCGGCTGTATCGGTCTGCGTAGTCAGCCCACATACTGCCGAATCGCCTGCGCGGCGGCGGCTTTGCCCCACATCGCCCAGTCGTGGTCGGCGATTTCGAAATCGACCGGCGCCGCCTGGCTGTGCCGGTACATATTGATGCCGTTGCGCAGGTCGCCCACGCCGAGTTTCGCGATGAACGACGATTCGCCGGCGATCATGATTTTGTCGGGCATGGCAAGATTGGCGATGGTCGCGATCAGCGTGCCCAACCGGAAGCAGGTGCGGTTCACCAGATTCGTGGCCTGTGTTTTGCTGGCGCGCGCGGCGGCCGCGAATTCGTCGAATGTGGCCGCCGGCCGATTATCTTCGAATATTCTGTTGCGATTGAATTGTCAGTTAGGCACGTCGCGCATCCCTTATGTCCGGAAATGCAGCGCGGTCCGTCGGGGTCGACCAGAATATGCCCGACCAGTCCGTAGCTTTTATCGGGATTGTTGACAGGCTCGCCGTTCACGGTGAGCGAGTAGCCGACGCCGATGCCGATCGTCACCACGGCGAAACTGTTCAATCCGACGCCCGAGCCGAACATGCACGCGTCCACCGCCAACGAATCGATATCGTTGTAAATGCCGGTCGGCAGGCCGGTCGCCTTGCGAATCATCGCCGAAAATTCCACCGGCTTCGACCAGTGCAGGAACGGTGCGAACGTCGTCACCGAATCGTCCGTGATATGTCCGCCCAATGAGACGCCGATCGCGCACGGTGCGGGCAGGCCCGACATGACCGCCTCGTCGGCGCAATCCATGGTCAGCTGTTTGATGACGTCGACCACCGATTCCGGCGAATCGTCGTCGAGCGGCAGGTCATGGCAGCCGGTCACAATCTGCCCAAGCGCGTTTACTGTTACGGCAGTGATATGGGTGGTGTTGATTTTCATGCCGACGAACGTGCGCGCATTGGCGATGATGCGCAGTCCGGTCTGCGGACGGCCGCGACGTTCCGTATTTTCTTTCTGGATTGACTTTTGTGCCGATTTCCGCAAGAAATCTTTCGGTAACTTGCCGCCATGCCCCGCTGCCATTGGCGTCTCTTCGATCACGCCAGCGTAAATCAAATCACTGGTGATGCGCGATACCGCGCCTTGCGAAAGGCCAAGGATCTGTGCCAGCGTGATGCGCGAAATCGGACCGTACTTCATAATGCAGGCCGCAACCTTATGCGTGTACTCCGAGCCTTCAAACCAGTGTGGAATCGGGGAAATCGCCATATCGGACCGTCCTTACCGTCTATTTTCTTTCCAAGAATAACAAAATAACCGTTTTTTATTTCCGTACAGTGCGGGCGCGCGGAAACTGGGAATGAAAACAAGCCGATTCTACAATTAAAAAGCAACGGAGGCTGGTAATGAAGCCGGCCTGCCGTGAAAAAGGAAAATACAAAGGAGTCGAGAGAATGAAACCTGATTCCAATGCCAACGCAGGCACCTTCAGGCGGATCGCGGGCCGTGCTATTACGGCTGCATGCGCGATTGTGCTGACGGTTGGGCTCGCGGGCTGCGGCAACAGCACCGCCGGCACGGTCACCTTGGATTTCTTCCAATTCAAGTCCGAGGCGGCGGATTGGTTCACCGCCAAGGCGCGTGAATTCGAGAAAACCCATTCCAACATCAAAGTCAATGTCAACAATTCGTCGGACGCCACCACCGATCTGCGCACGCGACTGGTGAAGAACCGCGAACCCGACGTCATCACCATCAACGGCGACATCAATTACGGCATGCTCGCCGAAGCGGGCGTCTTCCACGATTTCACCGACGACGAGATCGTCGACGAGCTCAATCCGGGCATGGTGAACATCGCGAAGAGCCTCGTGCAGACCACCGACAAGTCCAAGAAGCGTCTGTACGGTATTCCGTACGCGGGCAACGCAAGCGGCTACATCATCAACGCCGATGTGTGGAAGCAGGCCGGCGAGGATCCGGACAATCCGCCGCAGACGTGGAGCGAATTCATCGCGCTGCTCAAGCGGCTCAAGGCCAAGGGCGTCACGCCGGTTGAGGCGAGCACCGCCGATCCGTGGACGTTGCAGGCGCCGCTTGCATCGCTGAATTCGACGCTGGTGCCGGAATCGGAATACGCGTATCTCAAGGACGGCAGCAAGACCTTCTCCGACTTGTGGACGCCCGTCAGCGGCAAGCTGATTGAAATTTACCAGAACTACACGCAGAAGAATCCGGCCGTCACCTACCAGCAGGTACGCAGGACATCGCTTCCGGCAAGGCCGCGATTCTGCCGCTCGGCACGTACGCGATTCCGCAGATCCGTCTGATCAACAAGGACGCCAATCTGCGGTTCGCGCAGATGCCGGCCACCGACAACGTCAAGGAACAGCAGCTGACCGCCGGCGACGACGTGATGCTGACGATCGGCGCGCATACGAAGCATTACACCGAGGCTCGCGAATTCGTCGACTTCCTGATGAGCGAGGAGAACGTGCAGGATTACTCCAAGCAGCAGTCTGCGTTCACCCCGTACAAGGATACGTACGTCGGCGATGAAGCGTTGAATGGCGTGCTCGACTTCTACAAGCCGGCAAGCTGGCTGATTTCTGTGACCACTACGTGCCGGCAAGCATCAACCTCGCCGGTTTCCTGCAGACGTTGGTGCAGTCGGGCAATACTAAACGATTCCTGAACAGCATGCAGTCGGAATACGACAAGATCGAAGCCAGGAACTTTAGGTGAGGGGAGGAACGACAATGACTGGCAATATCTCGGCCAAGGCCGACAAGGCCGCCGCAAAGAAGCCGAAGAAGGTTTCGAAATACTCCAAGCGCAAGGTCGATCCGGCGTTCTACTGGATGACCATTCCCGCGATGATTCTCGTGTGCATCTTCCTGTACCTGCCGTTCCTGCAGGGCGCGATGTACTCGTTCACCAATTCGCAGGGTTACGGCGATTACAAGTTCATCGGCTTCAAGAACTACATCGCGATGTTCCAGGACGCACGCGTCGGCCACGCGTATCTGTTCACGATTTTCATCGCGATTCTGATCACGCTCGGCACGAACATCCTCGGCATGTTCCTGGCGGTGCTGCTGAACTCCAAAATCGCCTTCAAGAACGGCTTCCGAGCCATCTTCTTCATTCCGTACACCCTGTCGGTGCTGGTCATCGGCTACGTGTTCAAGTACATCTTCATGACCCCGCTGCCGGCCCTCGGCCAGGCGCTGCACATCGATTGGCTGTCCACATCCATGATCTCCAATCCGGATCTGGCATGGTTCCCGATCGTGTTCCTGTCCATCTGGCAGGGTGTGGCCTACTCCACGCTGCTGTACTTGGCGGGTCTGCAGACCATCGACAACGAAATCTATGAGGCCGCGTCCATCGACGGCGTGAACGCCTGGCAGAACTTCTGGCAGATCACGTTCCCGCTGATTGGCCCGTTCTTCACCATCAACATGGTGCTGAGCCTCAAGAACTCGCTCGGCGCGTTCGACCAGGTCATGGCATTGACCAAGGGCGGTCCGGATTCCAAGACCGAAACCGTCTCCTACCTGATCTTCCAGAACGGCCTGGGCAACGGCGAATACTCCTACCAGATGGCGAACGCGGTCACGTTCTTCATCGTGCTGGCAATCCTCGCATTCGTGCAGCTGAAGTTCTTCAGCGGCAAGGAAAAGGTCTGAGAGTAAGGGGAAGAAATCATGACTAGCGCAACTGTTGCAACCAAGCCGGCCGCCGCGCAAAGCGGACAATCGCAAGCGAAGCCGGAGAAGATCCGCAAGGACCACAGCATCAACTGGTGGCTGACGGCGGCCGTCGCCGTGCTGAGCCTGACGGTGCTCGTGCCGCTGTACTTCGCCGTCGTCACCGCGCTGAAGACGCCGGGCGAAGCGGGCACGTTCAGCCTGCCGACCACGTGGGAATGGCATAATTTCGCGGACGCGTGGAACAAGGTGAACTATCCGAAGGCCGCGCTCAATTCCGCGATCATCACCGTGTGCGCTGTGGTGCTGACGCTGCTGACGAACACGTTCGTCGCGTACGCCGTGGCAAGGAACATGGATAAGCGGTTCTTCCGCTTCCTGTACTACTTCTTCCTGGCCATGATGTTCGTGCCGTTCACCGTCGTCATGCTGCCGATCGCCAAGGAAATGGGCACCCTGCACCTGGACAACCAGCTCGGTCTGATCATTCTGTACACGATTCTCGGCATCGGCACGAACCTGTTCATCGCGATCGGCTTCATCCGTTCGATTCCGATTTCGTTGGAAGAGGCGGCGCGCATCGACGGCGCTTCGACCTGGCGCATCTTCTGGACGATCATCTTCCCGCTGATGGGACCGATCAACGCCACGATCGCCATCCTGACCGCACTGTGGGCGTGGAACGACTTCCTGCTGCCGCTGATCACGCTGACCGACCAGAGCAATCAGACGATTCCGCTGGCGCAGTACGTGTTCCAGAGCCAGTTCACGTCGAACTACCCGATGGCCTTCGCCTCCTACCTGATGGCCATGGCCCCGGTCCTCATCGTCTACATCTTCGCCCAAAAGTGGGTCGTCGGTGGTGTGATGAGAGGAGCCGTGAAGTGAACAGTCCTGTGGACTGTTCATAGGTTCCTCCTGAGCGAGCCGATAGGCGAGCGAAGGCAGGAACAACGCGGCCGTAGGCCGTCTGCTTGTGAAGTAAAACTTCTTCACAGCGCCGAGCGGGAATCCTCGTTTCCCCTTTTTCGAGGATTCCTGCTTTTCGTATGCATTGATGTGATTCCGAAGGGCGCATCCCGCTTGCAATATATCTTTCATTTCCTGCTTTGCAAAAACGCGCCGCAGGCAAGAAAGAAAAAACGCTTTACGTACCATGGGATATAGCAAAGTTCATCCATTCCACTTAGGCAAAGGAGCTCAATCGCGATGACGAATTTCAATCGTTCCACTCTTCCTGACACCGTCCGTTCGAACGCGCCACCCCGAATCCGTGGTGGGCGAACGCGGTGGTCTACCAGATCTACCCGCGTTCCTTCCAGGATTCCAACGGCGACGGCATCGGCGACCTGAAGGGCATCACCAGCCGCCTCGACTACCTCGCCGACCTCGGCGTGGACGTGCTGTGGCTGTCCCCGGTCTACAGGTCCCCGCAGGACGACAACGGCTACGACATCTCCGATTACCAGGACATCGACCGCTGTTCGGCACCCTCGAGGACATGGACGAACTGCTCGCCGAGGCGCACAAGCGCGGCCTGAGGATCGTGATGGACCTGGTCGTCAACCACACGTCCGACGAGCACGCCTGGTTCCAGGCCTCCCGCGACAAGAACGATCCTCATGCGGATTGGTATTGGTGGCGTCCCGCCAAGCCGGGCCATGAGCCGGGCACTCCGGGCGCCGAGCCGAACCAGTGGGGCTCCTACTTCGGCGGCTCCGCATGGGAGTACGACCCGAAGCGCGGCGAATACTTCTTCCACCAGTACTCCAAGAAGCAGCCCGACCTCAACTGGGAGAATCCCGAGGTGCGCAAGGCCGTCTACAAGATGATGAATTGGTGGATGGATCGCGGCATCGACGGCTTCCGCATGGACGTGATCACCCAGATCTCCAAGACCGTCGACAAGAACGGCAGGCTGCCGGGCGAGGACGGTTCCGAAATCGCCGATCTGCCGGTCGGCGAGGAAGGCTATTCCAGCCCGTTCCCGTTCTGCTCCGACGGTCCGCGCATCGACGAGTTCCTCGCCGAAATGCGCCGTGAGGTATTCGAAGGCCGTGAAGGCTACATCAACGTGGGCGAGGCTCCGGGCATCACCCCGGCCCGTAACGAGCACGTCACCGATCCGGCCAACAAGGAACTTGACATGCTATTCCTGTTCGACCATGTCGGCATCGACCAGGAAGGCTCCAAGTGGAATACCGTGCCGTTCGAGGTCAAAAACCTGCGCGACCGTATGACCGAGCAGCAGGAGCCGTGAGGAAGGCCGGTTGGGCCAGCCTGTTCTTCTGCAATCATGACCAGCCGCGCGTGGTCTCCCGTTGGGGCAACGACTCCGACCGCGATTCGCGCGAGCTGAGCGCCAAGGCGTTCGGCATGGTGCTGCACATGCATCGTGGCACTCCGTACATTTACGAAGCGAGGAGCTGGGTATGACCAACGCCCACTTCACCAAGCTGGAACAGTACCGCGATTTGGAGGCCCTCAATGGCTATCGCCAGCGCGTGGAGGAAGCCAAGTGCCAGTCGTCCGAATCCATGATGGCCGCCCTCGCCTCATCGGCCGCGACAACGCGCGCACCCCCATGCAGTGGGACGCCTCCAAATACGCCGGCTTCACCGCGCCAGACGCGCCCGTCGAACCATGGATCAGCGTCAACCCGAATCATGTGGAAATCAACGCGGCCGAGGAATTCGACGATCCGGATTCCGTGTACACGTTCTACAAGAAGCTCATCGCCATGCGGCACAACAGCGCCACCATCTCCACTGGCGAATGGCATCTGCTCGCCGCCGACAGCGATCAGGTGTATGCTTTCACGCGCACCAATGGCGACGACACGATTCTTGTCGTGGTCAACCTCACCGACAGGTCCGCGGCGCTGCCTTCGGACGTGGCGGAGCTGCTTTCCGACGGCGTGTCCGATCCGCAAGTACTGCTCAGCACCTATGATGCTATGCATAGTGTTAAATCGATCGCTCGTGGCGAGCTCGCTCGCTGGGAGGGAGTCGTGATTCAGCTCTGATCGATCTTTCCCTATAACTCTCTGCGGAACGTCCGGCAGGTTCATCACGAAACCTGTCGGACGTTTCTTTTTCCGTGCGATTCTGAGGCACGGCCGGGATTCGATTGCGATTCGGCAATCGCACGGCATTTTCGGCAGACGTGCGCTTACAATAACGTCCATGGAACAAAACGAGGTGCTCAAAGCATTGCGGCGTGATCATGCCGCTGAATTGAAACTGGCCGCCGAACGACTGAAGGGCACCGCACGCCACACGGAGATTATTCCGTCCCCGGTGCTGTCCGAGATGACCGGACATGAGATTCTGCTCAAGCCGGAGAATCTCCAGGTCACTGGGTCATTCAAGATTCGTGGCGCGTATAACAAGATCGCATCGTTGTCCGACGAGCAGCTTGCGCATGGCATCGTCACCGCTTCCGCAGGCAACCATGCGCAGGGTGTGGCGTACGCGGCCCGTGAACGTGGCGCGAAGGCCACCATCTGCATGCCGCAGATCACTCCGCCGCTGAAGGTGGATGCCACCAAAGCGTACGGCGCGGACGTGGTGCTGTGCGGCGAGGTGTTCGACGAATCCGCCGCCCACGCGCAGGAACTGAGCGACAACGAAGGCATGATCTACGTGCCCCCGTTCGATGATTATGAGGTGCTGTGCGGCCAAGGCACCATCGGTCTGGAGATCCTTGAAGACGTGCCGAACGTCACCGACGTGGTCGTGCCCTTGGGCGGCGGCGGTCTGGGCGCGGGCGTGGCGCTCGCCATCAAGACGTTCAAGCCGGAAGTGCGCGTGATCGGCGCCATTCCGGAAGGCAGCCCGGCATGGAAGAATTCGTTGGCCGCCGGTCGCGTCGTCGCAGCCGACCAGGTGCGCACCTCCGCCGAAGGCGTTGCCGTGAAGCGTCCGGGCGACCTGACCTTCGCGCTGCTCAACGAGTTCCTCGACGATCTGGTCACCGTCACCGAGCGTGACATCAACGAGATGATTCTGCTCATGCTGGAGAAGCACAAGCTGGTGGTCGAAGCTGCCGGTGCCGTGTCTCTGGCCGCGCTTGAGCACCTGAATCTGCGCTCGCGCAAGTTCGCCGAAGCACAGGGTCCGCATGTGGTGGTGCCGATTCTTTCCGGTGGCAATGAGGATACTGTCTCCATCAGCGCGGTGATTCAGAAGGGCATGATTGCCCGTGGCCGCATCATGAACTTCGAGGTTGAGCTTCCGGATACCCCTGGCCAGCTTGTCAAGGTGGCCACGATTCTGGCCGAGCAGCGCGCTAACGTCATCGCACTCGATCACGACCAGTTCAAGGCTTCCAGCCATTACACTGATTCGGTTTCCTTGGGCGTCACCGTTGAGACCAACGGCCCTGAGCACATCGACCGCATCCTTGACGCGATGCGCGCGGCCGGTTTCCAGCCCAAGCGCATCTACTGATTTCCCACGGTGGATAAGCGCGGATTCTCGCATATCTTCCGCATCAAAGAAGGCTCCTCAAACCCAATCAGGTTGAGGAGCCTTGCTTGTTCATTCGGTGTTATTTGCCCTGTTCTTCAGCGATCGTCTCATCAACCAACTGCGGCAGCGCGGTCGCAATATCGTCGCGGATAAGCCGTGTGGCCAAGCGATCGTATTGCGTGCGTCCCATGTTCATGATGGTGATCGGCACGCCCGCCTGCGCGGCTACCGGCACAATGCTCGCCGCCGGCATCACTTCCAGCGTGGAGCCGATCACCCACAATTCGTCGGCCTGCGTGGCCAGACGGTATGACTTTTCAATCGCACCATCCGGCAGCGCTTCGCCAAAGTAGACGACGTCGGTTTTGATCAGCCATTGCATGGCATATTGCCGCTGTATGGCAGCTTGCGATGGCAGTGCGGATCCGGCTCATTGTCGAGGTTCGCCATAATGTCCGCCGTGTTGTATTTCGCATGGCATTTCATGCAATGCGAAGTGCCGATGGTGCCGTGCAGGTTGACGATGACGTTGCTGCTGTTGCCCGCCTTCTCATGTAGCGCGTCAAAATTCTGCGTGGCCAGCAAGGTCAGCATGCCCGCTTGTTCCAGTTTGACGAGCGCTTTGTGTGCGGTGCCCGGCTGCGCGTTCCATACTGGCGATTCCTTTTGCCAGCGCCAGGAATACTCGCGGTCTTCCTTATTGGCTAGGAACGCGTCGATGTCGTACACGTTCATTTGCTCGGGATGTTTGGTCCAGACGCCGTCCGGTCCACGGAAGTCAGGGATGCCTGCGGACGTGGAGATGCCTGCGCCCGTTAATACTGCGATTTTTTTGCTCATACCTCCATACATACCACCGCGCGGTTTCCTCCGTATGCGTCTTTTTCGGCTTTCCGACCGTATTTGGAAACCGTTGCAGGCTCACGACACGCCCGTAGACAGGTTTTTCTGATGAATTTCAGGCCGTTTTGAGGCTTGTCTGAAGCATTTCTGCGATGATGTGGCGTGCGATAGGCGGTTTTCGACACGCCGATGAATGCGTTGCGCCGCAAGGGTTTTTACGGGGTTTGCGGAATGCCGATTTGCGCAAGTGGACGGGTTCGTGTAAGTTAATCCCTTGCTGCCGCTCAGCGAGTGGTCCGGATGGTTCCGGATTGCGAGGTGGGTGAGTGGTGGTGGTTTGAGAACTCAAGAGCGTATTTGTACTACTTCTTTATAGTCAATGATTGCCAGTTCGTTGCCG
>ENA-OQIO01001322-OQIO01001322.1-human-gut-metagenome-genome-assembly--contig:-NODE-1322-length-12239-cov-2.304079_pt1 | contig 12239 bp, 14 predicted proteins | sample MGYA00242573_ERZ504737 | MGnify/ENA primary metagenome ERZ504737 (study PRJEB26092, sample SAMD00036203) | human gut metagenome | host: Homo sapiens | study: EMG produced TPA metagenomics assembly of... | reverse complement strand
GGCGTATGTAGGTGCCTGATTGGGCCTGTGATGGGGCGATCAGCGTCTCATTAGCCGTCCGTCTGTTCGCGGTTTTCCCGCGAATTCGAGACGTAACAAGCCGAAGTGCGTTTGCTTTGATAGCATGAGCGCACTTCGGCTTTCGTGTATCGACCGGCATTCGCCAGCGGTAACACAGAAGACATAGAGTACCGAACACTAGTGTTCGCGAACGCGTGAACGTTAATGTTTGGGGTAAGTGGTTCATGAAGAGGAAGGTGCGCGAATGGCAACGGCACAACTTGATGTCGATTCGAACAAGTTCAACCTGCCCGTGGTTAAGGCTAGTGCAGGGCCGGATGGCATCGTCGTTTCCAAACTGCGCAACGATGGCTGGGTAACGCTTGATCCCGGATTCCTCACCACCGCGCAGTGCGAATCGAAAATCACCTACATCGACGGCAAGCATTCGATTTTGCGCTACTGCGGTTACCCCATCGAGCAATTGTGCGAGAACTCCGATTTTCTGGAGGTGGCGTGGCTGCTGCGCCACGGCGAGCTGCCGAGCAGGCTGAGTATGAGCAGTTCTGTGCGGACATCAATCACAAGACGATGGTTGGCGAAGACTTCCGTACCTTCATGGGTTCGTTCCCGCGCTCCGCTCACCCGATGAGCGTGCTTGCCTCCGCCATCAATGCGCTGGCCACGTTCTACCCGGACACCACCGATATTTCTGACAACGACCAGCTTGATGAGGCCGCCAAGATCATCATGCCAAGGCCCGTACGATTGTGTCGTACATCTTCCGCCGTCGTCGCGATGAGCCGATGCTGTACCCCGATTACGCGCGCGGCTATGTGGACGACTTCCTGCGCATGTGCTTCGCTGTGCCGTACGAGCCGTTTGAATCCGACCGCTGTATGTGCATGCTTTGGGTCGTTTGTTGATTATTCATGCCGACCATGAGCAGAACTGCTCGACCTCGGTGGTGCGTATCGCCGGTTCCGCCCACGCTAACCTGTATTCGGCGGTGGCCGCTGGCGTCAATGCGCTGTCCGGTCCGTTGCATGGTGGTGCGAATGAGGCCGTACTGCGCCAATTGAAGGCGATTCGTGATTCCGGCAAGTCTGTGGCCGAGTTCGTGCGTGATGCCAAGGAGAATGGCCAGAAGATTTCCGGCCTTGGCCACCGTGTATACAAGTCGTATGATCCGCGCGCGGCGATTGCCAGGAAGTATCTGGAAAAGATCATGGAGCGCGAAGATACGCAGAAGCTGCCGTCTGACGAGCGCGCGCTGTTCGCCGTGGCCACCGAGCTTGAAGATATTGCGCTGAATGACGAATATTTCGTATCGCGCAACCTGTATCCGAACGTCGACTTCTACACGGGCTTGATTTATCGGGCGATCGGCTTCGATCCGGCCATGTTCACCACGCTGTTCGCGCTGGGCCGCATTCCCGGTTGGATTGCGCAGTACCGTGAGATGTTGGCCGACCCGAATACCAAGATCGGCCGCCCACGCCAGGTCTACACCGGTCCGGTCGAGCGCGATTTCGTGCCGATGGACGAGCGGTGATTGTTGGTTTGAGAAAGCGCTTCGCTGGAGATTCCAGTGAGGCGCTTTCTATATGTACAGCGCAAACCAGCTATGCTGCGACGGTGCATAAGAACTAGCAGGGCTAGTTCTGAAATTGAAATAATGTGTGCGGTATCGAGGCGCACCGAGGGAAGGCGTACGAAGGTACGTCGACCGAGGGGCAACGAAGATAACGCTCCATTATTTCAATTTCAGTTCTTGTGCAGCTTGGCGTTGAGCTCAATTCCCACCTTGCGGTAGCGGGCTTCGATGCGGCCGTTCACCGAGTTGCGGATAAACAGAATGTTGTCTTTGCCGGAGAGCTCAGCACCCTTGACCACTTCCAGCGGTTCGCCAGCGGCGGCTTGGCCTTGTCCCAGATGGTGATCTTAGTGCCGGCGGTGATGTACAGACCGGCTTCGACGGTGCAGTTATCGCCCAGAGAGATGCCGATACCGGCGTTGGCGCCGAGCAGCGAGTGCTCGCCGATGGAATTGCGCAGCTTGCCGCCACCGGACAAGGTGCCCATGATGGAGGCACCGCCGCCGATGTCGGAACCGTCACCCACGACCACGCCTTGCGAAACACGGCCTTCGACCATGGAGACGCCGAGCGTGCCGGCATTGAAGTTCACGAATCCGGCGTGCATCACGGTGGTGCCGGAAGACAAGTAAGCGCCGAGGCGCACGCGGTCGGCGTCGCCGATGCGCACGCCGGTCGGCACGACGTAGTCGACCATGCGGGGGAACTTGTCAATCGACAGCACGTTCACATCGACGTGCGGCGCCAACACGGCTCCGGACTGTCGGGTGGCGGCCATCACGTCAAGCTTGCGCAAAGCGAAATCGTCGACGGCGAACGGACCGTAGTTGGTCCACACCACGTTGTTGAGCTTGGCGAAGATGCCGTCGAGATTCAACGTGTTCGGCTTGGCCAGACGCATGCTCAGCAGGTGCAGACGCAGATAGCGTCGGCGGCGTCCTCGATCGGCTCGTCCAGCTTGGACACGGTGAACACGGGCATGCGGCGCACGCCACGCGCGTCGGCCTCGTCATGCGCGATGGCGCCGAAGTTGTGATTCGGACGCGAGGTTTCAGCCGGAGCCTCGCCCAACGTGAGTTCCGGATACCACACGTCAAGGGTGTTGCCGGCCGCATCGATGCTTGCCAGACCCCAACCCCATGCGGTGCGCTGTTCAGTCATGTGTACGCTCCTTTGACCATGCCGGAGCCGTAGACCGGTTCCAGCGATTCGTTAGGTTCTTTCGTTCCTTGAAACACTGTAGCGGCAAGCCATGGCAGGCGCATGCGCACGTCCGAAACCGGAGCCGCGTGTCAATATCGTTCAGTGGCGCTGGTCCATCGGCACGTAATCGCGTTCCGTGTAGCCGGTGTACACCTGGCGCGGACGGCCGATCTTCGTGTTCGGATCGGCGAGCATCTCACGGTATTGCGCGATCCAGCCGGGGATGCGGCCCAACGCGAACAGCGTGGTGAACATGGACGGATCGAAGCCGATCGCACGGTAGATCAGTCCCGTGTAGAAGTCGACGTTCGGATACAGATGACGAGACACGAAGTAATCGTCGCTCAATGCGATCTGCTCCAGTTCGGTGGCCACGTCGAACAGCGCGCGCTCGTCCGCCGCAGCTTCAGCGTGTCGGCGCGTTCCATGATCTTCTGCAGATAGGTCTTGGCGATCGCCGCGCGCGGATCGTACGACTTGTACACGCGATGGCCGAGGCCGGAGATGCGATGCCCGTTGGCCTTCGCGTCCTCCACGAATTCCTTGACGGTTTTGCCGGAGTCTCGGATGGCCTTGAGCTGGCGGAGCACCGCCTCGTTGGCGCCGCCGTGCAGCGGGCCGGACAGCGCGTTGATGCCGGCCGCGACCGCGGAATACAGGTTGGCGTGCGCGAACCGGCGATGCGCACCACGGACGTGGAGCAGTTCTGCTCGTGGTCGGCATGGATGATGAGCAGACGGCCAAGCGCGTGCACGTACAGAGGATCGGATTCGAACGGCTCATACGGCACGGCGAAGCACATGCGCAGGAAATCGTCAACATAGCCGCGCGAGTAGTCCGGGTACAGCATCGGCTCATCGCGACGGCGGCGGAAGATGTAGCTGACGATGGTGCGCGCTTGGCCATGATGATGGTCGCCGCTTCGTCCAGCTGGTCGGAATCGTTGATGTCCGTGGTGTCCGGGTAGAACGTGGCGAGCGCGTTGACCGCGGACGCCATCACACTCATCGGATGCGCGGTGCGCGGGAAGGAGCCCATGAACGTACGGAAGTCCTCCCCCACCATCGTGCGGTGGTTGATGTCGGAGATGAAACGGTCGTACTGGTCCTTGTTCGGCAGTTCGCCGTGACGCAGCAGCCAAGCGACTTCAAGGAAGTCGGACTGTTCGCACAGCTGCTCGATCGGATAGCCGCGGTAGCGCAGAATCGAGTTCTTGCCGTCGATGTACGTGATTTTCGATTCGCATTGCGCGGTGGTGAGGAAACCGGGGTCGAGTGTGACCCAGCCATCATTGCGCAGCGTGGACACCACGATGCCGTCCGCGCCCGCCGTGGCTTCGACCACCGGCAGGGTGAAGTCCTTGGATTCCACACTCAGATTGGCTGTGGCCATACTCGTTCGCTCCTTACCAGTTCAAAAAGTACCGCCCACTATATGGCATGCGCGTTTCGATATGTGGGTTCCGTCTCAAAACGGGCATGAAAAAACGGGCTGTGCGTAATCGCACAAGCCCGTTTTCATAAGGTTTTGGACTAGTCGCGGACGGTGAGGATCACCGGACCGTTTTCGGTGATGGCGATGGTGTGCTCGCTGTGTGCGCCACGGGAGCCGTCCTCGCTCTTCAGCGTCCAGCCGTCCTTCGGATCCTGGTAGATCTCGTCGGTGGTCTTGAGGAACCACGGTTCGATGGCGATGACCAGGCCCGGACGCAGCTTGTAGCCGTGATGCGCCTTGCCGTCGTTCGGCACGTGCGGATCGCCGTGCATGATATGGCCGACGCCGTGTCCGCCGAACTCCAGGTTGATCGGGTAGCCGTATTCGCGTGCCACGTCGCCGACGGCGCAGGAGACGTCGCCCAGACGATTGCCCGGCTGAGCGGCTTCGATGCCGGCCGCCAAAGCCTCTTCGGTGCACTTGATCAGGCGCAGGTCGTCGGGATGCTGCGTGCCGACGCAGAAGCTGATGGCGGAATCCGCGACCCATCCGTCGACGTTGATCGCCAGATCGAGGCTGACCAGATCGCCGTCCTTCAGGTTGTAGTCGTACGGAACGCCGTGCAGCACGGCGTCGTTCACGGACGTGCAGATGTAGTGCGCGAACGGACCGGTGCCGAAATCAGGCGCATAGTCGACGTAGCAGGACGAGGCGCCCTTGCGGTCCACGATGCGCTTGTGGACGAATTCGTCGATTTCCAACAGATTGGTGCCGACCTTGGTGAATTCCTTCAGGTCGCGCAGGATGCCGCCGACGAAGCGGCCTGCGGGCTTCATCGCTTCAATCTCTTTAGGGGTTTTCAGTTCGATCATGCCTTCAACCTACTTCGCGGGCCATACACCGGCGAACGATGTTCTCCTTTCTGTATTCCACCTTGCGTTCCACCCGAATATTCGATTCGAATACACGATGTTGTCACCAAAGATGGATAGTGTGAAGCCATGAACAACACTTCGAATTCTTTGGTTTCGGGTATCGATCCGGCATCGTTCTCCGCCGTGACCGGCCCGTCTCAGGACTTGTTCCGCTTCGTCAACGGCCCGTGGGTCGACATGTACCGTCTTCCCGACGACCGTTCCCGGTATGGTTCCTTCGACAAGCTCGCCGAGGATGCGGAAAACCAGATCCGCGACATCCTTGAAGAGGATGATTGCCCAGCCGTCAAGTCGCGCGCTTTGTACCATAGTTTCCTTGACGTCGATGCCATCGACGCGGCCGGACTCGCCGCCATCGAAGACCAGTTGGCTTCCATCGACGAGGCCGAAGACAAGGCCGCGCTCACCCGCGCGCTTGGCGCCATGAACCCGACCGGCGGTCCAGACCTGATCGGCATCGCCGTTTACGGAGATCCGGGAGCGCCGGAGACCAATGTCGTGCACATCGAACAGGACGGTTTGGATCTGCCGGACGAGGCCTACTACAGGGAAGACCATTACGTGCCAATCCGTGAGGCGTATGTCGAGATGGTCGCCAAGCAGCTGAAGAACGCGCATCTTGCGGCCGATGACGAGGATGCCCATGCGCAGGCCAAGCGTTTCCTTGACGTGGAGACGCGCATCGCGGCGAACCATTGGGACAACGTGTCCACGCGCGATTCGGTGAAGACCTATAACCCGACGGATTACGCCGACCTGTGCGCCATGCTCGCCGATGTTGACCTGGACGCTTGGATCGACGCCTGGCAGAACGCTTACGACGCGACCACCGCGGCTGCCGTGCAGCCGTTGGATTTCCGCGGCTGTTTCAGCCACACGATCGTGCATGAGCCAAGCTTCCTCACCGGACTCAACGCGTTCTGGAAGGAAGCGTCGCTGGATGATCTCAAGCTGTGGGCCCGCGTGCATGTGGTGATCGGCTCCACATTGGAGCTTCCCCACGAATTCGACGAAACGAATTTCGACTTCTACGGCAAGACGCTGTCCGGGCAGAAGGAGCAGCGTGTGCGTTGGAAGCGTGGCGTCTCGCTGGTCAACGGCATCTGCGGCGAGGATGTCGGCCGCGAATACGTGAAGCGTCACTTCCCCGAAACCTCCAAGCAGCGTATGGAGCAGCTGGTCGCAATCTCATCGACGCCTACCGTGTGTCCATCTCCAATTCCACTTGGCTTGGCGACGAGACCAAGGCCAAGGCATTGGAGAAGCTGTCCAAGTTCGTGCCGAAGATCGGCTACACGAACCATTGGCGTGACTATTCCGCGCTGGATGTGCGCGAGGACGCCGCTTCGCCCAGAACATGCGTGCCGCGAACCTGTATGAGACCGGCTACCAGCTGGCCAAGGTGGGCAAGGCCGTCGACAAGGACGAATGCTGATGAATCCGCAGACGGTGAACGCTACTATGAGCCGTCCATGAACGTGATCGTGTTCCCGGCCGCCATTTTGCAGCCGCCGTTCTTCAACCCGGATGCCGAGGATGCCGCGAACTACGGTGGCATCGGCGCGGTGATCGGCCATGAGATCGGCCACGGTTTCGACGACCAGGCTCGCAATACGACGGCGACGGCAAACTCAACGACTGGTGGACCGAAGAGGACAAGGCCAATTTCAAGGCGCTCACCCAGAAGCTCATCGACCAGTACAACGAGTTCGTGCCGACGCAGCTCGCCGAAAAGTATTCGGATAACCCGTCGAAGGCCCCTCATGTGAACGGCGCGTTGACCATCGGCGAGAACATCGGCGATTTGAGCGGCGTGAACATCGCTCTCAAGGCCTATGCGTTCGCTCTCGATGAAGCGGCCGGCCGCGGCAAGGATGGTTCCACGGAAGCCATCGAAGCCGCGCTTGCCGATGCTCCTGAAATCGACGGCTTCACCGGCCTGCAGCGTTTCTTCCTGAGCTACGCTTCGATTTGGCGCACTAAGAATCGCGACGAGTTGGCGGAGCAGTATCTGCAGATCGACCCGCACTCCCCCGCCGAATGCCGTACGAACGGCATCGCCCGTAATGTGGACCTGTTCCACAAGGCGTTTGGCGTGCAGCCCGGCGACGGCATGTGGCTCGCACCGGAGCAACGCGTGCGCATCTGGTAACAGGCCATGCCAGCGATCGCATAAGCGTCAGGCAATCGTCAGAAGCCATCGCCGCCGAATTCCTCACGTAGGGGTTCGGCGGCGTTGCTATCCGCACCGGCCTGCGAGCCGCCTTGCTCGTCAACGCCGGAACTCTGCCCGTCCATCGCATTGACTGAAGTTTCGCCCCGCTGTTGGGCGGCTTGCACATATGGATCACGTCCTAAAGCCTGTCCAGGCTGCGCGTCTTGCTGGCCGGAATCGTTTTTCTTGGCGAGTTTGCGGAAGGTGGAGACACCGTAGCTCAAATCATGCCCCGCCGCATTCGCTTCCATGACGAGTTTCGACTGTTGCTTGCCGTTCTGGTCCACCCAGCTTTCCGCCGCCAGCACGCCGGTCACGATGACCGGTTCGCCTTTTTTGAACGATTGGCAGATGCTTTCGGAAAGGCCTCGATATGCCTTCACCGTGATCCATGTGGTGGGCAGGTCCTTCCACTGTTGCGTTCGGCCATCGAAATAATGTCTGGTGCTGGCCAGCCGGAATGAGCTGGCATGCGGCATGCTTCCCGATTGAATTGCGTGGGCTGGCCGCCCACATATCCCGTGATGGTGAGGAGACCCTGCTGCTGCGCCATGTTCGGCCCTTTCTGTTTGACGAATGATGGACCGCGGAAAGCGCCGTTGACGGCACGGAAGCGACAGGCAGTGAGGTGGATTTATGGTGAGAGAGGGTAAACTGCATGCCCTTCCCGCATCTTCACGTTTCCGCGGTAAGACCACTATCGCCGAACGTTCCATCCGTCTGCAAGCCCAACCGGAGAATGTGGATAACTTGAGATCGTCGGGCGAGTCGTGGATTGTCGGTGGATAATTTCGACTTATCCACCGACATCCACAATCCTCATGTGCGTGAGATGCGCACGGTATTCCCCATGAAAAACAAAAAACGGAAGACCACCTGCTTGATGGTCTTCCGTTGCCGTATGTCGTTCGTCGGATCAAACCGACGCGCTACGGATTGCCGTATGTCACTTGAGCAGTGCAGCGACGCGGTCCGCGATCGCCTGCGCGGCGTCCGCGACCGGCACCGCTTCGGCGTTCTCACCGTTGCGGTCGCGCACTTCGATGGTGCCGTTGTTGACGGTGTCGCGGCCGGCGACGGCGATGATCGGCACGCCGATGAGTTCGGCGTCCTTGAACTTGACGCCCGGAGACACCTTCTTGCGGTCATCGTAAATAACCTCAAGGCCCTTGGCTTCAAGCTCGGCGACCAGCTTCTCGGCACCTTCAAACGCCACGGCGTCCTTGCCGGTGGCCACCACGTGCACGGCGGCCGGGGCAATCACGGACGGCCAAGCCAAGCCGGCTTCGTCGTGGTGTGTTTCGGCGATGCAGGCCAGCACGCGGGAAACACCGATGCCATAGCAGCCCATCCACACCGGCACGGCCTTGCCGTTCTGGTCGAGCACCTTCAGGTCCAGTGCCTTGGAGTACTTGAGACCCAGCTGGAACACCTGACCGATTTCCACACCACGCTCGAAGCTCAACGGACCGGAACCATCCGGGCTCATGTCGCCGTGGCGAACCTCAACGGCTTCCACCACGCCGTCGACCTTGAAGTCACGGCCGTACACCAGGTTGTAGTAGTCGACCTCGTTCTCATCGGCACCAGTGAACCAAGCGGAACCCTTGACCACGTGCGCGTCGATCAGGTAGCGAACCGGGTTCTTCACGCCAGCAGCCTCGGCCTGCGGGCCAAGCACCATCGGTCCGATGTAACCGGGCACCAGTTCGGGGTGCTGCTTCAGGTCTTCCTCAGTGGCTTCCTCAAGTTCGGCGGGCGCGAACTGGGCTTCCAGTCGCTTCATATCCACCGTACGGTCGCCGGGCACGCCGACGACAATCACTTCACGCCACGGCTCGTCATGCTCTTCATCCTCAGGGTGCTTGACGGTGATCACCACGTTCTTGAGGATGTCGGAAGCCTGCCATTCACGGCCATCAGTACGCGGGTGGTCGGCGTTGGCACGCTCGATCATGTTATCGATGGTCTTGGCATCCGGGGTGGCTTCCTTGGAAGCGGCGGGAGTGGTGGAAGCATCGATTTCCGGTAGTTCCGGAGTGCTCAGGGCCTCCACATTCCATGCCTTGCCGGAAGGTGCCAGCGCGAAGGTATCTTCGCCGATCGGCATCGGAGCCAGGAACTCCTCGGATGCGGAGCCGCCCATCGGGCCGGACATGGCGAACACAGTACGTACTTCAGGTCAAGACGCTGGAAGATACGCTCGTAAGCGCCGCGCTCGTCATAGTAGGCCTTGCGCATGCCTTCTTCATCGATGGTGAAGGAGTAGGCGTCCTTCATGACGAATTCACGACCACGGATCAGGCCGGCGCGCGGACGGAACTCGTCGCGGTACTTGGTCTGGATCTGGTACAGGGTGACGGGCAGGTCCTTGTAAGAGGAGTACATGTCCTTGACCAGAAGGGTGAACATCTCCTCGTGGGTGGGGGCCAGCAGGTAATCGGCCTCGTGGCGATCCTTCAAACGGAAGATGTTATCGCCGTACTCCTCCCAGCGATGGGTGGCCTCGTAGGGTTCGCGCGGCAGCAGGGCCGGGAAGTGCACTTCCTGGGCGCCGATGCCGTTGATCTCCTCGCGGATGATGGCTCGATCTTGTTCAGCACGCGCAGACCGAGCGGCAGCCAGGTCCAGATACCGGGTGCGGCCTTGCGGATATAGCCGGCGCGCTGCAGCAGCTTGGCTGAATCGACATCGGCATCAGCGGGGTCCTCGCGCAGGGTGCGCAGGAACATGGTTGACATACGAAGGGTATTGGAAGTCATGTGTTCCACGATATTCGCGTGAACCGACAAGCCGCCTGCTATTCGCACTATTCCGACCTTCATCTTGGCATTCGGACTCACTCGTGCAACAATGACGGCTAGAAGGGTAGAAGGGCACGATGACGCAACCGACCGAGCAACAGGGGAATCAGCCGGAATCCTCGGAGCAGCCGGTGTATCAACCGGCCCCAGCATGGGCCCCGCAATTTTCTGCTGCAGCCCCCGCAATTCCCAACGGCAGTTCCACAACAAGCGGTATCGCAACAGCCAATGGCCATGCCACCGTTTGCGCAATCGCCTATGTCGGTCCCGGAACAAGCGGCCTGCCCGTATCAACCGTAACAGCCGGGCCGGCCTATGCTTCTCCCTGCCCCTACCCGAATCCGGCAATGGCCCAGCCGAACCAACCATCAGTCGCGCAAGAGCGATTCGGGCGTTCGTCGGGACGGCTGACCGCATCACAGGTTATTGAGACATGCGCCACCATTCTTGCCGGCGTAATACTCCTCGGTCTTGCATGGACCAACCCGCAACCGTATGCCCCGGTGGATCTTATCGCCGGCCTGTCCGGAGCGGCCGCGCTGATTGTGGGTGTGCGTTTGCCGCAAGTACGCCCGATGCTGCGTAGCTGGCCGGCATTGTGGCTTGCTTTGGGCGGCATCATTCTGATTGTGGCAGCCGCGCGCTATGAGGCGAGCCTCAAATCGATGAGGACGATTGCCGCGCGTATTGGCGATCTGCGGTGAATCGCGCGGGCGACCTGAGGCAGATTACCAACGTCCGGCGATAGCAGTCCTGCATACGGGGCAGTGCCCATTGCCACCGTATCCGGCAGATAAACGATTGGCAATGATTCGATACCAATCGCGTTCCACGAGCTTGGCCCGGCATTCAGGGTTTGGGCAATACGTGGTATCGCCTTCACGATCATGCACGTTGCCTGTGTACACATAATTGAGTCCCTCTTCGAGGGCGATGTCTCGGGCGCGGGTCAGAGTCTCGTGCGGGGTGGGCGGTACGTCCATCATGCGGTAACTGGGGTGGAATGCGGAGAAGTGCAGCGGCACGTCCGGACAAGTGCTCGCGTATCCATGTACATTCAGCATGCAGCTGGGCGTCGTCATCGTTGAATCCAGGGATGAGTAGCGTGGTGAGCTCCACCCACACGTGTTCGCCTTCTGGTGTGCGTGCCTCGTTGACCGCATAGTCGATGGTCTCGAGCACATCGGCCAGATGAGTGCCGGTCACTTTCCAATAGAACTCTTCGGTGAAGCCTTTGAGGTCGATGTTGGCGGCGTCCATGGGCCGCGGTAGAAGTCGGGCCGGGCTTCGGCGCTCATGTATCCGGCAGTCACGGCGATGGGATGGATGCCGAGCGCTCGGCAGGCTTCGGCCGTGTCGATGGCATATTCGGCGAACACGATCGGATCGTTATAGGTGAACGCCACCGAATCGATGCCCCGGTCGGCCGCGACCTGCGCGATTTTCTCCGGACTGGCTTCCATGCCGAGCCGGTCGAAGCTGCGGGCTTTGGCAATATCCCAGTTTTGGCAGAATCGGCAACCGGAATTGCAGCCAGCCGTGCCGAAACTCAGCACACTGGAACCGGGGTGGAAGTGGTTGAGCGGCTTCTTTTCCACTGGGTCCACGGCGAAGCCGGAGCTGCGGCCGTAGGTGTCGGAGACGATGAGTCCGTCGTGGTTTGAGCGGACGAAGCAAAAGCCGCGTTGGCCGGGCTTGAGGACGCAGCGGCGCGGGCATAGTTCGCAGCGAGCGCGGTTGGTACCGTCGTGGAATTGCGTTTGCCAGCGGGCTATGGCGGGGTTACGAACATCTGTGACTGACGCCGTATGACCGCACGATTCCCGATGACCACCCTCCGGCGCTTCGCGCCACCTCTTGCCAGCGGGAGGAGATATGGTTGCTGCGTTAATGCTCGGCATAGGCGTCACCTCGTAGCGTTGACAGTCGATTTCGCTATCGGTCCAGTCGTAGGAAGGGCGGATACCGGCTTTGGCGAGCAGGTGAGCGACGAAATCGTGCGGATCGGGCAGCTCATCCCACACTTGTGGCAGGAATGTGGCGCTGCGGCC
>ENA-OQIO01001320-OQIO01001320.1-human-gut-metagenome-genome-assembly--contig:-NODE-1320-length-12255-cov-2.019871_pt1 | contig 12255 bp, 22 predicted proteins | sample MGYA00242573_ERZ504737 | MGnify/ENA primary metagenome ERZ504737 (study PRJEB26092, sample SAMD00036203) | human gut metagenome | host: Homo sapiens | study: EMG produced TPA metagenomics assembly of... | reverse complement strand
ATCGATCGATGCTCAGACGTACGTAGCTGTACATCGATCGATGCTCAGACGCCGTGCTCTGACCGGCTTGGCAGGTGGAAGAACATGCTCTGTTTATCGTAGTAGCGGCGCTTCATCTGGTAAGCGTTCACCATCATGGTGGGCATGCTGGCGATCAGTTGATGCTCTGGTTCAGGATGTTCTCAAGGCTCAGATCCTCGGCGCGGTCGTCGTAGGAGTACAGGCCCAGCACACAGCGCTGCAACTTGTTCATGATATTGGGCGAGGGGGCGTTCATGGTGTCCATAAAACCGTCCGGCAGGGCGCGGGATTCTGCCAGGATCTCGCAGAAATCGTCCAGCTGCTCCCGGGTGGGCAGGCTGCCGAACAACAGCAGCCAGATCACTTCCTCAAACACGAAGCGGTCGTTGCGGTAAGCCTCGTCCACGATCTCGTTGATATTGACGCCCCGGTAGATCAGCTTGCCGGGGGTGGGAATCACATGACCCTCCTGATCCTTTTTGTAGCCCACAACGTCACAGACGTTGGTCAGGCCGGCCAGCACGCCGGTGCCATCCGGGTTGCGCAGGCCGCGCTTGACCCCCAGCCGCTCGCTGGTCTCCGGGTCGATGTAGTTGTTTGCGATGTACTCCTCGCACAGGGTACGCATGGTCGTCGGGTCCAGCGTTGCCACTTCTGCGTGTGCAAAGTTCATAGGAGTGCTCCTTTCCGTCTCTTACTTCTTATACTTTCCGATCCAGTCCATCCTACTCTCTGATGGACATACTTTTATAATATCGCTTTTATGAAGTAAATTCAAGCGCTAAGTGTACACTTCTCACCGCAAAGCGCAAAAATACCGGGGTTTCCCTGCGTATTTCCTGCCGGTTTGCACGCTGCCGGGCGTATGATGTACAAAGCTTGCGTTCCGGGAGGAGGTCTAGTATGAAACGTTCCTTTTTGCTGCTGTGCACCGTTCTGCTGGTGCTGGGCTGCGCGTTGCCGTGTGCTGCCTACCGTCTTGCCTGTATGGCACTTGTTGTGCAGGGCACTGCGCCGTCCGCAGCAGAGGCGGCCTCTGTCACCTCAGAAGAAAGCAGCAGAGGGGCTCCCTCCCCTGCTGACACAGCCGATACCGTTTGCTTTACGGATCAGAGCACCGGGCAGACGATAACGCTGCCGCTGCGGGAATACCTGATTGGGGCAGTTGCCGCCGAGATGCCGGTCAGCTGGCCGGACGAAGCACTGAAGGCGCAGGCAGTGGCAGCGCACAGCTATGCCCTCTACCGCCGGGATCACAGCACCGAGGAAAACGGCGCATGGTTCACCGCAGACCCTGTCCGGCGGCAAGGTTGCCTGACCGATGCAGTATTGCACAGTTACTGGGGCACGCATACGCGGCCAACTACGCCCGGCTTTCCGCACTGGTGGATGCAGTACAGACGCAGGTGCTATATTACGAGGATGCCCCCGCCGGGACAAGCTACTTTGCCATGTCCAACGGCCGCACCGAAGCCAGCGAGAAGGTGTGGGGCACCGCCCTGCCCTATCTTGTGCCGGTGGACAGCAGCACCGACACCGCCGCCGACAACTACGAATACACCCTGAACCTTTCTGCCGCCCAATTACAGCAGCTGCTAGCTGAGCGTCTGGGCATTACCGCCGACCTCTCCCAACAGGCGCAGTGGTTTGGCACGCCGGTGCTCACTCCCTCCGGCTATGTGGACAGCCTGCCGGTCTGCGGGCAGACGGTGCAGGGTACCGCCCTGCGCAAAGCGCTGGGGCTGCGCAGCGCCTGCTTTACGGTGGTCTGCCAGAGCGGCACCTTCTCCTTTACCACAAGGGGCTACGGCCACGGCGTAGGCATGAGCCAGTGGGGTGCAAAGGCACTGGCAGAGCAGGGCGCAGACTACCGCGCCATTCTGGCGCACTATTACCCCGGCACAGAACTGCGGGGGTAATAGCCGCGGAACAAAGACGATTTTGAATGGCCTGCGGGCGGTTCTGAACCACTTTTTCACGGAAAGGGGTCGTAACGAAAAGCAGCTGTTATTGTGATGCAAACAGGCTGCTGCACAAAGCAATGTGCAGCAGCCTGAATTATTTCTTTTTATCAGTCGAACAGCTTTGCAAACCAGCTTACGGTGGTCTCAGCAGCAGTTTCTACCGTGGTCTCCATCTGCTGGACCGTCTGCTGCAGCTTGGTGCCCTCGGCATCCTTGACCGACCAGTAGGTCTGGGTGCTGCTTGCGCTGCCGGACACCGTGAAGTCCGAGGCAAAGCACAGGCTCTCGCCCGTAGAGTCGGTCACCAGCACCATATAGCTGTAGCTGCCCTCCGGCAGCTCCCCGAAGCGGATCTGACTGTCCAGCGTGTTCAGAGAGAAAGCGGCGGCGTTTGCCTGCGCCGCCGCACTCTGCACGGTCTGATCTGCCGCATCCAGAATGGCCACCTGTACACTGGTCAAAGTAGTGCCAGTAGCGCTGTTAGCCGTACCGGTCAGCGTCATGCCGCTGCCGGTGCGGATATTCACCGGGTAGCGCACGCCCTCCAGCCGCAGACCATCGGCCTGTGCCGCCACGCTGTTGTGATCTGCAGTGACGTACCAGTAACAGGACGCTCTTGCAATGGACACGCTGGAGCTGGTAATGGGGATGCGGCCGTAGCCGATGTTCCCCGCCGGGTCGGAGCAATAGAAAATACCGTTGGTGTAGTCAGTCAGCAGCACCGCATGGGGCTGGGTGCGGTCGTAGAGGACGATGCCCTCCGGGTGCTGCTCCAGCAGGGAGATCAGCACCGCCGTTTTGCTTTGCAGCCCGGAAGGCAGGGTGGCGTAGCCCACCTGCATCTCCTTATATGTAAAACTGTGCGCAAGGCCGTTGGCCCATGCTGTGGAGCGCACACTGTTCTCAGTCACGTTCGTCCAGTCACTCAGCCCATCAAAGTAGGCGCGGCGGCGCAGCATCATGCTGCGGAGGCCAGCGTACAGGTGCCGCCCCGGCTCTGCTTGAAGTAGAAGCCTGCGTCCACATTCAGGTCCACTGCCAGTGCAGCGGGCAGACAGGTAAGCAGGAAAGCAAGGCTCAGTGCCAGGGTCAGCAATCGTTTTTTCAGGCGTGCGGTGCGGCGGTATTCACGGTTCGGTATTTCCTTTCTTGTTTCTTTGCGGATCTCATAGGGATCTACCGCTATAAAGTATACCAGCCTGTCATTCTTTTGTAAACAATCTTCCGTCTTTTTTCTCAATATCAACACGTTTAGGGGATATCCATTAGTTGCTTTTCACAAATTTTTCTGTAATATTCCACGTATTTGACAAAGTTTCGTCCTACCCACCGCAGAACTATGAAAAGAAATTTCTTTTTCGCCCGCGCGCGAGGGCGCAAAAAAGTCCGGTACGCCTGCGCATTCGTCCCAGCATTTCACAAAATAATCCCCTTCTTGGCAATGCCGCAGTCAGTCCGTCGTTGTCTGCCGCAGTTTGGGCAGCAGAGGACAGCGCCTCTGCAAACGGCTGGCAATTCAAGGCCTTCGGCACCTCCTCCGCAGCAAACGTTAATACCCTTGCAGACGGTGCAGACATTCACGGTAAGGTCACCCTGAACGCCTGCACCGTGAAGGAGGACGGCACCATCTTCCCCTTCTGAGTAAGGCAAAAGCTGCCGCATAACCATTAAAAAACAGAAACCCGGAACCTTTTTGTGAGCCCTTGCGGCTCTGAAAAGGTTCCGGTTTTTTCAATTCTTTTTCAGTGAGCCATCGCCCACCGACTATACTGCTTTTTGCTCAGCCCAGTGCCCGCTGGATCTTTGCAAAGTCCTCCAGCGTCAGTGCTTCCGGGCGGATGCGGGCATCAAAGCCTGCGGCTTCAATGGCAGCAATGACCTTCTCCTTGGGCAGGTTTAGCCCGCCTGCAATGGCATTGGCGGCAGTCTTGCGGCGCTGGCCAAAGGCGGCGCGCACCAGTGCAAAGTAGCCCGCCTCGTCCTCCACCTGCACGGCGGGGGTGGGACGGATGTCCATGCGCACCACAGCGCTGGTTACCTTGGGGGCAGGGTAAAAGCTGCCCGGTGCGGCGGTGAACATCAGCTTGGAGGTAGCGTAGTAGTTCACCGCGCAGCTGATGGCGCTGGAGGCGCGGGTTCCGGGCACAGCGGCCAGACGGTCGGCGGCCTCCTTCTGCACCATAACGGTCAGGCTCTCAATGGGCAGGCGGTCGCCCAGCAGCTTCATCACGATGGGGCTGGTGATGTAGTAGGCAGGTTTGCGCACACTGCCACCGGCATCCCCGGGAACTCCTCGGCAATGAGGCTTTCAGGTCCACCTTCAGCACATCCTGCAGCACCAGCTTGAAGTTGTCCACACCGGCCATGGTCTCGGCCAGCAGGGGCGGCAGGCGCTCGTCCACCTCAATGGACACCACCTTGGCGGCGCGCTTGGCCAGTTCCTTGGTCAGCACGCCGATGCCGGGGCCGATCTCGATGACACCGTAGCGCTTGTCTACCCCGCTGGCATCCACGATTTTTGTGGGGATGCCCGGGTTGATGATAAAGTTCTGCCCAAAGCCCTTAGAAAGTGCAAAATCGTATTTTTCGCACAGGGCACGGATCACAGAAAGGTCGGTCAGTTCCGGCATAGGGTCAATTCCTTTCTCAGAAAAAGGCTGTTGCAGAACGCAGCAGCCTTTTTGGTGTTATGGTTCAGATCTGCGGGCTCACTCCGCTGCGCTTGCAGCCGTTTCCGGCTCAGACGCAGCAGTCTCGCCCTCGGCGGGCTCTCCCTCCGCAGCTTCTGCGGGGGTGGTATCGTCTGCTGCGGCAGAGGAAGCAGCGCTGTCCGCTGCGGCTGCAGAGCTTGCGCCTGCCAGCGTAGTGGTGCCGCTCAGCTGCTGGGCAGCGCTGACAGCGCGCTGTACCTGCGGGTCGGTCTGGGGGCGTGTAGTCGTAGAAGTTCGTAGCTTCCTCTGTGCTCAAAGCGCGCTCCACATCCACGGTCAGGCCGGTGCCGTCAAAGCAGCTGCCGTCGCCGCAGACCAGCTTTGCCACTGTGATGACCACGGCGCTGCCGTCCGACAGGCGCTGCGGGCTGCTCTGGATGGTGCCCTTGCCCATGGTGGTGGTACCCACCAGACGGGCACCGTTCATGGTGCGCAGGGTGGCTGCGAACAGCTCGGCTGCGCTGGCGGTGTTGCCGTTGACCAGGCAGACCATCGGCAGACCGACGGAGCTTTCGGAATCGCTGCTGCCGATGACGGTGCGGTTGCCGTTTTTATCCTCGGCGTAGGCCACCGTGCCCTCCGGAGCGATCAGGTCAATGCAGTTGACCGCATCTTCCAGAATGCCGCCGCCGTTGTCCCGCAGGTCAAACACCAGACTGGCTGCGCCGTTTGCGGTCAGGGTGCGCAGGGCATAGTCCAGCTCGCTGGGAGTGGTGCCGTCGAACTGACGAATGCGGATATAGCCACATTGTCCAGCAGCTGGTAGTCCACGGTGGTGCTGGTGTAGCCGGAGTGGGTCAGCTCAGCCGTTTTGCTGGCGGCAGAGCTGTCCAGCCATGTCACGGTAACGGTAGTGCCCGCCTCGCCCTGCAAGACTTTGTACACCGCGTCTGCACCGGACAGGCTCTTGACATCGGTATCGCCCACGGTGGTGATGTAGTCCCCTACGGCGATGCCTGCTTCCTGTGCGGGAGAGCATCGTAAACACGGGTCACCTTGGCGTAACCGGTCTGGTCGATGCCAAGTTCCACGCCGATGCCCAGGATCTTGCCGCTCTGGATGTTCATCAGCTCGGTGTAGGCGTTGGCAGTGTAGTAGCGGGCGTACTTGTCGCCCGTGCCCAGCAGATAACCGGCGGTCAGGCGGTCGTACAGGGTAGTTTCGTCGATGGTATAGTAATCGTTGCTGCGGACGTAGCGGTCCACCTCAGCGATCTTGTTGTACATACTTTCCTTTTCTTTTACGCTGTTGACCGTGCTGTCGAACAGACGCATGGCGATGAGCATCGTGATGGAAAAGGTCACGGTCATGGCAAGGATCACGATGGTGACTGCCATACCCAAAGAAATTTTACGGTTCATGGTTTTTTCCTCCCGGTCAGAGCGGCAACATCATAAAGATGCTGCCCAGCAGCGAGAGTACAAACACCCCTGCCAGAACCAGACAGCCGATGCGCAGCACGCGCTTGCGTTTTTGTTCGTTCATAGATCAACCAGACTCCTTGCCTTGCTTATTAGTTGTGGGGAATGGGGATGCAGCTCCGGGGGTTCACAGCGTTGGCCTTGGAACCGCCCTTCCAGACCTCCAGATGCAGGTGGTTGCCTGTGGAATTGCCGGTGGTGCCCACATAACCGATCAGTTCGCCCTGCTTCACATACTTGCCTGCACTGGTAGCCACCGAGCGCATGTGCGCGTACAGGGTGGTATAGGTATTGCCATCGGACATTTTGCCGTGGTAGATGATAACGTAGTTGCCGTAGCCGCCGGTAGACCAGCCTGCCACCTGCACATAGCCGCTGGCGGCTGCGTAGATAGGCGTGCCGCCGGCTGCCGCAAAGTCGATACCGGCATGGAGCTTGTTCACGCCGGAGACCGGGTTCTTACGCCCAGCCGTACTCGCTGGAGATGCGGCTGTAACTCTTCAGCGGGCAGGCAAAACCGCTAAAGCTCAGCTGCGGCTTGCTGGCAGAGGCCGCTGCGATCAGCTTCTGGATCTCCTTTTTCACGGCCTCGTAGTTCAACTCGTCGGATTCGATGGCCGCCTGCGCCTTCTGCTGCGCTGCCTGTGCCTCGGCAGCGGAAAGTTTTGCCGCAGAGATGCTGTTGTTCAGTTCGCTCTGCTTGCCCTTCATCTGGGCGTTCTGGCTGTCCAGTTCGCTCTTCTGGCTCTGCAGCTCTGCCTTTTCGGCTTCCAGACCAGCCTTCTGCTCTTCCAGTGCGGCCTTATCGTCCTCCAGCCCCTGCTTGGCGGACTTCATGTTGTTCATGATCTCGGTGTCCTTGATAGAGATATCCTGCATCACCTCATTGAAGGTAAGCAGCTCGTACAGGTCGTTCACCGCACTGAGCATGGCCACGCTGCCGCCGTCCCGCAGTTCCTGCATGGCAGCCATGTGCTTTTTAAAAGCATCCCACTGGTCATCGATCTCGTTCTGCTTTTGCTCGATCTGGGTCTGCTTGTCCGTGATCTGGGTCTGCATCACGCCGATCTGCTGTTCCTTCTCGCCGATGCTGTTCTGCACTGCGGCGATCTGACCGCCCAGCACGCTGATCTGATCCTGCAGGACGGTGACCCGTTCCTTCAGCTCGCTTTCCAGCGCCTTGGCGGCGGACTCCTTCTTTTTGGCATCCGACAGCTCCTTTTTGTGCTGGTTGATAGACTGGGAAGCTTATCCAGCTTGCTCTGCAAACTGGCCATGCTGGTATTGCTGGTAGCCGCCGAAGCCGGGTACACCGTGGCTGTCAGCAGCAGGCAGACACAGGCCAGCCCAAGGCTGACCGCACGGATCAGCTTGCTGCGGGGGCTTTCCGGCCGGGCGTGTCGACCAGTATAAGGGCCTGTGAGCCGGAAGGGCTTTGCGTGCATTGCTTTACTCATAAAACGCGGCTCCTTTCGGTCACACATTCAGATGCTTGCGGATGGAGAACATACTGCCCACGCCGCCAACAATGGCACCGCTGAGCAGGCTTGTTACCACGATGGTCGGCAGCACGTTTGCCACCGGCACCAGTGCGCGGCCCATGAGCATCTGCCAGATGCGCCCAAGCCGCCAGCGGCGTTGACCACATAACTGTAACAGCCAAGGCTGACCGCTGCGGTCAGGATGCCGGAGATCAGGCCCATGGTCAGGCCCTCCACAAAGAAAGGCAGGGTGACCATGCGATTGGTGGCACCCACATACTTCATGATCTCGATCTCGCGGCGGCGGGCAAAAACGCTCAGACGGATGGTGCTGCCCACCGTGATGATGCTGACCACCATCAGCACCAGCACGATCATGCGTCCGCCCTTGGTGACTGCTTTCTGGATCTCCACAAAGATATTGGTCATCTCCACCGGAGCAGTAACGCTGACACGCCCGGGATGGCCTGCATCTTCACGCTCATGCGCTCCATCTGGGTCAGGTCGCTCAGGGTGACCCGGTAGTTGGCCTTAAAGGGGTTGTCGGTCTCAAATTCATCCCACAGGAGGAATAATCCTGCATATAGCCACGGTAGGTGTCGAGCACGTCCTGTTTGGAGACGTACTGCACCCCGCTGACCCCCGGCATAGCCGAAAGGGTCTCGCCTACCTGCGCAGCGGTGGCATCATCACATTCGGGGTCCAGATAGACCACCGTCTCGTTCTGGCTGCCCAGATAGGCCACCATGCTGCCCACGTTCACCTCGGCCAGACTGGCAAAGATGTTCAGGGTCATACAAACACTCAAAGAAGCGATGCAGGCAATGGTCATAGCCCAGTGCTTGCCCAAGTTGCGCACACCGCGCCGGGTAAGGAAAAAGAAAGTAGAGGGTCGCATCATACGGCAGCCACCTCCTTTTTGGCAGCGGACGCATCGTCCGCATCAAAGGCGGCAACATCCAGCGAAAGATCGTCCTCGGCGGCGGCCACGGGGTCTGCGGGCACGTCCGAGACGATGCGGCCATGGCTCAGGGTAACCACACGCTGATGGAAGCGGTGCACCAGCTCGTGCTCGTGGGTGACCACCAGCACCGTGATGCCCATTTTGCTCACCCGCTCCAGCAGCTGCATCATTTCCAGGCTCAGCTCCGGGTCAATGTTGCCGGTAGGCTCGTCTGCAATGACCAGCTTGGGGTTATGCACCAGCGCACGCGCCACAGCCACACGCTGCTGCTCGCCGCCGGAAAGGGTATCCGGGTAGCACTTGGCCTTATCCTCCAGATGCACCAGCTCCAGAATGTACTCCACGCGGGGACGTATCTCCTTGCGGGGCACATTGAGCACATGCATGGCAAAGGCCACGTTCTCGTACACGGTCATGCTGGGGATCAGCCGGAAATCCTGAAAGATGATGCCCATCTGACGGCGCAGGTAAGGGATCTTGTGGCGGCGCAGCTTGGCTACGTCCTTGCCCAGCACGGTCACCTTACCGGAGGTAGGCAGAGTCTCCCGCAGGATCAACTTGAGCAGGGTGGATTTGCCTGCGCCGGAGTGACCCAGCAGAAAGACGAACTCGCCTTCATCCACATGCAAGTTGATATCCTCCAGCGCAAGGCGGCCACCCTTTTTATATTCTTTGGAAACGTGTTCAAAATCGATCATGGAATCGTATTAGCTCCTGACATCAAGATTTTTGACGGTCAAGACAGCCCGTCCGCAGCCCACACTGCAAAAAGAACCGGCCAGCATCGGTTTCGAGCGGCCGGTTCGGCGCCGGCGGGGCAACGCCCACACAGCGGAATATCAGTATTTGGCCGGGTTGTTGGACAGGTACTTCTTTACCATCAGCGCTACCTTAAAGACGATAGCGTCGTCGAACTCGCGCAGATCCAGGCCGGTCAGTTTCTTGATCTTTTCCAGACGATACACCAGCGTGTTGCGGTGCACAAACAGGCCGCGGCTGGTCTCGGACACATTCAGGTTGTTCTCAAAGAAGCGCTGGATGGTGAACAGGGTCTCCTGATCCAAACTTTCAATGCTGCCCTGCTTGAACACCTCGCGCAGGAACATCTCGCACACGGTGGTAGCAGCTGGTAGATCAGACGAGCAATGCCCAGGTTATCGTAGCGGATGATCTGCTTTTCGGTATCGAACACCTTGCTCACTTCCATGGCGATCTGTGCTTCCTTAAAGGAGGTAGCCAGATCCTTCACGTTGGCAATGGGGGTACCAATGCCGACCACGGCCTTGATGTAGTGTTCGCCGGAGAGGGTATCCACGATGCTGGCAGCCAGCTTTTCCATATCGGTGCGGTCGATGCCCTTGCGGATCTCCTTGACCAGCACGGTGTCGGTCTCGCTGATATTGAACACAAAGTCCTTCTGCTTATCGGGGAACAGGCTGCTGACCACATCGTAGGCAGAGATATCGCCGCCGCTGATCACCCGCACGATGAACACCACGCGGGAAACATCGGTGGCAAAGTGCAGCTCCCGTGCCTTAGCGTAGATATCGCCGGGCAGGATGTTGTCCAACACCACGTTCTTGATAAAGTTGGACTTATCGAACTTTTCGTCGTGGTACTGCTTGATGCTCTGCAGGCTGATGGCCAGTACACCGGCAAACTGCCCTGCAGTCTCGTCGGCGCCCTCCACGAACACGGCATAATCGTTATGCTTGGCGTTGGAGAACTGCTGGTAAGTATAGCCGTCGCGCACAAAGCGGTCGCCTGCGGTCAGACGCTCGGCCATATAGCCCTCGCGCACCTCGCCGATCAGGTTCAGCTCCGAGCAGGAAATGACAGCGCCAGTCTCATCCACAACGCCGACCACCCGATTGATTGCGTCCTTCATCTGGTAGATCACGCTTTGAAATACTCTATTGGCCATAAATGGATACCCCTTTTCCTCGTTTGTGCAAGCCGCGGCGGCATGGGTTGTGATTTTAAACAATTTAGCCGCATTACAATCTATATTTTACACAAAAGAATTTACTTTTGCAACAGATTTCAACAAAAAAAATAATTCTTTCTTGTTGAAATTATCTTTCGGGGCCATTTTTTGCCAAAAAAGTGCCTTTTTGCGTGGTTCTTACCGTTATTTTACCGGTAAATTGTGATACATTTTTGAAAGTCGCGTGAAAAGTGCAGTGTTTTATCTGGTAATTTTTGTCACTTCTTCGTCAGAAAGCTCCCGCCACTGCCCCGGCGCAAGCTGTGCATCCAGTGCAAGGCCGCCAATCGCCTCCCTGTGCAAAGCATTCACCCCGGCACCGTACACACCGAACATCCGTTTGATCTGGTGGTACACCCCCTGCCGCAGCACTACCCGCACGGTGCATCCGTCCGGGGAAAGGGCGGTCACCTTGGCGGGCGAAAGAGCAGTGCCGTCTGCCAGCGTGACCCCCGCCGCAAAGCCGGTGCGCATCTCCTGCGTGAGCGGGGTGTCGATGGTCACGGTGTAGGTCTTGGAAACATGGTGCCGGGGGGACAGAATATCGTGGGCAAAGCCGCCGTCATCGGTCAGCAGCACAAAGCCGGTGCTGGTCTTATCCAGCGCCCGGCCGGAAACAGCTCCCGCCGGGGGTAGGCGTCCCCTACCAGGTCCACCACGGTGGTGTCCCGTTTATCGGTAGAGGCGCTCACCACCCCCTCGGCTTATTGAGCATGAGGTAGACGAACTTCTGATAGCGCAGCGGCGCGCCGTCCACCGTCACCGTGTCGTTATCCTTCAGCTGGGTGTCCCCTTTTTTGCACACCGCGCCGTTTACCTGCACGCGCCCTTTGCCAGCATGGTTTTGGCCTCGCTGCGGGTGCACTGGGCAGTCTCGGCCAGATATTTATCCAAACGCATAAGCGGTTCTCCTTTGTTCATGATGCCCTCAGTGTAACATGACAAACAAAATCGTGCAAGGCACAAACGCAAAAAGGAGAAGCCCGTGGCTTCTCCTTTTTGCAATTGATCTTGTTATCAGACGCTCAGGGAGGCGTGCTGCTCCACATCCTCGGGGTCAGCATCGAAGATGGGCTGCAGGACGTTGGCGATAAACTCCTCCACCTGCTGGGGTGCACGGCCCACAAAGTTCTCCGGCACAAGCCCCGCCACGATCTCCTCGCGGGTCAGGCCAAAGGCCGGGTCTGCGGCAATGCGGTCCACCATATCGTTGGGCAGGCCCTCTTCCTTGACCTGCTTGCCGGCGGCAATGGCGTGCTGGCGCAGGCGCTCGTGCAGCTCCTGACGGTTGCCGCCCTTTTCCACAGCCTGCATCATGATGTTCTCGCTGGCCATGAAGGGCAGCTCGGCCATCAGGCGGCTGCGCACCACCTTGGGGTACACCACCAGACCATCGGTGACGTTGAGCATGATGTTCAGGATGGCATCGGTGGCAAGGAAGCCCTCGGCCATAGCCACGCGCTTGTTGGCGCTGTCGTCCAGCGTGCGCTCAAACCACTGGGTACCGGTGGTAAAGCTGGGGTTCAGCACGTCCACCATCAGGTAGCGGGCGAGGGCGCAGATGCGTTCGCAGCGCATGGGGTTGCGCTTGTAGGGCATAGCGGAGGAACCGATCTGGTTCTTCTCAAAGGGCTCCTCCATCTCCTTGAAGTTTGCCAGCAGGCGCAGGTCGGTGGCAAACTTCATGCAGCTCTGGCCAATACCGG
>ENA-OQIO01001319-OQIO01001319.1-human-gut-metagenome-genome-assembly--contig:-NODE-1319-length-12259-cov-5.140867_pt1 | contig 12259 bp, 20 predicted proteins | sample MGYA00242573_ERZ504737 | MGnify/ENA primary metagenome ERZ504737 (study PRJEB26092, sample SAMD00036203) | human gut metagenome | host: Homo sapiens | study: EMG produced TPA metagenomics assembly of... | reverse complement strand
TGAAGTTTATCGCGAGTTCCGCACGAACAGGAGGCCACTTAATGTGGCCTCCGTCGTGAGCAGGACTGTAGAGCAGGAAACTTCATCAGTGCCCGCCCCACGGGAAACCGGCCAATAAGGGACAGGTTAATTTTGGTCGATTTTATCTGGGGAAATGCTGCAGCGTCTATCTACAAATCCGAAATCTGACTACTGAATAGACTGTCTAACTAAATTGCGAGCGGCACTAACCAGTCCTTTTGCTTGCGCCCGGGAGGGCCGCATATGAAGTTTATCGCGAGTTCCGCACGCAAAGGAAAGCACTTAATGTGCTTTCGTCTTGCGCAGACTGTAGAGCAGGAAATTTCATATGCGGCCCTCCCGGGCGCAAGCAAAGGGCGACCCCTGTCCGGAGTCGCCCTTGCGGTGCTGCTTATGTACGGCTGTTACTCGGCGTCGTGGTGACGGCGGGGCTTGCGGCCTCCGTTGTCGCCGGGACGGCGCGGACGGTCGCTGCGCTCGGAGCGCTCGCGACGCGGACGCTCACGACGCTGGAAGTGCTCGCCGTCGCCTCGGAGGTACCCTCGGCGCGAGCCGGAGCCTCGGGCTTGTCAAGACGATCGAGCGAGATCTTGCCGCGATCGTCGACCTCAATGACGACGACCTTGACCTCGTCGCCCACGTTAAGGACATCCTCGACCTTCTCCACGCGGCCCTTGGCGACGCGGGAGATGTGCAGCAGGCCGTCCTTGCCGGGCAGCAGGTTGACGAAGGCGCCGAAGCTGGATGGAGACCACACGACCGGTGTACTCCTCGCCCGGCTCGGGAACCTTGATGATGAGCTTGATACGCTCGACAGCCTGATCGACGGACTCGCCGGTGCCGCCGACAAAGACGGTGCCGTCCTCCTGGATGTCGACCGAAGCGCCGGTCTCGTCCTGGATGCCGCGGATGACCTTACCGCCGGAACCGATGACGTCGCGAATCTTGTCAGTCGGAACCTGGATGGAGACGATACGCGGAGCGGTGCTGCGCGTGGTGTGGCGCGGCTCGGGGATCACATCGAGCATCTTCTGCAGGATGAAGGCGCGACCCTCCTTGGCCTGCTGCAGGGCGCGGGCCAAGATGTCAAAGGTAAGACCAGTGGCCTTGTTGTCCATCTGCAGAGCGGTAATGCCCTCGGTGGTGCCGGTGACCTTAAAGTCCATGTCGCCAAGGAAGTCCTCGAGACCCTGGATGTCGGACAGGACCACGGTCTTGCCCTCCTCCTGGATCAGGCCCATGGCGATACCGGAGACCGGGCGCTTAATGGGCACGCCGCCGTCCATAAGGGCGAGCGTGGAGCCGCAGGTCGAAGCCATCGAAGAGGAGCCGTTGGACTCCATGACCTCGGAGACGACGCGGATGGCGTAGGGGAACTCGTTCTCGTCGGGGAGCACCGGAAGCAAAGCGCGCTCAGCCAGGTTGCCGTGGCCGATCTCGCGGCGCTTGGGGCTGCCCATGCGGCCGGTCTCGCCGGTGCAGAACGGCGGGAAGTTGTAGTGGTGCATGTAGCGCTTGCCCTCGGTGGGCTCGATGGTATCCAGACGCTGGCCCTCGTTGAGCATACCGAGCGACAGGACGGAAAGCACCTGGGTCTGGCCACGCTGGAACAGACCGGAGCCGTGAACGAGCGGCAGGTAGTTATCCTTCACCATGATGGGGCGAATCTCATCGGCGGCACGGCCGTCGACGCGCTCGCCGGTCTCGACGACCATGGTACGCATAGCCTTCTTCTCGAGCTTCTTGAGCGCCACGGGAATCTCGCGCTCCCAAGCGGACTGCTCCTCCTCGGTGAACTCGGCACGGATGGACTCCTTCAGAGCCTCGACCTTACCGATACGGGAGAGCTTGTCGGCGTCGCGAAGGGCGGCTGCCATCTCGTCGTAGTGGGCGAAGATGCGCTCCTGGACCTCCTCGACGGGCTGGTCGAGCGGGTACTCCTTCTTGACGATGGCGCCGTTGACCTGCTCCCACTCGGCGACAAACTCGTCCTGAGCCTGGCAGAAGGCAGCAAGGGCCTCCTGGCCAAACTTCATGGCGGCGAGCATGTCGTCCTCGGAGATCTCCTCGGCGCGGCCTCGACCATCGAGATGAAGTCGGCGGAGCCACCCAGCTCCAGGTCCAGATCGGAGTTCTCGCGCTCCTCATAGGTGGGGTTGACGATAAACTCGCCGGTCTCCACGTTGCGGCCGATGCGCACGCAGCAAGCGGACCCTCGAAGGGCACGCCGCCGAGCGTCATGGCCAGGGAGGCACCCATGACGTTGATGACGTCGAAGGGGTTGACCTGGTCGGCGACGAGCGAGGTGGCGACAATGTGCACCTCGTTGCGGAAGCGTCCGGGAAGCTCGGGCGAATCGGACGGTCAATCATGCGCGCGGTGAGCGTGGCCTTCTCGCTGGGACGGCCCTCACGCTTGAGGTAACCACCCGGGATGCGGCCGGCTGCGTACATCTTCTCGTTGAAGTCGACGGTCAGCGGGAAGAAGTCGTAGTTCTTGCGCTCCTTGGAGACAACCACGGTGTCGAGCATCGTGGTGTCGCCCTGCTTGACCAGGCAGGCGCCGGTGGCCTGCTTGGCAAGCTCGCCGGACTCAAAGGTGTAGGTCTTGCCGTACAGCTCAAAGGTCTTGGATACGAGTGTCATTGTTCTCCTTTACCCCACAGGCCCCTTGCCTGTGGGCTTCTCATGTGACGCGGGCCCCCTGCCCCCGCCACGCTTCAGAGCGTGATTGTTCGCGCCCTTACACAAAAAGAGCGCCCCGCTGCGCAGGACGCTCTTAGCATGTACAAATCCTTACTGGATGTTGTCGCGGATGCCCAGAGCCTTGATGAGCTCACGGTACTCGACGATGTCGTTCTTCTTGATGTAGGAGAGAAGACGACGACGACGGCCGACGAGCATGAGCAGGCCACGACGGGTGTGGAAGTCCTTCTGGTGGGACTTCATGTGCTCGGTCAGCTCCTTGATGCGCTCGGACAGGATGGCGACCTGAACCTTGGGGTTGCCGGTGTCGACCGGGGTGTTACCGAACTGGGCAGTCAGCTCAGCCTTGCGCTCTTTGGAAACAGTCATTGTTTCACCTTTCGTTTCTTGTCGCCCGCGGCGACACTATTCGCCTCGGACTGGGAAGCCGTCGGTGGAGCGAGCATCCAAGGTCGAGGTACCAACAGGTCGGTATGTTACCACAAGCAGACCGCCCATGCGCATCATCACCGACCCAACATGAATTCCATCGCACGGAGGCGCTGGTCGGTGTGCGTCGCAGCCCACACATGCGAAAGCCCGAGCAAGAACGCCGCCGTATGCGGGTCGATTCGCTCGACCATGAGTGCATCGAAGGTCATGGACATGAGGCGCGCAGCCACTCGACTCACCGGTCGAAACCAGCTCGGCACCCGGAACGCTCGACGCGCACGAACCGCACATGAGCCCGCCCGCCTGGGGCGAAAAGTACGACAGCATGGGGTCTCCGCACAGCACGCAGGCCGAAAAATCGGGTCGATAGCCCACGTGCGACAGAAGTTTAAAGACAAAGGCCGCCACGAGCAGGTCCATATGTGCCGAGTCGAGCCCACAGCCGACAAGCGTGAGCGCCGCTGCGTGATGGCAAAGGTAAACGGGTCCTCGGCGTCCTCGAATGAGCACACGCGCGCGACCTCGGCAATCGCGCTTGCGGCGCAGGTCGTCTCGTAATCGGGCGCGGCGCCAACCGGCGCTTCCAAAAGCTCGGCCTGAGAAACAACGTCGAGCGAGCGTCCATGTGCGAGCAGCATATCGACGGTACAGAATAATTCGCAGCGCGCCGCCAAGCGCCACCGGGTTTGCGGGCCCCCTTTGCCACGGCACGAACCTGACGACCCCGCTCGTCAAGCATCGTCAGAATCAGATCGGTCTCTTTGAGCTTGGTCTTGTCGAGCACGAGCACCTTCGTGCGATATGTCCGGGAGCCTGCCATGCGCGCTGCGCGTCCTTAGTCCTCGGCGTTGTAGCCAAAGCGGCGAATCTGGGTCTCGTCGTCACGCCAGCCGGCCTTGACCTTCACGTCCAGCTCCAAAAAAGACCTGCGTGCCAAAAATGCGCTCAAGATCGCGACGGGCGTCGATACCGATATGCTTGATCATCTCGCCGCCCTTGCCGATGATGATGCCCTTTTGGCCCTCGCGCTCGACGTAAATAGTGGCGTGCACGCGCAGCACCTTCTTGGTCTGCTCGAGCGCGTCGCAGATTACGCCAACGGAGTGAGGGATCTCATCACGGGTGCGGCGCAAGACCTTCTCGCGCACAAACTCGGCAACGAGCGTCTCGTCAGAAGCGTCGGTACCCATGTCCTCGGGGAACCAACGCGGGCCCTCGGGCAAAAAGTGCGCAACGGTCTCGATAAAGGCATCGACGTTGAAGTTCTTGACCGACGACGTCACGATCTCGTCGTCAAAGTCCATAAGCTCGTGGGCTGCCTTAAGCTGCTCCATGACCTGTGCGGGGTCGGCCTCATCGGCCTTGGTGAGCACCAGGACCTTCTTGGAACGGGCATTCTTGACACGCTCGGCAACCCAGGCGTCTCCCCTGCCGATCGGTTTGGTGGCATCAATCAAAAACGCGACAACATCGACATCGTTCAGCTCGAACAGCGCGCTCTTGTTCAGCTCGGACCCTAGACCGTCCTTGGGCTTGTGGATACCCGGGGTATCGACAAAGACCAGCTGGTAGCCGGGGCGGTTGACGACGGCGCGCATGCGGCGGCGGGTCGTCTGGGCCACCGGCGAGGTGATGGCGACCTTTTTGCCATAGCAGGCGTTGAGCAGCGTTGACTTACCGGCGTTGGGGCGGCCGACCAAGGCCACGAAGCCACTGCGGAAACCGGCTCAACGTCGCCAAAGCCCGCGAGGCTGTCGTCCTCATCGCACAGGCGTCGAGCTCCTCGTCGCTCATGCCCTCAAACGGGTCGAACTCCTCGACTTCCTCATAGGCCTCGGTCGCCTTAGCATCCGGGGACTCGTCGTCCAAAATCTCATCGGTAGACTGCATATTGTCGGACATGGGAATCCCTTTCTAAATAAAGCCGAGCGCGTGGGCAAATACCAGCACGCCCACAATCGCGGCGGTGATGGAAAGAACGTATACAGAGGCGGCGGCGATGTCCTTGGCGCGTTTTGCCAGCGGATGGAGCTCCTGGGTCGCCAGATCGACAATGGCCTCCATGGCGGTATTGCACAGCTCGCCGTGAATCACCAGCCGCAGCAGATGATAATCGTGGCCCACTCGGCAATGTCGAGCCCCACGATGCAGCCGGCAATGACGGTGCACACGCCCGCCACGAGCATGACCTTAATGTTGCGCTCGGTCTTGACGGCGGTGACGAAGCCCTCCATGGCGTAGGAGAACGACTTTAAAAAGGACGGATGGTCCTTGTTCGATCCGGGAATCATAAACGGCTCCTAGTCGTGGGCATGATTGGTGATGGGGCCGACGTGAACCAGTTTGGGATCCTCGCCGCGCTCGAGCGCCAGATCGCGCAGGATAGCGTCCTCGCGGGCCTCCATAACCTCGGCCTCGTCGTCCTCGATGTGGTCATAGCCCAGCAGGTGCAGCATGCCGTGAACGAGCATCAGACGGCACTCGTCAGCGGGGCTATTGCCAAAACCGGGGGCCTGACGGGCAATAACCTGCGGGGCCAAGATGATATCGCCGAGCTCGAGCGTCTCATCGGCGGGAATGTCATCGTCAAAGGCCGAATCGCACTCAAACGAGAGCACATCGGTGGTGCGGTCGATACCGCGCCACTCGTGGTTGAGCTCGTGCATCTCGTCCTCGTCGACATACGAAAGGGAAATCTCGACTTCACGCTCAACGCCCTCGGCGGCAAGCACGACCTCGCAGATGTGCTCCACCTCCTGAGCATCGAGCAGCGTATCGAGCTCGGCATCGTTGCTGATCAATACACTCAACGGGACTCCTTTCGGTCGCGTGAGCGTTGCTCACGCACGTCATCATAAGCATCATATGCCTCAACGATACAACCCACTAGGGCATGACGCACCACGTCGGCACGCTCGAGGTGAGAAAATGCCACATCGTCGACACGGCCCAAAATCTTCTCGACATCCGCCAAGCCACCACGACGACCCACCAGGTCGCGCTGGCTGAGGTCGCCGGTAATCACGAACTTGGAGTTGAATCCAAGGCGTGTCAGGAACATCTTCATCTGCTCGGGCGTGGTATTTTGCGCCTCGTCGAGCACCACGAAAGCATCGCTCAGCGTACGACCGCGCATGTAGGCGAGCGGGGCGATCTCGATCACGCCGCGCTCCATAAGCTCATCGGTGCGCTCACGATCCATCATGTCAAAAAGGGCATCGTAGAGCGGGCGCATGTACGGATCGATCTTTTCCTCGAGGGTGCCGGGCAAAAAGCCCAGGTTCTCCCCTGCTTCGACAACCGGACGCGTCAAGATCAAACGGCCCACCTCATGGCGCTTGAGCGCGGCAACGGCGAGCGCCATGCCAGATAGGTCTTACCGGTACCGGCAGGACCCAAGCCAAAGGTGATGGTATGCGAGCGAATGGCATCCACATAGCGCTTTTGCCCAAGCGTCTTGGGACGAATGACGCGACCGCGATACGAAAGCAGCACGTCATCGCGAAGCGATGTGCCTCATGCTCGCCGTCGCGCAAGACGGCCAGGCAACGCGAGACATCGTCGGCAGACAGGGTACGACCGGCCGCCGCCTCGCGAAAAGCATGTTCGAAAAAGCGAGCCACGAGCTCGACCTCGTCCGGGTCGCCGCTCACGGAGATCCTATCGCCACGGGCGACCACGTGAGCGCGAACCAAGCTCTCGAGCGCACGAAGGACGCCGTCGCCGGCGCCCAAAACACGCGAGGATCAACTCCCTCGGGAACGGTAAGTCTAATCTTCGAGGCTTCCATGGACCTCCCTGCGCGCATGGACCAAGCCGGAATCATCGACTCCGATGATAGCAACATCGAGCAGGCACGGGGCTGTAAGTCCACAGGTATCGTCAAGACGGGCATGATGGAACGAACCGAGCGTCAGGTTGTCACCATACTCGAGCACGGCGCGCTCAACGGTGCCCACGCGACGACGAGCGTCGGCGATAGCGAGCTCCTGCGCCGCGTCTCGCATACGGCGGCTGCGCTCGGCCATAACCTCGGGCGGCACCTGGTCGGGCATGTCGGCAGCAAGGTACCGGGACGCTTACTGTAGCGGAACACGTGCATACGCGAGAACCCCACGCGGCGGCACAGCGCCAGCGACTCCTCGAACTCCTCGTCCGTCTCACCAGGAAAACCGACGATGACGTCGCACGAAAGAGACGCCTGCGGCAGGATGGCGCGAATCATGCGCACCGTGTCCTCAAAGGCCTCGGCACTATAGGGACGACCCATGCGATGCAGCGTCGCCGTACAGCCGGACTGTACGGGCAGGTGCAAAAACGGGGCAATACGCTGCGGATAGCGCGCCATAACCTTAAGCAGGCGCTCAGAGATATCCATGGGTTCGACCGAGGAAATGCGCACATGCGCAATAGTCGTGCGCTCCATGATGGCCTCGAGCAGCTCATCGATTTCGACATGCTCGTCGGTCGCGCTCTTGCCATCGTAGGCACCCAGGTTCACACCGGTCAGCACCACCTCGGGCACGCCGGCCTCCTGGGCCTCGCGAACTTGCTCAAGCACGGACTCGACGGGCACGGAACGCTCGGGACCGCGGGCCTTCCACACGATGCAATAGGTGCAACGGTGGTTGCAGCCATCCTGGATCTTCACACCCAGACGCGAGCGACCCAGAGCGTCGACCACATCGCTGTCGCTGCAGGCGGCCACACTATCGGATTCGACACCCAGCACATCGCAGACACGTTCGGCGACATCGATCTTAGACGGCTCGGCAATCACGCGATCCGAAAGCTCCAACAGCTCCTCGGGATGCAAATTGACCACGCATCCGGTCACGACTACATAGGGCTCATTTGGATGGGCCAGCGCATGACGGACGCCTTACGGGTCTTGGCCTCGGCCTCGCCCGTAACGGCACAGGTGTTAATGACGATCAGGTCGGCATCCTGGGGCTCCACCATAGCAAAACCCAGGCGCATAAGATCGGCAGTGATACGGTCAGACTCAACCCGGTTGACACGGCAGCCGAGGTTGACGACGGAAATATGGGGTGCGAGCACGCGGGCTCCTTAATCGAGGATATCGTCGAGGGCACTCTTGATACGGTCGGTCACCGACTTCTTACCGGAAGCGACGTCATCGCCCATCTCATCGGCAAAAGCACGGAGCAGCTCGCGCTGCTTATTGGAAAGATTGGTGGGAACGACCACGCGCAGTTGCACGATCAAGCGGCCACGCGAACCGCCACCGCCAATGCGCGGCATGCCGTAATTATTGACGCTCACGGTGTCGCCGTACTGGGCGCCGGCGGGGACGCACACCTTAACGACCTCGTCGGGCATAATGCCCTCGACATCGATCTCGCAGCCGAGCGCAGCCTGCGCAATCGAGATATCGCTCACCAGGTACAGGTCTCACCGTTGCGCTTAAAGCGCTCATGGTCGGCAACGCGCACGTTGACAATCAAGTCGCCCGAAGCTCGCCGCGAAGACCGGCCTCGCCAAAGCCGCTCACACGCAGCTGTCGACCGGTCGAAACGCCGGCGGGAATATCGATGTCAATCTTTTCATGCGAAGGCGTGCGGCCCTGACCATCGCAGGTCTCGCAGGGATGGTCGATAACCGTGCCCTCGCCATGGCAGTCGGGGCAAGGCGAGGAAGACTGAACCTGGCCCAAAAACGATCGCTGAACCGTCGTGACATAGCCCGTGCCGTGGCAGCGGCCGCACTGCTTTTCCTGTGCGCCCTCTGCCCTACCGGTGCCATTGCAGTCCTCGCAAGGAGCAAAGCGGTCATAGCTGATTGTCTTTTTGCAGCCGAGCGCCGCCTCCTCGAGCGTCACCGAAAGCGAGATGGCCATGTCACGACCGCGACGACGCTCGCGACGGCTGCGGGCGCCACCGCCGGCACCGCCGCCAAAAAACGACGAGAACAAGTCGTCCATGCCCATACCACCAAAGATATCGTTGATATCGACGTAGCCCGAACCACCAGGGCCGTCGGCAGTGCCGTAACGGTCGTAGTTAGCACGCTTCTGCTCATCGGAAAGAACGGAATAGGCCTCGTTGAGCTCCTTGAACTTGGCCTCGGCCTCGGGGTCGTCCGAAACGTCCGGGTGTACGGTACGGGCCTTCTTTAGAAACGCGCGCTTAATCGTCCGCGCGTCGGCATCCTTGTCGACGCCAAGTACCTCGTAGTAATCCCTATTTTCCGACACGACCGAATCCTTCCGACTTTCATTATTGTCACAGTGCGTCCTATACCCAAGCTGGGCCAACCGCAAACAGAGGGTTTGATGTTATTGCATTCCGTAAGGCGAAAGCATGGCCCGTTGCGAGCAGCTCGCGAACCAAACCGACACGAGCGCGAACATGAAGCCATTGGCAAAACCGTTGGCAAACTGCATCGCACCGCGCTTCCACCACAGCAGCTGCGATGAAGCACGCCGTCCGAAAGCACCATGAACAGGCCCATGGTAAACGGAATGAAGCACATCACGGCAAAGGCCGAGAACACGCCCGAGATGGCCGACAGCACCAAAAACGGCGCCACGATGCCCATCAGGTAAAAACCGGTACGAGCTTTGCCTTCCAGGCGCTCGGCCTCAACATGGGCGCGACCGACCAGGTCGCGCCCGCGGCACCGTTGGTGCAGCATGACCCATGCCGCTAATGCGGACCTCGTCGCCGTCATGCGTGCCGGCAGGAAACTCAATCGTCTGCTCGGAGGTTACGCGAGTACGACCGCTGCCGCCGCAATCGGGGCAGGGGTCGGCGACGACCTTACCGGAACCGCCGCACTCGGGGCAGACCGACTGAAACGTGCCGGCACCGAACAGGAAGGACAGGTCGACATCGATGTGGCCGCGACCGCCGCAGCTCGGACAGGTATGTGCATGCTCGGACGAGACAGAACCCGAGCCTCCGCAGTGACCACAGGTATCGAAGCGCGTATAGCGGACGGTCTTGCGGGCACCGCCCTTGGCCTCCTTGGCGTCGAGCTTAATATCGACGACAACGTTGGCGCCGTTCTCGGGATTATAGGCAGCTGCCCGCGACGCGGCTGGCCCCAGGCGCCACCAAAGGGAAAGCCGCCCTCAAAGGGATTGCCATAGCCTGCGCTGCCGGCGTAGCCGCCGCCATAGGGAGAAGCCGTAGGAGCGCCGGCGAAGGGATTGCCCGAACGCATGGCGTCGTAGCGCGCACGCTTCTGCTCGTCCGAAAGCACAGCGTAGGCCTCGGAAACCTCTTTAAACTTTTCCTCGGCATCCGGTTCTTTGTTGACGTCCGGATGGAGCTTGCGGGCCTTTTGCTGGAAGGCCTTCTGTATATCACGCGAGGTGGCGTCCTTGGAGACACCCAGAATCTCGTAGTAATCTTTTTCGTTCATCGTCGCCATGCGCGGCAACCTCCTGCTCACAGCAGCGTATATATTGCGGTAATTCTACCCGAGCGGCCTAGGCTAGACCCCAAAACAGCTCGAACAGCACATTTCCATCGAGCCAGCCCAAGTGGGTGGGCGCTAAGTGGGCGCGGGCACGACCTGCGATAACGTCTTTCGAGGTGACGCGCTCCGTATGTCCCTCGACATCATCGGGTACCCAGATGGCAAGGCCCAACTCGAGTGCACGGTCGCAGGCCGCCGCCAACTCGTCTGCAGCGATCACGCTTGCCGAGCGAGCCAACAGATCGGGCCCAATGCCACGCGTCATGCGGCAAGCGAGCATCAAATCCTCGGCCGCCGCCTCGCGCTGCGACAAATACTCGACATCAAACTTCGTCGCGGTGTCGTCGCGTTGCACCAGACGCACGCGATACGCATCGCCGCGAGCGGCACGTCGGGAAACAGCCCGGCCAGGCGATCGAAATCCTCGGCGTCGAGCATACCGGCGGCAGAGCGACCCAAACCCAGATAGCCCCGTCCGGTCCAATAGGCTATGTTGTGGGCGCACTCATGTCCGTCGAGCGCGTAGCTTGCCACCTCATACGGGTGATAACCGGCCGCACCCAGACGCTCACGCGCCGCGTCCATGCACGCAGCCTGAAAATCTTCGTCGGGCTCGAGCGACTCGTCTTGACACGCCATGCGGTAGAGCGGCGTGCCCTCCTCGAGCGTGAGCGGGTACACCGACACATGATGCGGCGCCGCCGCCAGCACGCCATCGAGCGTGCGTTTCCAACTCGCTGCGGTCTGCCCGGGAAGACCGCACATAAGGTCGCACGACACGTCAAGCCCAGCGTCCTTGACCGTCGCGATGGCAGCGAGCGCCCGATCGGCATCGTGAATGCGGCCAATCGCAGCAAGCTCGGCGTTGTCGAGGGTTTGGACTCCCAGAGAAATGCGCGTGACGCCCACCCCGGCAAGCGCCGCGGCAAGCTGCGAAGTCAGCGACTCGGGATTGGCCTCGCAGGTAAACTCAACGGGCTTGCACCACGCAGAGATACGCCGGGCAAGTTCTACCAGACACTCACCTGCCAGCGACGGCGTGCCGCCGCCTACATAGACGGTGCAGACTTGCGCAAGCGCCCCGGCGTCGCCAAAGGCATCGAGGCGCGCATACAACTGCTCAAAATAGGCATCGAGCGCAGCGCTCAGGTCGCACGGAGCAAAACGGCGCGAGTCAAAGTCGCAGTATCGGCACTTTTGGGCGCAAAACGGCACGTGGACGTACAGCGCGGTAACGGCCACCGTTAGGCCTCCAGCGGATGAGCGGGCACCGACTCGCCGGCGGCAAGCGCGGCCTCGCAGGCCACCACATCGCGCTCGATATCATCGACCAATGCCATGAACTCCTCGTATGTGGAGCAGCGCACCACCTGCGCGCGCCAGGCCGCAGCATGAGGCATCCCCTTTAGATACCAGCTTGCGTACGTACGGGCACGCGACATGAGCGGCAACAGCTCGTGCGTGAGCGTCAGGTGCTCGCGCAGGGCATCCAGGCGCTCGACCGAGCTACGTACCGGTACCGGCGTGCCATCGAGCGCAAGGGCGCGGGCATCGCCGAACACCCAGGGATTGCCATAGATACCGCGCGCATGAACACGGCGCTGGCGCCGGAGTTGCGCAGATGCTCCGCGGCATCCTCGGCGCAGAACACGTCG
>ENA-OQIO01001318-OQIO01001318.1-human-gut-metagenome-genome-assembly--contig:-NODE-1318-length-12262-cov-2.356325_pt1 | contig 12262 bp, 19 predicted proteins | sample MGYA00242573_ERZ504737 | MGnify/ENA primary metagenome ERZ504737 (study PRJEB26092, sample SAMD00036203) | human gut metagenome | host: Homo sapiens | study: EMG produced TPA metagenomics assembly of... | reverse complement strand
ATGACGTCGTATTGCAATCGTATATCGATGCTCCATGCAATGACACCGTATTGCAATCATATATTGATGCAACCATGCAATACATGGAGGATTTTGAATGTGTTTGTTCATGGTTCTATACGAGATTACCGGGTAGTACGTGTGGAGTAACAAAAAGAGAGAAAGTGAATATTAACCCCAAAAACGAAAAGGAATGAACAAACGTCCGATTCTTGTCGCCTTCAGTAACCAGAAAGGCGGTGTGGGCAAGTCCACGGTAACGATAGTACTTGCCAGTTATTTCAATTATGTAAAAGGGTTGAATGTTGCAGTTGTTGACTGTGACTATCCCCAGTTTAGCCTGGACAAACTACGGGGAAGGGATTTGAAGAACCTGGAAAAGAGCGAGTATCACCAGCGGCTTTTCTGCCGCCAGTTTGAGAACAGCACTCGCAAGGCCTATCCGATAGTCACTTCTACTCCGGAAGAGGCCGCAAAGATTCCCGGCAGGCTGGAAGGTGATTATGACCTGATATTCTTCGACCTTCCCGGTACGGTCAATTCCCGTGGAGTGTTCGAGTCCGTCATGAACATGGATTTTATTTCACCCCCATCGTGAAAGACCGGATGGTCATGCAGAGCAGTCTTTCCTTTGTTTCGACCGTGCAGGATTTCATTGGCCAGCATCCGAATGCTCCCTTGAAAGACATACGTCTGTTCTGGAACCGCATGGACAGCCGTACGTCCAAGGAACTCTTTGTGATGTACAATACCATCATATCTCGTATGGGATTGAAGGTGTTCGATACCGTGCTTCCTGACCTTGAGCGATTTAACAAGGAGATGACTCCCTTGTCCAGACAGCATTTCCGCTGCACCTTGCTTCCTCCTTCTGAAATTCTCCTAAAAGACAGCAGACTGGAAGCATTTGCGCAGGAAATGGAACGTATCATTTTTCCCGGATAAAAACTATGGCAAAGAAAAGAGAAATATTCAAGGTGAATGAAGATGCCCTGAAGGACATGATGGCCAATGAGTCCATCTCATGTGCCAAACCAGAGACAGGCAGCATTGAAAATCTACCTTCCAGAGAATCAGAAAATGAAGTGCAAGAGGTGGAAAAACGTGAGCAGAAGAAGTTACGCAAAGCGGTACACAGCGACCCGAATATGGATGAAAGGCTGGACCTGTATCGGACGCAGTTTTTGGAACGAAAAAAAACTGTCCAAAAGCGGCAGACCTATATCAGTTACGAAATCTATCAAAGATTGGCCCGTGCACTTCCCATTTTTAATGCAGATATGACTATACCCGCTTTTCTGGACAATGTGCTGACGCATCATCTGGATACTTATAGTGAAGAACTTGACGAGCTATTTCGTCGCAATACCCAAAAATCATTCTGATATGGAAGAACTGATATACCTGTGTGTCCGGATTGTATGCATCGTTTATCTGCTGTACAGCGTGTATTGCTGGCGGACACGTATCGAAACCGTCTGCACCTTGCTTTATGGAAAGCCACCCGTGAAAAAAGAAAAGCCGGAAGCCTCCGGAACGGGGGCTGTAGCTTCTGAGGATGAGGTGATGGGAAGCACCCGTTACGTCTACCTGGACGAGAATGCCGGCAAGACGGCTGCCCCTTTCATGAGCCAGCCCCTTGAAAAGAACTTCATCGGGGAAGAGGAGAATGTGGAACAGGAAGAGGTAGAATGCAATCTTGCCCTTGAAAAGATGAAACTCCTGCTGCAAGAGCAGGAAGAGCTGGATGCCGGGAACCCCGATGTGGAATCCGTTTCGCCGGTCCTTTCGAGCAGGGATATGGAAACGCTGGGGGAATACCTGGCCCGCAAGGGAGAGGTCGGTGAGGAAAAGGCCCTGCAGGCAGCCCGTATTGTATTCTCCATCCAGCAGAGCAACCTGATTGACATTTTCACGTCCAATGCGGAAAACGCAAAAATGGTGGACGAACTTCTGGACAGGTATCTGGATGAAGACGGAAATCCCAAGCCGCTTCCCCCGAAAGAAAACGAAAACCCTGCGGACGGATGGCGGAAATATATCTGACCATGCGCCATCTGATGCCATCCGGTGCCATCTAATGACACACCTGTCCAACCGCTTTCCTTTACTGATATATTTGTCACCGAAATCAAATTTATGTCAAACCTCAAAAACGATTCTACCATGAGAAAAAGAATCCTCTTATCCGTATTCAGCGTGCTGTTCACAGCCGGTCTTTTTGCACAGGGCCAGGGTCTGGCCGGCATCAACGAGGCCACCAGCCTCATGACTTCGTATTTCGACCCCGCCACCAAGCTCTGCTATGCCATCGGTGCCGTTCTCGGTCTGGTGGGCGGCATCAAGACCTACGGCAAGTTCAGCAGCGGTGATCCGGATACGTCCAAGACGGCGGCGAGCTGGTTCTTCGCCTGCATCTTCCTGATTGTGGCAGCCACCATTCTCCGCTCATTCTTCCTTTAATCCATGGAGTACCGCATCAACAAGGGCGCCGGACGCCCGATTGAGTTCAAGGGACTGAAGTCACAGTACCTGTTCATTTTTGCCGGCGGTCTTGTATCGGTCTTTCTGGTGGTGGTCATCCTCTATATGGCCGGTGTCAGCCAGTGGGTCTGCCTCACGTTCGGGGCCTTCTCCGGTTCGCTGACCGTATGGATGACCTTCCGCCTGAATGCCCGGTACGGGGAACACGGACTGATGAAGCGCTGGCCGAAAAAAGCCATCCCCGCTACCTGACTGTCCGCCGCCGGATAAGAAGCCTATTAACCCCCAAGAAGAAAAAGAAGAAATGAGAAGCGTATTGAAAATCGCTGAGTTGGAAAGCCGCTTTCCGATCCTGGCCGTGGAGAACAACTGCATCGTCAGCAAGGATGGCGACATTACGGTGGCCTATGAAGTGGAGCTGCCCGAACTCTATACCGTGACATCCGCCGAGTACGAGCCATGCACGGCACCTGGGTGAAGGCCATCAAGGTGCTTCCCGCCTTTTCGGTCGTGTACAAGCAGGACTGGTTCACCCGGGAAAGCTACTCTGCGGAGGGAGACGTTGCAGAAAGCTTCCTGTCCCGGAGCTATGCCGGCCATTTCAACGAGCGCCCCTATCTGCAGCACCGCTGTTTCCTGTACCTGACCAAGACCACGCGTGAGCGGACCCGCCGCCGGAGCGACTTCAGCACCCTGTGCCGGGGATACATCCTCCCCAAGGAAATCACGGACTGGGATGCCGTGGTGAAGTTCCTCGAAGCCGTGGAGCAGTTCGAACGTATCATGAACGATTCCGGCCATGTTCGGATGAAACGGTTGAGGACGGAAGAACTGGTCGGTACGGAAGACGCTCCCGGGCTGTTCGAAAGGTACCTGGCCCTGGAAATGGAAGACAGACCTCCCGTATTGCAAGACATCTGCCTCGATCCCGGGCGGATGAGGGTCGGTGACAAACGCCTCTGCCTGCATGTCCTTTCCGATACGGAGGACCTGCCCGCAAGCGTGGCTACGGACAGACGCTATGAGCGTCTGTCCACCGACCGCAGTGACTGCATGCTTTCGTTCGCCGCTCCTGTCGGGCTGCTGCTTTCGTGTAACCACATCTATTCTCAGTATGTGTTCATTGACGATGCCCAGGAAATCCTGCAACGCATGGAAAAGACTTCACGCAACATGCTGTCCCTGTCCAGGTACAGCCGGAGCAATGCCGTCAACCATGAATGGACGGAAATGTTTCTGGACGAAGCCCATACCCAAGGACTGCTTCCCGTACGCTGCCACTGCAACGTGCTGGCCTGGGCGGATGACGGCGAGGAACTCCGGCGCATCAAGAACGATACCGGAAGCCAGCTTGCCCTGATGGGCTGCGTCCCCCGTCACAACACGGTTGACACCCCCGTACTCTACTGGTCGGGCATTCCCGGAAATGCCGGTGACTTTCCGGCCGAGGAAAGTTTCCATACCTTCCTGGAGCAGGCCGTCTGCCTGTTTGCCTCGGAGACGAACTACCGCAGCTCTCCCAGTCCGTTCGGCATCCGCATGGCAGACCGCCGGAGCGGTGTTCCGGTCCACCTGGACATCAGCGACCTGCCCATGCGGAAGGGAATCATCACCAACCGCAACAAGTTCATACTCGGACCTTCGGGAAGCGGCAAGTCCTTCTTCACGAACCACCTTGTCCGGCAATATTACGAACAAGGATCCCATATCCTGCTGGTGGATACCGGAAACAGCTACCAGGGACTCTGTAACCTGATCCACAACCGGACCCGTGGGGAGGACGGCATCTACCTGACCTATGAGGAAGACAAGCCATCGCCTTCAATCCGTTCTATTCGGAAACCCGGCAGTATGACGTAGAAAAGCGTGAGAGCATCCAGACCCTGATACTTACGCTCTGGAAGCGTGAGGATGAAACCCCGAAACGTTCGGAAGAGGTGGCGCTCTCGGGTGCGGTCAATGCCTATATCCGCAGGATTGCCGAAGACCGGACGCTGAAACCCGATTTCAACGGCTTCTACGAGTTCGTGCGGGACGATTATCGCCGGGTGGTTGAGGAAAAGAAAGTGCGTGAAAAGGATTTTGACATAGACGGTTTCCTGAACGTACTGGAACCCTTCTACCGGGGCGGTGACTACGATTTCCTGCTGAATTCGGAAGAGGAACTGGACCTGACCGAAAAGCGCTTCATCGTATTCGAGTTGGACAACATCAGCAGCCACAAGGTTCTTTTGCCAGTGGTCACACTCATCATCATGGAAACCTTCATCGCCAAGATGCGCCGTCTGAAAGGCATCCGTAAGATGATATTGATTGAAGAGTGTTGGAAGGCGCTGATGTCCGCCAATATGAGTGGGTATATCAAGTATTTGTTCAAGACCGTCAGAAAGTATTTCGGTGAGGCAGTGGTGGTCACGCAGGAAGTGGACGATATCATCAGTTCGCCCGTCGTGAAGGAAGCCATCATCAACAACAGCGACTGCAAGATCCTGCTGGACCAGCGGAAATACATGAACAAGTTCGATCATATCCAGAAACTCCTGGGGCTGACCGACAAGGAACGGGGGCAGATCCTGTCCATCAACCAGGCCAACCACCCCGGACGTATCTACCGTGAAGTATGGATCGGACTGGGAGGTACCCATTCGGCCGTATATGCCACCGAGGTCAGCGAGGAGGAATACGCCATCTATACGACGGAAGAATCGGAAAAGCTGGAACTTCAGAAGCTGACGGAAGAACTGGACGGCAATCTGCAGCTGGCTGTCAGGCAGCTGGCCAACCGTAGGAAAGCCGCCAGAAACAGTAACCTGTTAAACCAAGACAACCATGAATGACCCTTTTGAAACCGACCCGCAGAAACGCAGCGAAATCGTGGAGTGCTTCTACTGGTCCCTGATGAACGGCTGGGATATTCCGCGGGATATCCGTGAACACTACGGCTTTTCCAAAGACTACGAACTGTACCGGCAGCTGGAGGACATGGATCCGGAGGAATACAGGCAGCAGAGGCGGAAAGGTTCCGTGCCCGATATCCTTGAAGTGGATGCCAGGCTGACCCGGGCCGTAGAGCAGGTCTTCGAACGCCTCTGTACCCGCCCGCCCGCTGCGTATCTGGACCGGCTGCATGAAGAATGGCTGAAACTGAAGACACTGGAAGCCGATCCCGAACATGTGGAAAACCCGTTTGTGACACCTTCTTTTCTGGTCAGGTACGCTATAGACCGGAGTGCTTCCGACACCGTCAGACAAAAGCAGGCGCAGACAGCTGCAGGAAACTGGAGGAACGGATGGCGGGGATGACCGGCAAAAGGCAAACCCGGGAAACGGAGCCGGCTTCACGTCCGTTACGCAATCGGCAGCCTTGCCGGAAAGCCCATATACCGGTTGTCGCCAAACCGAAAGGACGCGGGAAGGGACTCTGAACAGATGGCAAAATAAGAACAACATCATGAAAAGACAAGACATGAAAAACAGACAGTTGTACAGACTGGCCGCCTGCCTGGTCGGGGCGGCAACGCTGCTGCTCCAGAGCTGCAGCGGAAACAGGAACTGCGACCGCCTTTGCGGTTCATGGAGCAGTGTGGAAGGCAAGCCGGACGTCCTTATCTATAAGGAAGGGGATGCCTACAAGGTGACGGTGTTTTCCAGAAGCGGCAGGACGAGAAAACTGAAGCCGGAAACCTACCTGCTGGTGGAAGAGGACGGGAACCTGTTCATCAACACCGGCTACCGCATCGATGTCGCTACAACGAGGCGGCCGACATACTGACCTTCTCCCCGAACGGGATTATGTAAGGAAGGAGGTGAAGCCATGAGAAGAGCGGTTCTCCTGCTGGGCATGGGAGCCCTGCTGCTGGCCGGAGAAGTCCGGGCACAATGGTGGTGACCGATCCGGGCAACCTGGCCCAGAGCATCATCAACATGTCGGACAATATCGTGCACACTTCCGCAACGGCCACCAATACCGCACAGAACTTTGCGGAAACAGTGAAGATCTACCAGCAGTACAAGAAATACTACGATGCGCTGAAATCCGTGAACAACCTGGTGAAGGATGCCCGCAAGGTCAGTGAAATCATCCTGATGGTCGGCGATGTTTCGGAAATCTATGTGACGACTTCCGGAAGATGCTGGGCGACAAGAATTTTTCCCCGCAGGAACTGGACGCCATCGCTTTCGGGTACACCCGGCTGCTGGAAGAGAGCAACGGCGTGCTGCAGGACCTGAGACAGGTCATCAATGTCAGCACCCTCTCGATGACGGACAAGGACCGGATGGATGTGGTGGACGGCTGTCATGCCAGCATGCGCCGCTACCGCAACTTGGTGAACTATTATACGAACCGGAACATTGCCGTGAGTATCCTCCGTGCCCGGAAGAAGAACGATCTGGACCGCGTACTGGCGCTCTACGGAAGTGAAACCTCCAAATACTGGTAGCCTATGGTTTTGTTATCCGTTGATTTTTCCAATCTCCATACCATACTGGAAAGCCTGTATCAGGAGATGATGCCTTGTGCGGGGACATGATGGCGGTAGGTAAAGGTCTGGCCGGACTCGGTGCCCTGTTCTATGTGGCCGTGCGGGTCTGGCAGTCACTCGCCCGTGCCGAACCCGTGGATGTCTATCCGCTGCTGCGTCCGTTTGCCATCGGCATCTGCATCATGCTCTTCCCGACGCTGGTGCTCGGAACGATGAATACGGTACTGAGTCCGATCGTGCAGGGAACCCACAGGATGCTGGAGGGGCAGACGATGGACATGCAGCAGTACCGGGAACAGAAGGACCGGTTGGAACGGGAAGCCATGCTGCGGAATCCGGAAACGGCCTACCTGGTGAGCGATGAGGAGTTCGACCGTCAGATAGACGAACTCGGCTGGTCTCCCGATGCCATGGCCACCCGGATGGGCATGTACATGGAAGTGGGCATGTACAGTCTGGAAAAGAGCATCCGCGACGGCTTCCGCAGCCTGCTTGAGCTGCTGTTTGCAGCCGCTTCCCTGCTGATAGACACGATCCGTACCTTCTTTCTGGTGGTTCTCTCCATCCTCGGTCCGGTGGCTTTCGCCTTCAGCGTGTGGGACGGCTTCCAATCCACGCTCAGCCAGTGGTTCACCCGTTACATATCCGTCTATCTGTGGCTCCCGGTGAGTGACCTGTTCAGCTGCATGCTGGCCAAGATACAGGTGCTGATGCTTCAGAACGACATCCTGGAGCTCCAGAACAATCCCAACTATTCGCTGGACAACTCCAATTCCGTGTATGTGATCTTCATGCTCATCGGTATCATCGGCTACTTTACCGTACCGACCGTGGCCGGCTGGATTGTACAGGCCGGTGGAGCGGGCAACTACAGCCGCAACATCAACCGTACCGCAACCAAGGCCGGAGGATTTGCCGCGGGCGCAGCCGGCTCAGCATTGGGCAACATCGGAGGACGCCTGCGTGGAAAATAACCGAAAAACAATCATGAACAGATGGAATTCAAGTCATTGACCAATATCGAAAGCAGTTTCAGACGGATACGTCTGATGCTGGCAGCCTTTGTGGCATGTTGCACGCTCGTGACCGTCTTCGCCCTGTGGCACTCCTACCGCTTTGCGGAGAAGCAGCGCGAGAAGATCTATGTGCTGGACGGCGGCAAGTCGCTCATGCTGGCCCTCTCGCAGGATCTGGCGCAGAACCGTCCGGCCGAAGCCCGGGAGCATGTGCGCAGGTTCCATGAACTCTTCTTCGGCCTGTCACCGCAGAAAGACGCCATCGAGCACAACATCAACCGTGCGCTCCAACTGGCCGACAAGAGTGCCTACCACTATTATGTGGATTTTGCCGAAAAGGGGTATTACAACCGTCTTATATCCGGCAACATCAACCAGGCGGTGCGGGTGGACAGCGTCCTCTGCGACTTTTCCGCCTACCCCTACAAGGCCCGTACCTATGCCCGGCAGATGATCATCCGGCAGAGCAACGTGACGGAGCGTTCGCTGGTCACCGAATGCCAGCTCCAGAACACTTCCCGTTCGGATGACAACCCCAACGGATTCATCATCGAACACCTGACCATTCTTGAGAACAAGGACCTGAGGAGTGTGGAGCGATGAGAAGGAATCCGATCAGGCAGGCAGACCTGGCACTCAGGCTGTTCTGCCGCCGGCTGGGTCGGAAACAGCGAAAGATTGTCCTGGGCATCCTGTTCGTCCCGTTTGCCCTTTCCTGTATCTGTACGGCCGTTGTCCCTCTGACAGACGGCAGGAACCGTGATACGGAATATCTGTGGATGAGACAGGACACACTCCGGAAACATTTTATTCAAACGATAACCGAAGATGCAGAAAGAAGAAATCAAGAAACAGCTGGAACGGCTGCTCAAGCCGTTCAGGATTCCGTTCCGCAGGGACGGGGAACCGCTGACTGAGGAACAGAAGCGCCGTCGTGCCCGCTTCGTGGTATATCCGCTCATAGGCCTGCTGTGTCTGGGCAGCCTTTACCTGATATTTTCTCCTTCGAAGGAGGAAGAGACCAGACAGAACCGGGGGAAAGGGTTCAATACCGAAATCCCTTCCCCCGAGGACAAGGAACTGGAAGGCAACAAGAAGGATGCTTATGAGAAGGCATTGCTGGAACAAGAAAGCCGGAAACGGAAAACCTTCTTTGATACGGCCGAATCCATGTTCCGGAACGAACAGCCGAAGGACAGTGTCTGTTTGCCGGATACCTTTCCCAAGGAACCGGATGCAGACCCGGAAAGGATGGAAGGTCCTGCCGGAGCGGTCACTTCCTCCGCCGGAGCATACCGGCAGATGAACCGTACCCTCGGGAGCATCTATGAACCGGCGGCGGATCCAGAAAAGGAGAAGCTGCTGGAAAGAATCGAAGAGCTGGAACGGCAGCAGGCGGACAGACAGGAAACATCCCCGGGAATGGAAGAGAAAATGGCCCTCATGGAAAAGTCATATGAACTGGCCGCCAGGTACAACAGCCGGCAGGCAGCCCCGTCCGTCCTGCCTGCTGCAAAAGCGGAAGACCGTCCGGCCATGCCGGTCAAGCGGCTGCAGAACCAGGTGGTGTCCAGCCTTTCCGCACCCCTGACGGAAGAGGAGTTCCTTTCCGTCTATGCCGGTGAACGGAATACCGGATTCCACACCCCCGTCGGCAGGAAGACCGTGACAACCGGAAATACCATTGCCGCCTGTGTGCATGGTACGCAGACCGTATCCGACGGGCAGGCTCTCCGGCTCCGGCTTACGGAACCCATGGCCGTGGCAGACCGGTTCATCCCGAAAGACCGTGCTGGTCGGTGCAACCCGGATCCAGGGGGAACGGCTGGAAATCGTCATTCATACCCTGGAAGCGGGTGGCAGCATCCTTCCTGTGGAACTGGAAGTCTATGATACGGACGGGCAGCAGGGAATCCTGATTCCCCATTCGCTGGAGTATGATGCCGCACGGGAAATTGCAGCCAACATGGGCAGTTCGATGAACAGCAGCATCAACATCTCCACCGATGCCGGAGCCCAGATTGCTTCGGATGTGGGTAAAGGCGTGCTGCAGGGCGTCTCGCAGTATATCACCAAAAGGATGCGTACGGTCAAGGTCACGCTCAAGGCCGGACACCGGGTGCTGCTCCATTCCCCGGAACAATAAGAAACAATGAACATCAAACAATCGTTAAACCCAAGCACATGAAGAAGATTCTGATGGTATTTGCCCTCCTGACGGGCATGCTGGCTGCCATGGCGCAGCAGAGCAACGGAGATCTGTATGAAGGACTGACCCGGAAAATCGGTTTCAGCCGGATGATTCCACCCCACGGGCTGGAGATCACGTACGACAAGACCGTCCACGTCATTTTCCCCGCACCGGTGAGATACGTGGACCTGGGTCACCCAACCTGATTGCCGGCAAGGCTGACGGTGCGAGAATGTCATCCGCGTGAAAGCCACGACCCGCCATTTCCGGCAGGAGACCAACATGTCGGTCATTACCGAAGACGGAATTTTTACACCTTCAATGTCAAGTATGCCGATGAGCCCCTGCTGCTGAATGTGGAGATGTGTGACTTCATCCATGACGGGGAATCGGTGAACCGTCCGAACAACGCCATGGAAATCTACCTGACAGAACTTGACAACGAGTCCCCCCGCTGGTCCGGCTGATCATGAAGTCTGTCCATGAGAATGACAAGCGCCGTATCCGCCACATCGGCAGTAAGCGTTTCGGGGTCCAGTTCCTGCTGAAGGGAATGTATACCCACAACGACCTGCTCTATTTCCATACCCAGGTGAAGAACACCTCGCACGTACCGTTCGATGTGGACTTCATCACCTTCAAGATCGTGGACAAGAAAGTGGTGAAGCGGACCGCCATGCAGGAGCAGGTGATTTATCCGTTGCGTGCCTATAATTATGTGACACGTGTAAACGGCAGGGACTCGGAATGTACGGTATTCGCCCTTCCCAAGTTTACGATACCGGACGACAAGAAACTGGTGGTCGAGATGTTTGAGAAACAAGGTGGCCGTCACCAGCGTTTTGAAGTGGTCAATGAAGACCTTGTCCGTGCAGAAACCGTCAACGAACTGAAAGTACGATGAAGAGAAAGTGGATGTGTATGCTGGTCTGCCTGCTTGCCCTCTCCGTAGGGCAGGCTGCTGCCCAGCGCTGCCTGCCCGGGATGCAGGCCGTGGAAATGCGTGGAGGCATGGCTCCTTCAGCAGGTTATTTTGCCGGCTTGGGTGTGACCACCCATGCCAAGGGCGGCAACAGATGGGTGTTCGGTGCGGAATACCTCTACCGGAAGCATGATTACCGGACGGTCACCTTGCCGTCTGCGCAGTTTACCGCTGAAGGGGGCTATTATCTCCAACTACTATCCGATGCAGGGAAAACCCTCTTCTTTCACGCGGGAGTGTCCGCATTGGCCGGATACGAAACGCTGAACTGGTCGGAACGGACACTGTATGACGGGGCCCGGCTGAAGAACGGGGATGCCTTTGTCTATGGCGGTGCCCTGACCCTGGAAATGGAAGTTTACCTCAGTGACCGGATTGCCTTGACTGCTCCGTGCGGGAACGCTTCCTGTGGGGCGGCAGCCTGGACCGTTGCCAGTTGCAGTGCGGTGCCGGATTCCGATTTTATCTGGATTGATGCAGGATGGAGATAGAACAGCTCAGGCAGGTGCCTTTGGTCGACCTGCTCACCCGGTTGGGGTTTGCTCCCGCTTACCGGAGAGGACAGGATGTATGGTACAGGTCTCCGCTGCGGGAAGAGCGGACTGCCTCGTTCAAGGTGAATACAGACCGGAATGTTTGGTTCGATTTTGGGCTCGGCAAAGGTGGTGACATATTCCACCTTGCCGGAGAACTGACGGGAAGTACGGACTTCAGCAGGCAGGTGGATTTTCTCTCGGGTCAATCGGAACACTTGCCGTTGGCTCCTCAGCCAAGGTCCGCCCGGCAGCCATCGGCATCCTGTTTCGAACAGGTGAAGGTAGCCGGCCTGTCCCATCCGGCCTTGAAGGATTACTTGGAGAAAAGGGCAATACCACCGTTTCTGGCCCAAACGCACTGCCGGGAAATATCCTACAGTATCCGTGGAAAGCGGTATTTTGCCATCGGCTTTGCCAACCGGAGCGGTGGCTACGAGGTACGCAATCCCGGGTTTAAGGGATGCATCTCTCCAAAGGACCTGTCCTTGGTTCCTCTTTCAGATCACAAGCAGGACAAGTGCTGCGTGTTTGAAGGAGTGATGGATTCCCTTTCAGCCTTGGTCCTGGGA
>ENA-OQIO01001317-OQIO01001317.1-human-gut-metagenome-genome-assembly--contig:-NODE-1317-length-12276-cov-4.064779_pt1 | contig 12276 bp, 11 predicted proteins | sample MGYA00242573_ERZ504737 | MGnify/ENA primary metagenome ERZ504737 (study PRJEB26092, sample SAMD00036203) | human gut metagenome | host: Homo sapiens | study: EMG produced TPA metagenomics assembly of... | reverse complement strand
CCCATATCCTGTACCAGAACCGATGCCTGCCCGAAAAACACCTTATGACAGGCTCTGATCATCCTTTGCATTATTCAGACTTCTGACAGACTTCACGCTGTACCGGATCTCATACACGGTATCTTTCTTCCGGAACTGTGCATCGATGCGTTTCTGGATCTCCTGACAATCCTCCGGTTTTGTATTGATCAGAAGCACCAGATACTGTCCCTTTCCGTAACGGGTAACTACGTCTCCCGCACGAATACTTCTGCAGATACTTTCCCATACATACCGTGACAGTACCTCTGCACATTCATCGGATCTGATAGGATGTTCCTCCATATCCGTTAATGTACATAACATCAGCTGCACCTGTTGACCGCTTCGCTCTATCATACGTGCAACCATATGATAAATCTCCCGAAACACCATCCAGTTACACTGATACGGCTCCTGTACCTTTTCCAGCTGTTCTGTCATATTCTCCTGTATATTATCCAGTATATCATACGGATGGTCAAGCTGTTCTTGAATTTTTCTCCGGAAATCCTTTAATTTGATCAGTTCTTCTTCCATATAGACCTGACGATACTTTTCCATGGTTTCCCCATACAGAATCTCTACCTGTTCCGTTCTTCCCATACCGGTCAGTGCCTCGAGCACCAGCAGTTCCCCCTCCTCATATGGCGCTGCTTTCGATACATGCCGGCCCAGCTTCTCCAGCTGGATATACGCCTTCTTTGTCCGCAGAAGTTCCGCCATATATTTCACCAGCTCCCGGAACATGGTTTGATAACGCTCCCGTTCCACTTTTACCCAGCCTTCCTGCGCGGAACCCTTAAGAAAGGCACCTTTATACAGCAAAACAGCCTTCCAGCACAGCTCAAGCTGTTCCTCCCAGTCACCTGCCCTGCATGCTCTGCTGCAATACTCTTCAAATACCTGCGCATCCTCTTCAAACGGAATCTCTTTGTTCCAGTAAAATCTTCCTCTTCTGGAAATAATATATTTTCCTTTCGGAAGACCTGTCTGTTCCAGTTTCTTTCTGATATTATAGATCAGACTGTGGATCGCATGATTCGCATCGTCCAATGTCCGTTCACCAAACAAAACCTTCTCCAGATGTTCCCGGCTGATCCCCTTTTCTCCGCTATGGAAAATCAACTGCAACACCTGTGCAAACTGTGTCTCTTTTTTCTTCTTTGCGATCAAAGATATCCCCTGATATTCCAGGGAAAAATCACCGAACATTTTTACATACAAAACCTGTTGTGTCTTCAATTTTTTGTTCTTCATACACGTTCCACATGATTGCATACTTTGGTCTGCATCCTCCTGAGACAACCGCTTTCCTGACTTATATTACACTTTCACGGAAAATATGATTTTCGTTCCTTCCGCGAAATATACATGCATATTCTAATACATTACGTAAAAGAAAGCAAGTCTTCTTTATATGTTATTGTATACAAAATACCCTTCGCGTTACTGTTCACTCCGTGTAATAAAAAACTGCTGTATGGAGTTTTGTTTTTACTCCATACAGCAGTTTCACTGTTCTTTCCACTATCTGATTATCTGTGTACACGTTTTCTGACGATCACAATACCTGCTGCCAGTGCTGCAAGTGCTGCTACGCCGATACCAACGCCGGCTACCAGAGGAAGGCTCTTCTTTACTTTCTTATTGCCATCCAGGTCTTTGTTACTTTTCGGTACATCCTCATCGTCCAGATCTTTCAGATCCTGGTCTGCTTTTGGTGTCTCTTCATCACCGATGGTGGTGGTATCTTCGCTACCCTGTGCATCCTGATTGGTTCCGGCATTCTCAGTACCCTCTGCACCCTGATTATCTGTCACATTGCCAGGTCCACCATTGCCGGTTCCGCCTGTGGCATCTGTGCCCTGTGCATCACCGTTTCCGGTGGTTGTGCCTGCTGCGTTACCGCCATTGGCATTGGTTCCTGTGCCACCGGTTGTGCCTGTAGTTCCACCGGTAGTTCCGGTAGTACCACCGGTTGTAGTTGTTGTACCTCCAGGTACGGTAACTGTCTGCTCGGTGGTGTTGGTGATGGTCTGTCCCGGTGTTGTCACGGTTACAGTCTCATATGGCAGATAATTAAAAGTAAATATGTTCTCTGCTGCATTGGCAGATAAGGTCTTGGTCAGGTTTCTGTACTCCGGTGTGTAACCATCGATATAGGTATATGCAACCACCGGTTTGTCACCTACATTACCATAGAAGGTCTGGCTGTCTGCCAGCTTGTTGCCGTTGGCATCCTGATAATTGATGGTGTAAGCTACCTGATCGCCTTTGATTCCGTATGCTACTACGTATTCCTGGTCTCCGGTTACTTCAAAAGAAGAATTCTCTACTGCGGCATTATTATCACGTCCACTGATACGGATACCCTGCACATAATACTTGCTGTCTTTATCCAGCGCTACTGCACCGGATCTTGCTTCAAAACTTACGGTATCTCCGGGATTCAGATCTTTGATCACGATAGCATCTGCAGTATTGGAAACACTGTAGTCTGCTCCCTTTACTACCAGACCTGCAGTTCCGGAAAAAGATCCCTGCTTACCGCTGAATATCGTTACCTGATACTTATAATCCTCTGCCTTAACACTCATAGGAACCGATCCAAGCAGAAAACAAAAGACCAGAAGAACTGTGGCTATCTTATACATTTTTTTCATCTCTGACCCTCTCCTTTCTCCTCTTTTCGCTTCTTGATCAGTACCACTGCCAGGATCAGAAGAATCACACCGCTTGCCAGCGCTACCGCACTGATGGCAAGGATCTGAGTAGTATCACCCGTTTTCGGGGATCTTACAACATTCTTTGTCGGTGTCTGCACTGTCCTGGTCACTGTCTTATTGACAACTTTGTCTTCGCCCTTCTTCGTCACGGTCGTCACCGTTACCGGATCGGCTGCGAAGCTCATCTGGAGGCTTGCCAGTGTATCCTGATAATCATTACCCTGTGTCTCACCGTCCAGCTTTACTGTCAGATGCACAGAAGCTACATCCCCTTTGGAGAGACGATCCAGATACAGATACTTCTCCAGTGCATCGGTAGCTTGGTGAAGACCTTCACCCTTCTGGGCATCCTCACCGCCTACGGTTTCGCTGTCGTATAATACGGTTTCCTTCTTATCCGGTCCCACATAAGTCAGCTTGTAACCATATGCGCCGCCCTCTGCGATGCTCTGGCTGTCTTCCAGAGATTTTAATACTTCGTTGGTCATATACCAGTCTGCATCTTTCTCACTGGTGTTCTTCAGTCCTACTTGAAGTTCCATGGTATCTCCCGGCTGTAACCGGAAGATATCTTTCTTCATGTCTGCGGAAGTAAAATTACTGCTCATCTTGGAACCGTTGAATTCTACCTTCCAGTCAGAACCGCCCTGCAGGGTCTCTGCAAATGCTGTTGTATGTATGCCTACGGCCATGATCGCTGCCATGGCAAGGCACAAAATTCTTTTCTTCATATTCTGCACCCTCCTATCGTAAGCTGATATTGCCATTGCCGTCTACATTTACATCCACACCCCAGGCACTCTTGATGGCGTCCTGTGCGTTGTGGGTCTGTACTGCATCTGCTTCGGCTTCAAGCTGGAAATTATAACCATCGTAGGCATAGGTTGTGGTGATGGTTTTATAACCGTCTTTTTCTGTGACATCCTGTTTTACCTTGGTAGCGATGCTACCGTCGATCGTCAGCGTATCGCTGAGTGCCGGTGTGCTTTTTCCTGCCGGAAGGATACCTGTATAATAAAGAATGGTTCTCTCTTTTGTAGATGCATTCTTATCGATCACCCAGCCACTTCCCTCTTTCAGATTCAGATCGATCAGATCCGGGGAAAGGGTGGTATCTTTTGCACCCTCTTTATTCGTCCAGCTCTTCTTCAGGATCACACGTACATAACTGTCGATGGAACACTGTTTGTCACCTTGATCGCTTCCTCGTACTGTTTTCCCGGTACGATCTTTTCTTCTTTCAGACCTGTCAGCAGATCACCTGTTGCCTCATCCCATTTTCCGTTGGATGCGTAATCTCTCTTGCTGATCACCTTGTCATTTTCCACCAGGCTGACACCGATATTGGAAACCTCTACCTGTGCGCCATAGTTCTCACTGTAATAAGTCAATGCCGCTCTGGCACTTCCCACCGTACTTCCTGCCAGCAATACCACAGAAGCGGAAAGAAGGGCCACGGTCAGTCCCCCAAGGGGCATTCTCTTTTTCTTACTCATCTCTCACCCTCCTATTCTCCGGCTGTCTCGCTGGTATCAGCGATCTGTGTCCAGTCTGCGTACGGTTCGTTCTTTTCATTATATAAAACCTTTGTGGATTCCTGAACGACGACTACATTAAAACTGTCTTCTGTATCCTTGCTGTCGATCTTAATATCCAGAACCGAACTGCTCTCTCCCGGAGCGACCGGCTCACTGTAATAATAATAGCCTTCCTCTCCCGGTGTCCACTTTCCATCGGAATCACTGTACTGCAGGCCATCCTGATATTTTTCTCCTGCCAGTGCTTTTACACGGACAAAACAAGCAAAATCACCGGTATTCTTCACGGTCACATGTTTGGTCCAGTTACTGAATTCCTCTGTAGGCGTTGTCTCCGTAAATCCCATATTCAGGGTTACATTACCGGAAGCCTCCGCATACGTGGTAAAATACGCCATCGCTGTTCCTGCGCTGATCCCCGCTGTCAGTGTCAGGGCTGCGGCTGCAAGGCAAAGACTTTTTTTTACTTAATTTTCTCATATCCTGCACCCCTTTCCCTAATTGGCACTGGCGGGTTCATCTGTCTGCTGTTCCCAGCTCCACTCGCCGTCCTTATTCTCAAAATGGTTCACGATACCGATTCCCGGGATCAGTTTTCCGTTGTATGTATTGGTAAAGCTGACACTTGCCGGATGATCTGTAACTCCATCGGCAACGATCACTGTCTCCTGTGTGTCACCGGAAGTGTTGCTGTAGCTTCCACCTGCGTACACTTCTTTTACAGTAACTTTTGTTCCTGCCGGAAGATGTTTCACCAGAACTGATTTTTCACCCGCCTGGTTGAACTTAATAGAAACTACATCGCTGTAGACCTGTTCACCGTTTCTGGTGCCTTCTACCTGGAAGACGAAGAGTGCATCCTTAAGAGAAGCATTGTACTCTGTCAGATCCTTGACAATCTCCAGATCACCGTAACGCTGTGTCTGCTGCGGCTTCATACCCGTTGTCACATCGTATACCCAGGTGTCATCCGAGTTCTCTTTGGAATAATAGTTATTCGGAAGAGATACCAGGTACGGGGTAAAATCATAGGTGTATTCACTGGTCTGCACGGTTTCGGCCTGTACCAGATACATACCGGTCTCCAGATTGTTGATCACACCGGTGGATTCCGCTGCACCTGCCGGTTTGGTAACTTTTACATCTGCGGTAGGTGCAATTCCCTTATCCTCTACAGTCTCCATGGCCTTCTCTGCATCTGTGCCCATTCCTCTGCGGTGGTAGTACTGCTCACATTTTCCAGTCCCAGATCAGCAAAATCTGTATAGTTTGTAGTGTCATACACTGCTTCTTCTGTAATATCCGCTACCTTGTACACATCCACCGGAATCTCCAGGCTACGAAGTTCATCGAACTCCGTGCGTCCAATGTAAATGTAAGAGAACACTTCCTATCTGTCTCTACTCCGAGAGCACCATATACACTGGATAAACCGGCTGCTGATAAAACAGTTATGGCTGCAAGGGTCAGCGCCCCTGCGGTTTTTATTCTCTTTTTCATAGTCACCTCTATCCCTCCTTCGACATATTATCCGTCTTACCGGAGCGTTTCTTATTCTTCCGGTCAAACAGGAACTTCATGATCAGTATCACAAGCAGTGTCACTGCTAATCCTAAGATTAAGTATAACATATAATAATTCTGGATGGCACGTAACATGCTGTCCACCGGTGTATTTTCCACTTCCTCTTCGCCTTCATAAGGAACTCTGGTTCCCCGAACTAGCAACCGGTGGGAGTTTACACCATATGGGGTACAGGTAAATAATGTCACCTGGTCTTTCCCCTCCTGGATCTGCAGTGCCTCCTCCAGTGTCTCATGATCATCTTTATCTACCATATCCAGAATCTGGTCTACCTGATACGCCATAGTCTCATCCAGTACATGGATATAAAACATATTCCCCTGCTTCAACTGGTCGATATCGGTAAATAATCTGGCTGCCGGAAGCCTCTGTGAGCGGCAAGTACACTGTGGGTACTCTCTCCGCCGATGGGAAGGGATGTGCCGTTCATATGACCGATCCCCGTCTGTAAAACATCCTCCGCGGTTCCGTGGTAGATGGCAAGCTTGATATTGATCTTCGGGATGGAGAGATACCCCATCACGCCATCACCTGCCACATTCAGAACCCTCCAGTAATCTGTGTCCTTCATATCCACATCATCACTGCCGAACACATCACCATATATATTATTCTGTACCAGAGTACTGTCGAACTCTCTCGCCGCTTCCCACTCCTTCGTGTAATCCTCCGGCTGCATATCGCTGACCACCTGTTCATAATTGCTGATCAGCCGGCTCTGCCGGTAGGTATTCCACTGGTTGGATACCGTGGGGTAAGCAAGGATTCCAAACCCTATCAAAAACAACAGACCGAAGAGAATTCCTGATATTTTTCTTTTCATCTTATTCCTCTTTCCGGTCAGAAACATCGTTCTTTGTCACGTCTGTTGCTGCCTGCTTTGCTGCTATTTTTTTCTTATACCGCTTGTCATACTGCCATAAGAAAATGATCAGTACTGCGGTTACCGCCAAGCCGACCAGTACCCAGAGCAGATAATTGGTATACAGCTCATCGGTGATTCTTTCTCTTCTTCCTTGATGGTCTCCTCCTCGTATGGTACGCGGTGACCTCTTACCAGAAGACGTTTCGTGTTGACCGCATATGGAGTGCAGGTCAGAAGAGTTACCAGATCCTGTCCCGGCTCCACTGCCAGATCACTGGTATTCTCCGGTTCCACGATATGGATCTGATCCACTTCGTAGCAAAGTGTCTGGTCCAGTACACGGATCAGAAAATGATCTCCGTCTTCCAGCTGATCCAGGTCTGTGAAAAGACTGGCACTTGGAAGACCACGGTGTGCAGAGATTACAGAATGGGTATTCTCACCACCTACCGGAAGGGAACTTCCTTCCAGATGACCGGCTCCTTTGCTGAGCACTTCTTCCGAAGTAGTATGGAAGATCGGGATCTTGATATTGATCTTCGGTATCTCCACATATCCCATCATCTCATCGGTAAGGATGTTCAGACAGGACATATACTCTTCGCCGGGTTCATCGGATGCTGCTGCAATAGCGAAAGAATCGGGAAGGATGCTTGGAAGAAGCGACTGGTTATACGCATCGGCCCGCTCCCATTCCTTTTCATAATTAATGGTTCCTTTCCTTGATTCGTCTTTTACTACAGATTCATATTCCGAGATCAGTCGGCTCTGTCTGTAGTTATTCCACTGGTTTGCCACCAGAGGATACAGCAACAAGGACAAACCGGCTAAAAACAAAATTCCTGCTAATATAATTGATAATTTTTTCTTCATCCGGGCTCTCCTTACTGTTGTATCTTGTTTCAACTCTAATGCTATATCTATATGCTGTCTTGTCATGCTTTTTTATCAAAAACGGGGCGGGCGAGCCGCCCCGTTTTCATGGGTTCTTCCGTTCCTCATAAGAGTGTACGGGGTTCCTTATTGCTCATTATTTCTGAGTTTTTCTTCTTGTTGCGAAGAACAGACCAGCTGCTACGATCATAATAGCGCAACCGCCGATTGTGAAGATTGTTGTACCGATACCACCGGTGGATGGCAGAGCGGAGAGTTTAGTATCTGTCATGGAAGTATCAGCTGTAATGACATCAGCTGCTTTACCGTCTTCTACTGCTAATATTGCTTCAGACTGATTCTGATTTACAGAATATCCTTCTGGAGCTGTTTTCTCTTTAAAGTAGTATGTTCCAACATCAAGACCCTGAACTTTTACTGTACCGTCTGCTTTAGTGAAAACTTCTGTTACCTTACCTTCTGGATCGTATTTGTATACGCCATCAGCAAGTTCTGTGAATGTTAAAGCAGCAGATTCTTTGCTGTCTTTTCTTACTTCAAAACCGGCATTTGCAAGTTTCACATTATTTTCACCAGTCTTTGTTAATGTAATATTACCCTGATAAACTTTAATGTCTTTACTTCCGAAATCTGATTTTCCTTCATGTCCTGCTGTAGCTTTGTTCGTGATAACGTCATTTTCAGATGTTACTTTTACTTTGTAAGTAATTACTACTTCTTTTCCGGCATTACTATTAGCATCATTAATCATCTTACTTAAGTCTACACTGAATTTTGTTGTTTCCCAAGTGATCGGATATGTTGCTGTAACATCTTCTCCGCCAAGAGTGATTGTTGCTTCATCCGTCTTCGTATATTCAGCACCTGTTAATTCATCATATGCCCAGAAAGTTTTATCTCCATCTGTTGGTGCGATAAATGGAACGTTTGTTTTAACTTTATAAGTAAGAATGTCGCCAGTTGCTACTACATTATCTGAATCAAGTGCTTCTTTTTCTACTTTGATTGGTGTTTTCTTTGCTGTAAGTTTTGCATCTACTAAAGATGGATATTCATATGTTACGTCACCCTCTTCTCCAGTGATAGTAACTTCACCAAATCCAATGTATGCACTCATCAGGTTATAAGTATAACCCGCTTCTGTTGCATTCACAAGATAAACACCTGCTGCATTTACAGGCTGTGGATTTGTCATAGCTTCAAATGTTACATAGTTTGCTGCATTTGCCTGTGCTGCACCTAATTTGTTTGCATCAACGTTCGCAGCTGGAATCATTGCCTCAATCGCTGCCTGCGCATCTGCTACTCCAAACGCTTTTATATACGCCTTAGCAACGTCTTCATTTACGAAGCTCCATCCGGTTTTTGTTGACTGATCCGCTTTAATTACCTGTGCGTAAGTTAATGTTGCACTACCTGCATTATCTACTGTAATAGTTGCAGTATCTTTTGTTGCTGCGAATGTCGGTACGCTCATCGCCAGTACCATTACCATCGCCATAATCACTGATAAAATTCTTTTCACTTTACTCATATGATTTTCTCCTTTTCTTTTTTATTTCCTCTCTTTTATTTTCAGTGCCGTTCTCTTCTTTTATTTGCACTGGAAATCATTGTTGTGGCTCGGAGGCCACTGAAATATTAAGTTTCCTTATTTTTTCAGCACCCCCTTGCCTTCATTTTGTATATGATCAGAATGCCTGCGAACATCAGCAGGATTCCACTCATCATGATGTTGAAGATTCCGGTGTGACCGGTGGATGGAAGATCGTAAACTACTTCGTTTTTGAAGTACAGGTGGAGTGTTTCGTCTGATTCGGTAATCTCACTCTTCTCAATTTCACTTTGAGACTTATTTGTGGTATAGCTTACAAGACTTCCACCTTTTGTTATTTTAATAGTCCACTCCTCATCGCTTAATACATAACCTGTAGGAGCTTTTGTCTCTTTGAGTGTATATTCACCCTTTTCAAGACTTGTCACGACATTTCCATCTTTTTTCCAGATAATTTTTCCAGTATTATCTGATGTACCGGTATATACCTTTTCTCCGTCTTTCTTTAAGGCAAACTCTGCACCCTGCAGGTGAACATCATTTCCGCTAGTGCTGACTTTTACAATATCCCAGCTGTCGTTGCTTTTTCGTTTGTAAAGGTAACACTTCCAAGAGTTCCTCCATCCTTTGGGTTGTAGGTGCTATTTTTTATAACATCTACATCTTTATCATCACTACCAGCTGTTTTCTCATACCCAAGTTTGAATGTGACACTCTCATTCTGAGTATCAGAAGTATTTCTACAGTTTGTACTGTCACCAACCTGATAATCGGTCAATACATATCCATTGGAATCTTCTTCACTTACGGTATATGTTCCACGAGGCAGATTCTTTAATTCATCACCATCATATGTGGCTTCATCGGAATTTGCAGGAACCGTAATTGAAACCTTCTTGATTTCTTTTCCAGACGCATCTTTAATACTGAAGTAGAATGTACAATCAGTGTCCAGTCTACTTTCCAGTTTTTTTGTAATCTGGATTTTACCTGATATAACTTTAATTGTATAAATGCCATACAGTTTTGTAGAATCTTTTTCATTTACTGCATCTACAATATGATCTGCGTCACCGGCTATCCTGCCGTTGGTATTTGCAGTACTTTCGGTTGACGGTTCTCCAGCATTATAGCTTACCTTCAGATAATATGTAGCATCCACATCTGCAGTTAAATCTGTAATCTCGGTTGTGCATTCTGGATTACTGTACCATTTGATTGTGAAACTATCTGGCGAAATATTGTATTTATTAGTATTTCCTGCAAGATCAAACATTTCATTCAATACAGTGCTTGTATCCGGAAGGCTATCACCTTTATAGATTGTAACTTCTTTGTCTCTAACCTTCAGTTCAGCTTTTACATTTACCTTAGGCTGTGGAAGAACTGCGTCTCCATATCCGGTAGAGATTTTGGAATCTGGTGAAATATTGGTAGCTACATTGTTTCCGCCGATATAGTCATCTTTGGCTTTTACAGTAATTGACTTATTCCAACTTCCATTCTTACTATTCGGAATTGTCTGTTCATTCCAAACAATGTACTGATTACCAGTAGTTTTATCATAATATACCGTTCCACCATTCTTTAACGTGATACCATTATCAATTCCAGGATAATCGGAAGTAATTGGATTTCCAGAATCATCCAGTATAATAAATCTAGGATCGATCACATCTTTTATCTGGGCATTCTTCATATCCTGATAGTGTGTTATGGTTGTCTGGATATTTTTGAAAATAGTTTTCAATCCTTCAATATTCGAAGCAGAATATGCACAGCCTTCAGATGCGATTTCATCTTCCAACCATTTCTTGGTTTTATCAGTAAGCTTCAAGCCGATTGTGTAAACGGTAATGCCTTTTTCTTTGAGCTTATCAGCTTGCAATTCAGACTTTTCTCTATCATTATCATCGGACGGATCTCCATCTGTGAATAAGATCACATAACGTGGGACGTTTTCTTGCTTGTTGCTTTCTAGTTGTTCCAATGCAAGATTTAAACCAAGCTGTGGAGATGTTCCACCTGATGCGTAGATACTACTGATTTTCTTCACTAAGTCGTCTTTGTTACTTCCAATTGTTGTGAGACCACTTACAAGATTTCCAACTGAATTAAATGTTGCTATACCGATTCTGCTAGTGGCAGAAGAAGTTGCCATTGATGTAGTAAAAGCAGAAGCTGCTTCCTTTAAGCCGGTTAAACTACTATCAATCGTATAAACTTCTGTTTTATCGCTACCTGGAATTGTTTTCCATGAAGTACCATTATAATATATCCAATTTCCATTAAGATATATCATTGGTTGTTTTGCATTTTTATATGACCAATCTTTAAATTTGACATTCTGAGTATCATTGTCGTAATAATAAACCTTGGTTGTATCTAAAGTATCTTTACAGCTTTTATATTTTCCGACACTGCTAAATCCTTTAGAATCACTATTACTAGTGTTATACAACATACTACCCGATGTATCAAAAACCATCATTACATCCGCTACTGCAGCCTGTTCTGTCGAAGTAGTTGATGTTAATTTGGAAGCTGCAGTAATATCAATCTGATAGGTACGTTTATCCCAATCAATTACCTTTGCTGTTTTATTATAGTCAAGCGAACTGTTTATCAGTTCTTCTTTTGTCATGTTCAGAATCTGATAATAAGATCCTTCTTTGTCTGTATATGGTGTAGTTCCATCCGACAGATATAAGGTTGCTATAGCTGTATTGTTGCTGTCTAATTCAACTTTTACAATCCAGCTGTCCAAAGACGGGATATATCCGCTAGGTGCAGCATCTTCACGTAATGTATAAGTTCCCACGCGAAGTTTGGTAAATTTCACATTACCATTTTCTCCTACGGAAGTTGCAGTCTGTGTTTCGCCTGTTTCATCATTTACTAAAGTAAATCTGGCACCCTGTAATCCTTTGTTCTCTTTGTTAACCTTTTGAAGGTTCAATTCAGCCATCGGAACCTGACTAACTTCCGCTATACTTGCTGACGGAAGGGTGAATTTCATCTTACAGTTTGAATCTCCGGCACCTCGTTCCATGTACAGAACGGTTAATGTATGTTCTTTCTCTTTTTCTTCAG
>ENA-OQIO01001316-OQIO01001316.1-human-gut-metagenome-genome-assembly--contig:-NODE-1316-length-12279-cov-1.675115_pt1 | contig 12279 bp, 18 predicted proteins | sample MGYA00242573_ERZ504737 | MGnify/ENA primary metagenome ERZ504737 (study PRJEB26092, sample SAMD00036203) | human gut metagenome | host: Homo sapiens | study: EMG produced TPA metagenomics assembly of... | reverse complement strand
CAAGCAACGTGAACCAGGGCGTTGCCGATACCACAATCGGCACAAAATGGGCAGTTCCTGTAAATCGGCAGGCAGCGCGCGGGCGGCAGTGCCGGCAAGGGCAAGAAGCGCGAACATCGTGGCGAGAAAACCAAGCAGACGATGCCGTTTGTGTGGCTTCACGGCAGACTTGGATACTGGGCGTGCCGTGGCTTTGGCAGAGCGTGGCTTGGCAGCGGCGCGAGCTCGTACGCTTGCGCCTGTGGTAGTACTCCGTGCCTTTGCCATGCTGCCCTTTCCTCCGGCTTGTTTACTGTTACTTTGCTTTTCGTGCGATTTGCCACTGTACCGTGTACGGCTTGTCTTTCAGTGTCTTTTCGCCGTGCGCAAGAGCAGTTCGCACCAAACTGGCACGAAAGACCGGGCCATGACCTGATGTCGGGTTCCTCCATGTGGCTTGCTCAGGTTGCCGGATGGCTTGCGCAAGCTGCCACGCGAACATGATGCGACTGGGCGTGTGGCCGTGTACAATGAAACGTCGTTGCCCGAGTAGCTCAGTGGATAGAGCACCGCTCTCCTAAAGCGGGTGTCGTCGGTTCGAATCGATCTCGGGCACTTGGCTTCGGAAACATGACGGTATCTCAGCCTCTATTCATCGGTGATGAGCCATGGGCATTAGGCATGTGTAAACGTATAGGTTCCACTATCCATCATCCCGTCGTGTGAAACTATGCAAAGACATGTGGGGCTTCACGGTTGTCGTGAGGTCCATGGCTATCGAATGCACGGAAGAGAAGCGGTTTACTGTTGAGCAGGTTGAGGCGCTGTTCAAGTCGGTAGGTTGGGAATCGGCGCAGTGGCCGGAACGGTTGTTCAAGGCATTGCAGCATTCGGATACGGTGATCAGCGCATGGGATGGCGGCCATTTGGTCGGCTTGGTTCGCGTGCTCGACGATACCGAAATGGTGGCCTATATGCATTGGGTGCTGGTAGATCCGGCATATCACGGGCAGCATATCGGCAGCCATCTCGTTGAACTGGTCAAGGCTAAGTATCGCGACTACTTCTTGCTGGAAGTCATGCCTGAGGAAAGCAAAAACGCACCGTTCTACCAGAAGCATGGCTTCCACCTGATGGACGATGGCCGCGCCATGCAAATCGTCAATCGCGGCTGACGGGCTGGCAGTGCGGACGGCGCAAGAGCGGCGGCATGCGCCAATCGTGGGCAACGTACGTATCGTTGACGGTTATCCCGTAGCAATGTTCACAATACGACCCCTTGTCCATACAGTGAAAATAACGGCTGACGTTCGACGTTGCTGCGCTATGACTAGAGACCATGAGTGAAGACAAACAGTATGACTTCTATGTGGCCGGTCCGTTCTTCGATCCTGAACAAACGGCAAGTATGGAACGTTTGGAAAAGATACTGGAAGACCATGGCAAGGTACTGTTCAAGCCGCGGTTTGTCAGCCAGATCGAAGAAGTAGGCCCTGAAGGATGCTTTGCGGACGATATCCATGGCATTAATGCTGCTAAAGCCGTGGTCGCCAATCTTATGGACGAGGACCCGGGCACGATGTTCGAAATCGGATATGCGCATGCGCTGGGAATCCCGGTGTACGGCTATTTCGAAAACCTTACGCCAATGGATCGTGTCAATCTGATGATTGCGCAAGCGGTCGAACTGGTGTTCGTCGGTCCTGATGATGTGGCGAAATACTTGGAAACCGGCGAGCATACGGAAGTCGATTACATCCAGTTCTAAACAGCTCTAACAGGTTCTCTGCAAGCAGGGTTGGCGGCGTTCTCGTACATAGTCATGTACGGGAACGCCGCAGTGGTATAGGGATATTCCAACAAGCGGCATAATGGGGTCGTGGGAAAACCAGTCGGATACAAGTGAAGTGTCTGAATTTCGTAAGGAGTGCCGTTATGAGTAACCACAATCCCATGAATATTGCCACCGACTTTGCCAAGGCCACGGGAGGAACCGCTCGCAAAGTTGTTGCTTTGACCGATAAAGGTCCGTTGAATGGCTTTAAGAAATTCCTGTCGCGCGGATCGATGATTGATATGGCGGTAGGTGTGGTGATGGGCTCTGCCGTTACCGCTGTGGTCAATTCCATCGTCGACAATCTCATCAGTCCATTAATCGGCATGATTGGCGGCGTACCGGATCTTTCCGGACTACTGACCATCACGTTCAACAACTCGACCGTTTCGTTTGGTGCGATTCTTAATGCGCTGATTAACTTCCTGCTTGTTGGCGTGGCGGTGTATTTCTGCGTGATTCTGCCGATTAATAAGCTTCGTGATCTTACTGCTATCCAGGATGAGGCTGACGCTGAAGAACAGGGGCCTAGCGTTGAAGAGCAGACTCTCGCCACGTTGCAGGAGATTCGCGACGAGCTGAAAAAGGCCAATGACTCCGCCGAGTAATCTGCTGAATGTACGGTGCGACAGATTTACCTGGTTTGCCCGAAATAACGGATTGCCGGGGCCATTTGGTCTGGACAATCCATTGTTTCGCGGCGTGTTTTGTAGCATCCGTGGAGTTACATGGGGAGTATGACTGAAAACATCGCTGATAAGCCATAAACGATACTCGTATCGTCAAGCAGTTCACCAATCCCGTCAAGGAGCCGATTGACAGCGACATCAACCTGTTCGATCTGCTCGATAACCGCGCCAAGCGCGATCCCGAAGGTGCCATGATCGAATACAAGGGCGATGATGGCACTTGGCACCCGTACAGTGCCAAGTATTCCGTGACATGGTCATCGATCTGGCCAAGGGCCTGATCGGACTTGGCGTCAATAAGGGCGATTCAGTCGCCATCGTCTCGCACACCCGCTGGGAATGGACCGCGCTGGATATGGCGATTATGTCCATCGGCGCGCTCACCGTGCCGGTGTATGAGACCAACTCCGCCAGCCAGGTCAGCTGGATTTTCAACGATTCCAAAGTCACGCTCGCCATCGCCGAAGATGACGGACAGCGCGACAAGATCGAATCCGTGCGCAGCGAGTACCCACCCTGCGCAACGTGTTCGTAATCGAGGCCGGCGGCCTGAACGCCATCAAGACCTATGGCGAAAGCGTCACCGATGCCGAATTCTGGGAATACAAGGAAGCCTCCCACGGCGACGACCGCGCCACCATCGTCTACACATCCGGCTCTACAGGGCACCCCGAAGGCGTGGAACTGACCCACCGGCAACTTCGCCTTCCTGGTGCTTTCCGCGCTGCAGTACATGCCTCGTGCCGGCGCATGGCCCAACCGCCGCCTGCTGCTGTTCCTGCCGTTGAGCCACGTGTTCGCCCGATTCATGGAATTCTTCAGCTTCGGCGGCACGATTTCGCTGGCCCTGAGCTCCAATATGAAGACGATGGTCAAGGACTTCGAGACCTTCGGTCCCACGCTGCTGCTCGCCGTGCCGCGTGTGTACGAGAAGGTCTACAACGCCGCCTCCCAGCGCGCCGGCACCGGATTCGCTGGCAAGATGTTCATGCGCGCCGCCGAGAACGCGCGCGAATGGTCCAAGGCCGAGCAGAAGGGTGAGCAGCTGCCGATTACCGGACGTATCGCCCACGCCTTCTATGAGCAGGTGGTGTACAAGAAGATTCGCACGATTTTCGGTCCGAACGCCGACTTCGCCATTACCGGCGGTGCCCCGATGGACTCTGAGCTTTCCCACTTCTTCAACGGCATCGGCATGCCGGTGCTTGAGGGCTATGGCATGACCGAAACCTGCGGCCCGTGTGTGTGAGCTTGCCAGAGGACAACCGCATCGGCACCATCGGCATGCGATGTGCGGTATCACTGCGGGCATCGCCGAGGACGGCGAGCTGGTGGTCAAGGACCGCTGGTGTGCAGGGCTACCACAACAACCCTGAGGTCACCACCCAGCAGATCACCGATGGCTGGCTGCACACCGGCGATTTGGGCGATATCTCCGAAGACGGCTTCATCTCCATCACCGGCCGTAAGAAAGACCTCATCATCACCGCCGGCGGCAAGAACGTGTCGCCGGGTCTGCTGGAGCTTCCGTAATGACCTCGCCTGTGGTCAACCAGTGCTTGGTTATTGGCGATAAGAAGCCGTTCGTGGCCGCTCTGGTCACGCTGGATCTGGCGGATGCCAACAAATGGCTGGAATCCCAGGCGCCAAGCCGGAACCCGAATCTGGCCTCGCTGGCCAAGAACGCCATCGTTCACGCCGAGGTAGAGCGTGCGGTGAACGCCGCCAACGAGGGCGTTTCCCGCGCCGAGTCGATTCGTAAGTTCGAGATTCTGCCAGACGAATTCACCGAGGCCAACGGCATGCTGACCCCGAGCCTGAAGACCCGTCGCGCGCAAATCGTTGAGCACTATCGCGAGCTCATTGACAACGTGATCTACGTACCGCTGAAGAAGTAACCATCAACTCCCTCTGATCCAAAAAAATAAGCTCTCTCTGACGGGGGAGCTGTCAGCGAAGCTGACTGAGGGAGAGACCCCGCGGCTTGCCCGCGAAAAAAACAACAGGGCCGGGTGCGACTTGCACCGGCCTCAGCTTATTCAGTCCAAAATCGCCGAAACATAATCGGCGGCGGCCTGATCCAGCTCCGCATCGCCGATGGTGGCGGTGCCCTGCACCAGGAACGGCTCAGCATAGTTCATGCCGACCTTGTACGCCACGACCTCAAACGGGCTTAGCAGCTCCTCCATGGTGTGGCTGTACTCGCCGTCCTTGCGGTACTTGGCGGCGTCGGAACCAGTGGTGACCACCAGTTTGAGCTCCTTGCCCTTCAACGCATGGGCTCCGGCGTAGGCCCAGCCGGCGGTGATGACCTCGTCTTCCCATTCCTTGAGTAGCGCGGGGGAGGAGTACCAGTAGAACGGGAACTGAAGGATTACGCGGTCGGCAGCCTCCAGCAGCTCGTGCTCTGTGTCGGCGTTGACGGAGAAGTTCGGGTATTCGGCGTATTCGTCGCGCACGATGATGTCGTCCTCGCCCTGTGCGGCGAGTTCGGCGAGCAGGCGGGCGTTCACGCGCGAGCCGTCCTTAAGATGCGGATGGAATACAAGAATCAGCGTTGACATGGGATTTCCCTTCTATAACTGCTACCAATGTGGCTAATCACCACTATCGTATGCCGGGAAGCAGAACTCAGTCCAGTCCGGACTCGGGTGCGAGCCGCGGGATGCCGCGCCGGGAGGCAACTCAGTCGAGGTTGGACTGCGTGCCTGCGGTGGCTTCGTTGGCGGCTTGCTCGGCTTGTGCTTGGTCGAGCTTGGCACGGACGTCGTTGAGCAGACCCTGGGCGCGCTTAGCCAAGGCCTCGCCGATCTCCCATTGACGCATCGACTGGTCAAGATTGAGGCCGCCGGTTTCCAGTGCCTGGACAGCCTGAATCAGCTTGTCGCGCGCCTCCTCATATGGCATCTGGGCGATGAGCTCGCGTTCCTTGTCCGTCAGGGACGTGGCGGGGGTGTTCATGTCGGTGGATGTGGCGTTTTCGGTCATGATGTTCTCCTTATATATACGGTATATATGCGTGGCTGCGTATGGCGTGTCACGCGGTTGCGGATGTGGTGGTTGCGGTAATGACACCCTTCTTCAAGGTGACGGTGATGCCATCCCCAGGGCTTACCTGCGAAGCATCGTCTAGTACGTGGCCATCGGCGGACTGCACCACCGCATAGCCTCGGTTCAACGTGGATTGCGGGCTGAGTGCGGTCAGTGAGGCGTGAGCTCGCTCGACGGTGAGCTGGGCATCGTCCACGATGCGTCGCAGCCCGATATCGAGCCGTTGCAACGAGTCGTCAATTAAGCGCTGATGAGGCTCAAGCATGGTGTGCGGCTGTGTCAGGCTCGGGCGGTTCGCATATCCCTCGATAAGTCGAATCTCGTTCTCCACGCGCGAACGGACCCGCAGTCGCATACGGTCGATGGCACCTTCGATGAGCTGCGACTGCTCACGCGACATCCGGCACCACGCGCTTGGCCGCATCGGTAGGGGTGGAGGCGCGCAGATCGGCGACCAGATCCAGCAATGTCCAGTCATCCTCATGCCCGATGGAGGAGATTAATGGTGTAGTGCAGGCATACGCCGCACGAACCACACGCTCATCCGAGAAACCGATGAGATCCTCAAACGAGCCGCCGCCACGGGCCACGATGATCACATCCACGCTCGGGTCGGCATCGAGTTGTGCAATGGCCTGAACCACCTCGGCCGGGCATTGCTCGCCCTGAACATGCACATGGACCACCTTGAAGGTTACGGAAGGCCAACGAAGGTTCACATTGGTGATCACATCGCCTTCCGCACGTGCTGAGGTGCGCAAATCAGGCCAATAGTCTTCGGAAACTCCGGGAGAGGCAGTTTGTGATCGGCGTCGAACAGGCCCTCGCCCTTAAGCTGCTTGCGCAATTCGTCGATCATGGCCTTGAGGCTGCCACCGGCTCCGACCTTGAGAATCGTGTCCCCGCGCAACGACAGCGAAGTGCGCTTCATCCACAGGTTCGGTTTGCCGTGAATCACCACGCGGTCGCCCTGAACGAACTGGCTGGCCGCGGCCGCGAACCTGCCGAAGCCATTGACTTCCATGGCGATATCCTCGAAGTCGTCGCGCAGCGTGATGTAGGCCGAGCCGGCGCGACGGGTATTGATCTGCGTGATCTGGCCGGTGACCCACGCGGACGGCCATCGTTCCACGGCACCGTAGAACTTCTGGCTCAGCACGCTTACCGGCCACGGATTTTGCGCGGTGGTTTCAGCGGCGCGTGCAGGCAGCTGATCGATGGGGCGAGGCTCATTCGGCAGATTGATGGCGCCCCGATCGGGCGCGAAAGTGCCTTGACCCGGCTCAAAGCCAGACGAGGCCAGTGAAGCGGCGGTCGGTGGACGGCCGGTAGATGAGTAGCCCATTGCAGTAGTCATGCACTCCACTATAAGTGCGTTGGTTGATGACGGTAAAAATTTACCGTCGCCTGAAAACGGTGTGATGATGAATGCAAGAACCGTACGAAGCGATGTATCAGCCGATGATGGAGATGGTCTGGTGCATCAGAAGAAAGGAGTCATTATGGCGAAGAAACGGGTGCTATGAAGAGGAGTGAGATATGCGTTGCACTGACGATTGAGAGTCGTCAGTGAGCTCGCTGTGCGACACGCGAGCAGAAAACAGTTACGCTAATCACACACTTGTAGTTTTGGCGAAAAATAGCCGAAAAACCCTATAAATAGTTCGACACGCCACTGTTGAGCACTAGATATAGGGGTGGGGATGCCGTATTCTTCTAGAGGTTCAAGAAAACGATATCAATGTAATTTCGTGTGGCCCACGTCGAGTGCGGCCAAAATGCGGAACTCAGGAGAGTGTTCGCCTTATAGGAAAGGGGTGCCCGATGGGCGCACAGGTGCTGGAGGAAACCGTCACCGATAACGAGACCAAGGTGGCCGCCAAGGCTCCACCGTGCTCGTTGAGAAGCGTGATGGTCGTGTGGTCGACTTCGACCCCATCAACATCATCTCTGCGGTCAAGTCTGCTTTCGGCGACTGAACAAGGAAGTCGGCCCCGAAGAAGATGCCATGATCCGTGGTTTCGCCAACCAAGTCGAAGGCGAAATCAAGGGGCGTTACACCGGCCCCGCCAAAATCGAGGACATCCAGAATCTCGTGGAGCACGCCCTCATTGACGCCCACCTGTACGATGTGGCTCGCGCCTACACCAATTACCGTCTCGACAAAGACATTCAGCGTGCCAAGCCACTGATGTCAACGAGGCCGTTGCTCGCTTCATTAATCATGACCCGACCCTGATTCACGAGAACGCGAACAAGGATTCCAACGTCTACTCCACCCAGCGTGATCTGCTGGCCGGTGCCGTGTCCAAGGCCGCCGCGTTCAACATGCTGCCGCCGGCGGTGTCCAACGCCCACATGAAGGGCGACATTCACTTCCACGATGCCGACTATTCGCCGTTCACTGCCCAGTCCAACTGCTCCTTGCCGAACTTCTGGGACATGTTGGCCAATGGCTTCACTCTTGGCAACGCTCCGATGGCTTCCCCGAAGTCCATCGCCATTGCGGCCACCCAGATTACCCAGATCATGAAGGACGTGGCCTCCAGCCAGTATGGTGGCCAGACCGCCAACCGTGCCGACGAGCATCTTGCCCAGTATGCCAAGAAGGATTACGAGAAGTTCCTTGAGGAAGCTCGTGAGACCATCCCCGACGCATGCCGGTTGAATTCGCCCGTCGTCAGGTCGAGAGCGCCAAGAAGAACGAGCCCGCCAAGCTGCATTTCGGTTCCCGTGAACCGCTGCCGATGGACACCCCGTTCCACACCGACGTTGACGAACTTGAGCAAGAGCGTGAAATCCTCGCCAAGATTCGTACCCGCAAGGCCATCTATGATGCCATGCAGACCATGGAATACCAGATCAACTCCAACCGTGTGTCCAACGGCCAGACCCCGTTCGTGACTGTCGGCTTTGGTCTCGGCACCGACTGGTTCTCTCGTGAAGTGCAGCGCGCAATCCTGCTGAACCGTATTCGCGGCCTCGGCAAGGAACACCACACCGCCATCTTCCCGAAGCTCGTCTTTACTGTGAAGCACGGCGTGAACGCGACCCGGGTGACCCGAACTACGATCTGAAGCAGCTTGCCCTCGAGTCCGCCACCAAGCGCATGTACCCGGATGTGGTGTTCTACGAGAACATCGTCAAGATCACAGGCTCCTTCAAGGCTCCGATGGGTTGCCGCTCCTTCCTGCAGGGTTGGATCAACCCGGAGACCGGCAAGGATGAAGAAGACGGCCGTATGAACCTCGGCGTGGTCACCGTCAACGTGCCGCGTATCGCCATCGAATCCCACGGTGACAAGGCTCGCTTCTGGAAGCTGTTCGACGAGCGTATGGAAGTCGCCCATCAGGCCCTCCAGTTCCGCATCATGCGCTGCAAGGAAGCCACCCCGGTCAACGCCCCGACTGTTTCGCTTTGGTGCGTTTGGTCGTCTTGGTGCCAACGACAACGTGGACCAGCTGTTCAAGAACGAGCGTGCCACCGTGTCGCTCGGCTACATCGGCCTTGCCGAGACCACTGCGGTCTTCTATGGCAAGAACTGGATTCGCGACCACGGCTGGGATCCGGAAGGCAAGGAGTTCGCGCTGTCCATCGTCAAGCGCATGAACGAGCTGTGCAAGCAGTGGAGCAAAGCGGAGGGTTACCACTATTCCGTGTACTCCACTCCGGCTGAATCCCTGACCGACCGCTTCAACCGCATGGACCGTGAAAAGTTCGGCCGTATCGAAGGCGTGACTGATCACGACTTCTACACCAACTCCTTCCACTACCCGGTGTGGTTGCAGCCCACTCCGATGGAGAAGCTCAGCTACGAGAAGGACTTCCCGTACTACGCTTCCGGCGGCTTCATCAACTACTGCGAGTACCCGTGCCTGCAGGACAACCCGAGGCGCTCGAAGCCGTGTGGGATTACGCCTACAACATCGGCATCGGCTACCTGGGCACCAACACCCCGATCGACCACTGCTTCGTGTGCGGCTTCCAGGGCGACTTCGAGCCGACCGAGGAAGGCTTCAAGTGCCCGGAGTGCGGTAACTCCAACCCGGACAAGTGCAACGTCACCAAGCGCACCTGCGGCTATCTCGGCAGCCCGGTCCAGCGCCCGATGGTGCACGGCCGTCACGAGGAAATTGCCCACCGAGTCAAGCACATGAGCGGCGAAACCGGTCGTGTGACGCTGGATGACGGAACCACTCGCGAGTGGTTCGAAGAGACCAAGTAGGGTTTATACTTGCTCCCGCTGACGGGAGCTGTAGAGCGTAAGCGAGACTGAGGCGGTCATCCTTTATGGTGTTGACCACCCTCAGTCCGTCTGATGACGGACAGCTCCCGCCAGCGGGAGCTAATGCTTCCGTAAGGAGGGAATCATGCCGGAGCTGCATACGACCAAGCCCGAACCCAAGCGCCATGACTTTGCGGCCGGCGAGACCGGGCGTGGCCCCTCCGTACCCTCCAACGGTCTTGCCAACGATCCGAAAGCCGGTCAATGGGATGGCCGGCGCATGTCCAAGCGGATGATCGCCGACTACAAAACCTTCATTGTCACCGACGGAGAAGGCGTGCGCAACTCCCTTTACGTCTCCGGTTGCCCCTTCCACTGCGTCGACTGCTTCAACGCCTCCATCTGGGATTTCCAAGCCGGCCACGAATACACGCAAAAACTTGAAGACAAAATCATCGAAGATCTGAAAGCCCCATGGGTGCAAGGCATTACGTTCCTTGGCGGCGAGCCATTCCTCAACACTCCCGTGCTGGTGCCGCTCGCACAACGTATCCGCCAGGAATTCGGTCATACCAAAGATATCTGGTCGTGGACCGGCTACACATGGGAAGAACTCATGCGCCCCGGAGAAACCCCAGACAAGCTTGAATTGCTACATCTCATCGACATTCTCGTCGACGGCCGCTACTTCAGAGACCAGAAGGACTCGCTGCTGCAATTCCGCGGCTCCAGAAACCAGCGCATCCTCGATGTGCCCAAGTCTCTGGAAGCCGGCGAACCGGTCATCTGGGCCAAGCTCCACGATCAAGAACGAGATATCCCCGAAATCTATTTGAAAGACCGCGAAGCCGGCGAAGGCCAACAGGCCTCGTAGTAGCAGTTCTGGAATGCCGCACTCAGCAATATCGTTGGAACTGTTGGGAAAAGGCCTTCCCGTGAGCGAAATCGCCTCGCCTCGTGCCATGTTGGGCAGGTGGTCGGACTAATATTCCATAAGAAGTAGCCGGGCGAAGCCGTCCGCAGGGTATCTGCCAGCCGTCCCGAAACGGTTCATGATGCCTCAAAGCGTGCACTCCCGGAAGTCGGAATTAAGAGGAACACATGGTTGACATCGCCACTGACGCGAGCGTAAAGCCCGCTTCACACCCGAAGCCCCTGCGTGTGGGATTGGACATCGGTTCCACCACCGTCAAGGCCGTGGTGCTTGATCAGTCCGATTCCCTGGGAGACACCCTCTTCTCCGATTACCGACGCCACCACGCCAACGTGCGTGCCACCGTGGCCGGCCTGTTGGTCGACATCCACAAGAAGCTTGTGGACCTCGGACGCGGCGATGAACCGATTCGCCTGTCTATCACCGGTTCCGGCGGTCTGGCGCTTGCTGACAATCTGCATGTGCCTTTCATTCAGGAGGTCATCGCCGAAACCGAGGCAATCGACAAGGAATACCCGCAGGCCGATGTCATCATCGAGCTCGGCGGCGAGGACGCCAAAATCACCTACCTGAAACCCACGCCCGAACAGCGCATGAACGGTTCGTGCGCAGGTGGTACCGGCGCGTTCATTGACCAGATGTCCACACTGCTCGACACCGACGCCGCCGGCCTCAACGAGATGGCCAAGAGCTACGAGAACCTGTATCCAATCGCCTCGCGTTGTGGTGTGTTCGCCAAAACCGATTTGCAGCCGCTCATCAATGATGGTGCCGCCAAGCCCGATTTGGCCGCCTCCATCTTCACCGCAGTGGCCACGCAGACCATCGCCGGCCTGGCTTCCGGACGCCCGATTCACGGCACCGTCATCTTCCTCGGCGGCCCGTTGTTCTTCATGTCCGAGCTGCGCGCCGCATTCCAGCGCGCGCTTGAGGGCAAGGTCGACGAATTCATCGTGCCGACCGACGCCACTTGTACGTGGCCTACGGTTCGGCATTGCAGGCCGACATAGACTCCGACGATCAGGGCAATTATTTCGAGGCCCACACGTGCGACGATATCCTGAAGCGTCTGGACGAGCTGAAGAACCTGCCTTCCAACACGCCCACCATGCCGCCGCTGTTCCCCACCGAGCCGATCGCGAGGACTTCAACAAGCGCCACCATAAGGAACACATCCACATCGGCACCCTCGAAGGCGCGCATGGCCCGCACTTCCTGGGCATCGACGCCGGTTCCACCACCATCAAGGCCACGCTCGTCAACGACGACCGTGAAATCGTCTGGTCCAGCTACGCCAACAACGAAGGCAGCCCGCTGACCGCCGCCATCAACATCGTCAAGAAGATCCAATCCGAGCTGCCCGAAGGCGCATGGATCGCACGCTCCTGCGCCACCGGTTACGGCGAAGGCCTCATCACCACCGGCCTGCACCTGGACGAGGGCGTGGTGGAGACCATGGCCACTATCGTGGTGCCGAAATGGTCAGCCCCGGCGTCACCGCCGTCATCGACATCGGCGGCCAGGATATGAAGTACTTGGCCATCACCGATGGCGTTATCGATTCAAT
>ENA-OQIO01001315-OQIO01001315.1-human-gut-metagenome-genome-assembly--contig:-NODE-1315-length-12289-cov-4.114619_pt1 | contig 12289 bp, 12 predicted proteins | sample MGYA00242573_ERZ504737 | MGnify/ENA primary metagenome ERZ504737 (study PRJEB26092, sample SAMD00036203) | human gut metagenome | host: Homo sapiens | study: EMG produced TPA metagenomics assembly of... | reverse complement strand
CCGCGACGCTGCTGGCGATCTTCTTTGTTCCGGTGTTCTTCGTGGTCGTTAGACGACGCTTTACCCGGCACGCTGAATAACTCGGCTATGTCTTGAAGGCGCCCCTTGCGGGCGCTTTTTTTCGCATGCAATATTGGCAGCCAGCTAAACGCGCCACAGTCTGGCAACCGCATCGCACGCAGCATCGCTGAATCACAATCTTTCTCTCCATCTTTTCTGCATATTCCCGGGCTTATCTTCACGATATTTACGCGGCTCATATATTGAGATGATTTCGGCCTCCGGCCCGGACAATCCGCGGTGATAAAATAAGCCATTCCGTTCTGCACTGGCTTTCAGTACAACCCAGCGGATTATCCAGAGGTAATATCATGAAAAGTATTTAATCGTGGCGCTGCTGGCCTCTCTGCTGGCAGGCTGTGCCCATGACTCTCCCTGCGTACCGGTTTATGACTCGCAAGGCCGCTTAGTCCATACCAATACCTGTATGAAAGGCACAACAGAAGACAACTGGGAAACCGCAGGCGCGATCGCCGGGGGGGCCGCCGCGGTAGCCGGCCTCACGTTAGGGATCGTCGCACTGACCCGCTAGATCGCTTCCCCAACCGCAGATACAGGTATATCCCCTGTATCTGCTCCACTCCATTCCCCAAAGTAAGCGATCATTCAGGTTCTTCCTGACGATAGTTCGCCAGCTTTCTTAGCCGTTGTTGTTGCCAGAGACCGCTGGCAATGAGTCGTCCATCGCTATCGGCAAACTTTTCAGATTCAGGGTTCAGAACCAACAAACACCAAAGGCCCGGTCGAAGAGCGGGCCTTTACTCTGATGGTGAGCAATGATGGCGAACGTCCTTTCCCTCTCTCCGGGCCGTTGCTGCGCAATGTTCATATCGATGCCAGTTAGATTTTCCCTGGGCAGCAAAGAAGCTCATCGGCAAACAACAGATAACACAAAAGCAAAAGGCCCAGTCTTTCGACTGGGCCTTTTGCTTTATTTGATGCCTGGCGATTCCCTACTCTCACATGGGGAGACCCCACACTACCATCGGCGCTACGACGTTTCACTTCTGAGTTCGGCATGGGGTCAGGTGGGACCGCCGCGCTATTGTCGCCAGGCAAATTCTTTACAACGTGCCGAACTTTAACCTAAAAAGTGGTGCTGATACCCAGAGTCGAACTGGGGACCTCACCCTTACCAAGGGTGCGCTCTACCAACTGAGCCATATCAGCACGCTAAATTTGATGCCTGGCAGTTCCCTACTCTCACATGGGGAGACCCCACACTACCATCGGCGCTACGGCGTTTCACTTCTGAGTTCGGCATGGGGTCAGGTGGGACCACCGCGCTAGTGCCGCCAGGCAAATTCTGTTTTATCAACACGTTTCACCAACGTATCGATTAATCTGTATCAGAGCTGAAAATTCTCTCAATCCGCCAAAACATCTTCGGCGTTGTAAGGTTAAGCCTCACGGTTCATTAGTACCGGTTAGCTCAACGCATCGCTGCGCTTACACACCCGGCCTATCAACGTCATCGTCTTTAACGTTCCTTCAGGAGACTTAAAGTCTCAGGGAGAACTCATCTCGGGGCAAGTTTCGTGCTTAGATGCTTTCAGCACTTATCTCTTCCGCATTTAGCTACCGGGCAGTGCCATTGGCATGACAACCCGAACACCAGTGATGCGTCCACTCCGGTCCTCTCGTACTAGGAGCAGCCCCCCTCAATTCTCCAGCGCCCACGGCAGATAGGGACCGAACTGTCTCACGACGTTCTAAACCCAGCTCGCGTACCACTTTAAATGGCGAACAGCCATACCCTTGGGACCTACTTCAGCCCCAGGATGTGATGAGCCGACATCGAGGTGCCAAACACCGCCGTCGATATGAACTCTTGGGCGGTATCAGCCTGTTATCCCCGGAGTACCTTTTATCCGTTGAGCGATGGCCCTTCCATTCAGAACCACCGGATCACTATGACCTGCTTTCGCACCTGCTCGCGCCGTCACGCTCGCAGTCAAGCTAGCTTATGCCATTGCACTAACCTCCTGATGTCCGACCAGGATTAGCTAACCTTCGTGCTCCTCCGTTACGCTTTGGGAGGAGACCGCCCCAGTCAAACTACCCACCAGACACTGTCCGCAACCCCGGTCAGGGGCCAACGTTAGAACATCAAACATTAAAGGGTGGTATTTCAAGGTTGGCTCCACGCAGACTGGCGTCCACGCTTCAAAGCCTCCCACCTATCCTACACATCAAGGCTCAATGTTCAGTGTCAAGCTATAGTAAAGGTTCACGGGGTCTTTCCGTCTTGCCGCGGGTACACTGCATCTTCACAGCGAGTTCAATTTCACTGAGTCTCGGGTGGAGACAGCCTGGCCATCATTACGCCATTCGTGCAGGTCGGAACTTACCCGACAAGGAATTTCGCTACCTTAGGACCGTTATAGTTACGGCCGCCGTTTACCGGGGCTTCGATCAAGAGCTTCTCCTTACGGATAACCCCATCAATTAACCTTCCGGCACCGGGCAGGCGTCACACCGTATACGTCCACTTTCGTGTTTGCACAGTGCTGTGTTTTTAATAAACAGTTGCAGCCAGCTGGTATCTTCGACTGGTCTCAGCTCCATCCGCAGGGACTTCACCTACACACCAGCGTGCCTTCTCCCGAAGTTACGGCACCATTTTGCCTAGTTCCTTCACCCGAGTTCTCTCAAGCGCCTTGGTATTCTCTACCTGACCACCTGTGTCGGTTTGGGGTACGATTTAATGTTACCTGATGCTTAGAGGCTTTTCCTGGAAGCAGGGCATTTGTTACTTCAGCACCGTAGTGCCTCGTCATCACACCTCAGCCTTGATTATCCGGATTTGCCTGGACAACCAGCCTACATGCTTAAACCGGGACAACCGTCGCCCGGCTAACATAGCCTTCTCCGTCCCCCCTTCGCAGTAACACCAAGTACAGGAATATTAACCTGTTTCCCATCGACTACGCCTTTCGGCCTCGCCTTAGGGGTCGACTCACCCTGCCCCGATTAACGTTGGACAGGAACCCTTGGTCTTCCGGCGAGCGGGCTTTTCACCCGCTTTATCGTTACTTATGTCAGCATTCGCACTTCTGATACCTCCAGCAACCCTCACAGGTCACCTTCGCAGGCTTACAGAACGCTCCCCTACCCAACAACACATAGTGTCGCTGCCGCAGCTTCGGTGCATGGTTTAGCCCCGTTACATCTTCCGCGCAGGCCGACTCGACCAGTGAGCTATTACGCTTTCTTTAAATGATGGCTGCTTCTAAGCCAACATCCTGGCTGTCTGTGCCTTCCCACATCGTTTCCCACTTAACCATGACTTTGGGACCTTAGCTGGCGGTCTGGGTTGTTTCCCTCTTCACGACGGACGTTAGCACCCGCCGTGTGTCTCCCGTGATAACATTCTTCGGTATTCGTAGTTTGCATCGGGTTGGTAAGTCGGGATGACCCCCTAGCCGAAACAGTGCTCTACCCCCGAAGATGAGTTCACGAGGCGCTACCTAAATAGCTTTCGGGGAGAACCAGCTATCTCCCGGTTTGATTGGCCTTTCACCCCCAGCCACAAGTCATCCGCTAATTTTTCAACATTAGTCGGTTCGGTCCTCCAGTTAGTGTTACCCAACCTTCAACCTGCCCATGGCTAGATCACCGGGTTTCGGGTCTATACCCTGCAACTTAACGCCCAGTTAAGACTCGGTTTCCCTGCGGCTCCCCTATACGGTTAACCTTGCTACAGAATATAAGTCGCTGACCCATTATACAAAAGGTACGCAGTCACACCCGAAGGTGCTCCCACTGCTTGTACGTACACGGTTTCAGGTTCTTTTTCACTCCCCTCGCCGGGGTTCTTTTCGCCTTTCCCTCACGGTACTGGTTCACTATCGGTCAGTCAGGAGTATTTAGCCTTGGAGGATGGTCCCCCCATATTCAGACAGGATACCACGTGTCCCGCCCTACTCTTCGAGTTCACAGCCTGTGCATTTTGGTGTACGGGACTATCACCCTGTACCGTCGGACTTTCCAGACCGTTCCACTAACACACAAGCTGATTCAGACTCTGGGCTGCTCCCCGTTCGCTCGCCGCTACTGGGGGAATCTCGGTTGATTTCTTTTCCTCGGGGTACTTAGATGTTTCAGTTCCCCCGGTTCGCCTCGTTAACCTATGTATTCAGTTAACGATAGTGTGACGAATCACACTGGGTTTCCCCATTCGGACATCGCCGGTTATAACGGTTCATATCACCTTACCGACGCTTTTCGCAGATTAGCACGTCCTTCATCGCCTCTGACTGCCAGGGCATCCACCGTGTACGCTTAGTCGCTTAACCTCACAACCCGAAGATGTTTCACTTCTGATTGCGAAAATTTGAGAGACTCGAACACACATTAACTGTGTGTCGTTTCAATTTTCAGCTTGATCCAGATTTTTAAAGAGCAAATATCTCAAACGTCACCCGAAGATGAGTTTTGAGATAGTTCGGCACGCGTCTTTCACTCACGAACCAGCAAGTGGCGTCCCCTAGGGGATTCGAACCCCTGTTACCGCCGTGAAAGGGCGGTGTCCTGGGCCTCTAGACGAAGGGGACACTGAAGTCTCAATCGCAAGACGCCTTGCTTCTTTACGTTCATCAGACAATCTGTGTGAGCACTACAAAGGCAGGTTCTTTAAGGTAAGGAGGTGATCCAACCGCAGGTTCCCCTACGGTTACCTTGTTACGACTTCACCCCAGTCATGAATCACAAAGTGGTAAGCGCCCTCCCGAAGGTTAAGCTACCTACTTCTTTTGCAACCCACTCCCATGGTGTGACGGGCGGTGTGTACAAGGCCCGGGAACGTATTCACCGTAGCATTCTGATCTACGATTACTAGCGATTCCGACTTCATGGAGTCGAGTTGCAGACTCCAATCCGGACTACGACATACTTTATGAGGTCCGCTTGCTCTCGCGAGGTCGCTTCTCTTTGTATATGCCATTGTAGCACGTGTGTAGCCCTGGTCGTAAGGGCCATGATGACTTGACGTCATCCCCACCTTCCTCCAGTTTATCACTGGCAGTCTCCTTTGAGTTCCCGGCCTAACCGCTGGCAACAAAGGATAAGGGTTGCGCTCGTTGCGGGACTTAACCCAACATTTCACAACACGAGCTGACGACAGCCATGCAGCACCTGTCTCACAGTTCCCGAAGGCACCAATCCATCTCTGGAAAGTTCTGTGGATGTCAAGACCAGGTAAGGTTCTTCGCGTTGCATCGAATTAAACCACATGCTCCACCGCTTGTGCGGGCCCCCGTCAATTCATTTGAGTTTTAACCTTGCGGCCGTACTCCCCAGGCGGTCGATTTAACGCGTTAGCTCCGGAAGCCACGCCTCAAGGCACAACCTCCAAATCGACATCGTTTACGGCGTGGACTACCAGGGTATCTAATCCTGTTTGCTCCCCACGCTTTCGCACCTGAGCGTCAGTCTTTGTCCAGGGGGCCGCCTTCGCCACCGGTATTCCTCCAGATCTCTACGCATTTCACCGCTACACCTGGAATTCTACCCCCCTCTACAAGACTCTAGCCTGCCAGTTTCGAATGCAGTTCCCAGGTTGAGCCCGGGGATTTCACATCCGACTTGACAGACCGCCTGCGTGCGCTTTACGCCCAGTAATTCCGATTAACGCTTGCACCCTCCGTATTACCGCGGCTGCTGGCACGGAGTTAGCCGGTGCTTCTTCTGCGGGTAACGTCAATCGCCAAGGTTATTAACCTTAACGCCTTCCTCCCCGCTGAAAGTGCTTTACAACCCGAGGCCTTCTTCACACACGCGGCATGGCTGCATCAGGCTTGCGCCCATTGTGCAATATTCCCCACTGCTGCCTCCCGTAGGAGTCTGGACCGTGTCTCAGTTCCAGTGTGGCTGGTCATCCTCTCAGACCAGCTAGGGATCGTCGCCTAGGTGAGCCGTTACCCCACCTACTAGCTAATCCCATCTGGCACATCTGATGGCATGAGGCCCGAAGGTCCCCCACTTTGGTCTTGCGACATTATGCGGTATTAGCTACCGTTTCCAGTAGTTATCCCCCTCCATCAGGCAGTTTCCCAGACATTACTCACCCGTCCGCCGCTCGTCACCCGAGAGCAAGCTCTCTGTGCTACCGCTCGACTTGCATGTGTTAGGCCTGCCGCCAGCGTTCAATCTGAGCCATGATCAAACTCTTCAATTTAAGTTTGATGCTCAAAGAATTAAACTTCGTAATGAATTACGTGTTCACTCTTGAGACTTGGTATTCATTTTTCGTCCGAGGACGTTAAGAATCCATGTCACTTTGAGTGCCCACACAGATTGTCTGATAAATTGTTAAAGAGCAGTGCCGCTTCGTTTTCGCTGCGGCGCGGGGTGTGCATATTACGCTTTCCCGCTGCAGAGTCAAGCATTTATTTTTGCTTTTCTCTGCGAGGTTCTCACCGGAACCCCGCTGACCCGGCGGCTTGTTTGCCGTTGTTCCGTGTCAGTGGAGGCGCATTATAGGGAGTAATTCTGAGGTGACAAGGGGAAATGCAAAAAAACTTTTCGTTCGCTCGATTTTCCATCACAACGCGAGTTTTACGCGCTATTTGCGCGCCATTTGTGCGATTTCCCGAGCAAACCGGGATACCTGTTGCCAGTCGGTATAGACCACTTCTTTGCGGGTATCCGTTTCACCCCCGGTCATTTTCATAATCAGGCGGATCATAAACCGATCGTACCAGCTGTAGCGCGGGTAGCGCAGCGCGCCGGCAAATACCGCGCAGCTCTGCGGCTGCCACGGCGAGTTCAGCAGAAACTTACGCGTATAGCTGTTGGTCTGCGGCGTGCGCTTCTCAGGTTTACGCGCCACCAGGTTAACCGAAAAGAATGCCCCCGGCAGCGCCTGCAATGCTGCCAGATGCTTTTTCACAAAGCGGTCCACCGCCGGATGAAAGTGCCCGTAGCGAATCGACGCGCCAATGACCACCCGATCGTAGTGATGCCATTCGACGACATCGGTACGGTTCAGGTTCAGGGTGTCCGCATCGATGCCCAGCTCTTTAAGCTCAGAGGCGAGAAACGAAGCGATTTCACGGGTCTGCCCGTCGCGGGTGGAGAAGAGAATTAAAGTTTTCACGAGCACTCCTGTTATTCGCGCCAGAAAGTGGGGGTAAAGAGCACCAGCAAGGTGAACACTTCCAGACGACCAAACAGCATATTAGCAATCAGGATCCATTTCGCGACCGGGTTCATGGTGGCAAAGTTATCCGCGACGACGCCGAGCCCAGGCCCGAGGTTGTTCAATGTCGCCACCACGGAGGCGAAAGCAGAGAAGTCATCCACCCCGGTGGCGATAATCGCCAGCATACTAATGATAAAGACCAGCGCATAGGCGGAGAAGAATCCCCATACCGCTTCCAGAATACGTTCCGGCAGCGCGCGGTTACCTAATTTAATGCTATACACCGCATTCGGGTGCACCAGCCGCTTCAGCTCACGGTTGCCCTGCTTGAACAGCAACAGGATACGGATCACTTTTAATCCACCGCCCGTGGAGCCAGCGCAGCCGCCGATAAATGCGGAGCACAGCAACAGCACCGGAAGGAACAGCGGCCAGCGTGCAATGCTATCGGTGGTGAACCCCGCGGTGGTCGCCATCGACACCACCTGGAAAAACGCCTGGTTCAGCGTCGTCAACACCGAGCCGTACACGTTATGAAGCCATAGCACCAGCGTACAGACGATGACCAGCGTCAACTGGACGCCAATGAACATCCTAAATTCAGGGTCGCGCCAGTACACCTTCAGGCTGCGTCCGCTCAACAACGAAAAATGCAGACCGTAGTTACAGCCGGAGATCAGCAGGAAGATGGCAATGATGGAGTTGATCATCGGGCTGTTGAAATAGCCGACGCTGGCATCGTGAGTCGAGAAACCGCCGATGGCGATGGTGGCGAAACTGTGCCCGATCGCATCGAACGCCGGCATACCGGCAAACCAGAGCGCCAATGCGCAGGCGATCGTGAGTAACACATAGATGAGCCACAATGTCTTCGCCGTCTCGGCAATACGCGGACGCATCTTGTTATCCTTCAGCGGGCCGGGCATTTCCGCGCGGTAGAGCTGCATCCCCCCGACGCGAGGATAGCAGAATCGCTACCGCCAGCACAATGATCCCCATGCCGCCGAACCACTGCAGCATCTGGCGATAAAAGAGGATAGCGTGCGGAAGCGAGTCCAGCCCCACCAGAGTGGTCGCCCCGGTCGTCGTCAGGCCGGAAAATGACTCGAAGAAGGCATCCGTCACCGTCAGGTTCGGCTGTTCGGAGAAGATAAAGGGCAAGGCCCCCACGCTCCCCAGCACGGTCCAGAACAGCACCACGATCAGAAACCCTTCACGAGATTTCAGTTCGCCTTTTTGCTTACGGTTCGGCCACCACAGCATGGAGCCGATCGCCAGAGCGACAAAGAAGGTTTGAGTGAAGGCCCGTCCCGCGCCATCGCGATATATCAGGGCCACTAATCCCGGACGATCATCGTCCCCGAAAACAAGATGACCAGCCAGTCCAACGATTCGGGTTATGGCGCGAAAATGCATCTCTGGCGCTTCCTTTGATAGGCAAAAAACAGAGGGGATTATTCGTTAATCTTCAGTAATTGCAATGAACCACGACTAAAATCAGCCAGTCTTGCTGAAAAAGCCGCCACTTCGGCCTGGGGAAGCGCCACGCGCAGCCGAACTGACGCCAGATATTCGCTTTCAACGACGTTCCCGGAGAATTGGGCGAGCAGCGCTTCGACGCCGGCCAGTTGCCCATACTCACACTGCAAAGTATATGCCGTTAACGCGTCTTGCGCAGCGTCGTCAGCTGCGCCAGCGCCTGATGCACCCCGCCGCCATAGGCTTAACCAGACCGCCGGTGCCCAGCAGGATACCACCGTAGTAACGCACGACGACAGCGGTTATCTCGCCGACGCCGCTTCCCATCAGCTGCGCCAGCATCGGTTTACCCGCCGTTCCCGCCGGTTCGCCATCGTCTGAAAACCCCAGCTGTTGCGAATCATCAGGCGGCCCCGCGACCCACGCCACGCAGTGTGGCGGGCATCAGGGTGATCCGCTCTGACGGACTCGACAAAAGCTTTTGCCGCCGCCACGCCGTCGGTATGCGCCAACAGCGTGATAAAACGGCTTTTTTTAATCTCCTCAACGACGGTAACCGCGCCGCCGGGATTAACCAGCTCTCCATCAGCCAGCTTCAGATCGCGCGTCATATTTTCGATACTGTTTTCGTGAATCACCACGTTATCTTCGATACGGATCCCACCGAACGCTTCATGCGTCAATTTTTTTGCCAGTTAAAGTGCTTGCTGAACGGGCCTTCACGCCACGGCGCCAGTAACGACTCGATGAAGTAGATGCCGGGTTCAATAGTTAACACCATCCGCGGCTCGATAATACGGGTGCAGCGCAGATACGGGTATTTCGACGGCGCCGCCAGATGCGTACCGGTGTCATCCTGCATAAAGCCAGCGACATCATGCACCTGCAGACCCAGCGGATGGCCAATCCCGTGCGGCATAAACGGCCCGGTCAGGTCATTCTCCACCATCGCCTCTTCGCTCATGTCGGTAACCAACTGGTGTTTACGCAACAGCTTCGCGATACGCTGATGGAACTGGATATGGTAATCAATGTAACTGGTACCGGCCTTCATGGTACTAATCAGCGCCTGCTGCTCATCGTTAACGTCTTTGATCAGATGGGCAAAGTCGTTATCGCCGTGCGCCGCCCAGGTGCGCGTCAGATCTGCGGCATAGCGTTATATTCCGCACCGGCGTCGAGCAGGAAACTGCGCATCTCCGCCGGGGCACGATGGTCCAGTTTGGTGTAGTGCAGGACGGAGGCATGCTCATTCAGCGCGACAATATTGCTGTAAGGCACGTCAGTATCACGATGGCCGGTGGCGGTGGCGGTGAGATAGGCCTGGTTGATATCGAATTCGCTCATCCCCGACTGGAAAGCTTCGTAGGCCGCACGATGACCATTCACCGCCGACTTCTGCGCTTCACGCATGGCAGGCCAGCTCGTAATCGGTTTTGTAAGCCCGGTAGTAATGCAGGTAGTCCGATAACCCCTTTCGTTGATCTTATCCGCGGCGATACCCAGGCCCAGCGCGCGCTCAGGCACCGGCCGATATAGCCAATATTACCGCGAGCGGCAGGCAGCTGGCTGCCGATGCCATCGGCCTTCGGTAGCGCGATCACGTCTATCTCTTCGGTCCAGAAAGAGGTCGGCAACGGCTCAACGTTATGCCAGTAATCTACCGGTAGATAGAACCACAGCTTCGGTTTATTCACACCGTCCACCAGCAGCCAGCAGTTAGGCACCTGAGTCACAGGCACCCAGGCTTTGAACTGCGGATTGACCTTGAACGGGTACGGATGGTCATCAAGGAAGACGTTAACCAGCTCGCCGGAGTGAATCAGCAGAGCATCCATTGAAAACGGGCCAGGACGTCGCGGGTACGTTCTTGTAGGGTAACAATATGATTTTTATAGAGCGCGGCCAGGGATTCCATCTTTTATCCTTTGCTTTTATGGGATCGTGATACACCGCATCTTAGCACATCGACCTGCGTGCGGGTGATTTCCGCCGGATGTGATCCGACCAGCAATTATTTAAAGACTAATTTGCAATTCTTTAACATAAATTCCACACTCCGTTTCATCTGGTATGACCAGATCATATTGCTGGATTCAGGAGACTGACATGCTCTACAAAGGCGACACCCTGTACCTCACTGGCTGGAAGATGGCATCGCCGAACTGGTGTTCGATGCCCCAGGTTCGGTCAACAAGCTTGATACCGCAACCGTAGCCAGCCTTGGTCATGCGCTGGACGTACTGGAAAAACAAAGCGATCTCAAAGGTCTGCTGCTGCGCTCTGAAAAAGCGGCATTTATCGTCGGCGCGGATATCACCGAATTCCTCTCGCTGTTCCTGGTCCCTGAGGAGCAGTTAAGCCAGTGGCTGCATTTTGCTAACAGCGTCTTCAATCGTCTGGAAGATCTCCCGTCCCCACTATCTCTGCCGTCAATGGCTATGCGCTGGGCGGCGGTTGCGAATGTGTGCTGGCGACCGATTACCGCCTGGCGACGCCGGACCTGCGCATTGGGCTGCCAGAAACCAAGCTCGGCATTATGCCGGGCTTCGGCGGTTCCGTGCGTCTGCCGCGCCTGCTCGGCGCCGATAGCGCGCTGGAAATTATTGCCGCCGGGAAAGACGTCGGCGCCGATCAACACTGAAAATCGGCCTGGTGGATGGCGTGGTCGCTGCGGAAAAACTACGCGACGGCGCGCTGGCGATCCTACGTCAGGCCATGAATGGCGACCTGGACTGGAAAGCGAAACGTCAGCCGAAGCTGGAGCCGCTGAAGCTCAGCAAAATTGAAGCCGCCATGAGCTTCACGATTGCCAAAGGCATGGTCGCGCAAACCGCCGGGAAGCATTACCCGGCGCCGATCACCGCGGTCAAAACCATTGAAGCCGCCGCGCGTCTTGGTCGTGAAGAAGCCCTGGTGCTGGAAAATAAAAGCTTTGTCCCGCTGGCCCATACCAATGAGGCCCGCGCGCTGGTTGGTATCTTCCTGAACGACCAGTACGTCAAAGCGAAAGCGAAAAAGCTGACCAAAGATGTCGAGACGCCGAAGCATGCTGCCGTCCTGGGCGCTGGCATTATGGGCGGCGGTATCGCTTACCAGTCGGCCTGGAAGGGCGTGCCGGTGGTGATGAAAGACATCAGCGACAAATCGCTGACCCTTGGCATGACCGAAGCGGCGAAGCTGCTGAATAAACAGCTGGAACGCGGCAAAATCGACGGTCTGAAGCTGGCCGGAGTGATAAGCACCATTCAGCCAACCCTGGAATACAGCGGTTTTGATCGCGTGGACGTCGTCGTTGAAGCGGTGGTGGAAAACCCGAAAGTGAAGAAAGCCGTACTAGCGGAAACCGAGTCAAAAGTGCGCCCGGATACCGTGCTGGCGTCCAACACCTCAACGATCCCCATCAGCGAGCTGGCCAGCGTTCTGCAGCGCCCGGAAAACTTCTGCGGTATGCACTTCTTTAACCCGGTGCACCGCATGCCGCTGGTTGAAGTGATCCGCGGCGAAAAAACCTCGGATAATACCATTGCCAAAGTGGTGGCCTGGGCCAGCAAAATGGGCAAAACGCCGATTGTGGTGAATGATTGTCCCGGCTTCCTTCGTCAA